>Ga0070741_10000894_pt1 | contig 98530 bp, 80 predicted proteins | sample Coa_R1_4_FD_66440 | JGI IMG/M metagenome (GOLD analysis project Ga0070741, IMG submission 66440) | Surface soil microbial communities from Centralia Pennsylvania, which are recovering from an underground coalmine fire - Coalmine... | ecosystem: Environmental > Terrestrial > Soil > Unclassified ... | reverse complement strand
TGCGATGCAAGGACGCAGGGAGCGCCAATACGAGCACGTATTGGCGCGACCGAGGACGCGGCAGCGCGCCGCGTGACGCCGTCAGGCGGCCCCGATCTCCTTTCCGGACAGGCCCCTAGACCGCGCGGCCCATCTCGCGCGCGATCTGCGCGAGCGCGGCGAGCCGCTTCTCGAGCGGCGGATGATCCATGAACAGCTCCGCCGTAGCGGTGCGCCAGTTCGTCGGGATGATGAAGAACGCGTTCATCCCGGCGACCTCGCGCAGGTCGCGCTGCGGGATCGTCGCGATCTGGCTCGAGATCTTCTGGAGCGCGCTCATCAGGTACTCGGGCGCGCCGGTGATCAGCGCCGAGCCGCGGTCGGCCGCGTACTCGCGGTAGCGAGAGATCGTCCGGATCAGGACGAAGCTGATCGCGTAGGTGATCATCGAGACCAGCAGGACGATCAGCCAGACGGGCACCTGGTTGTTGTTGTCACGCCGACCGCCGTAGCCGCCGAACATCCCGGCATAGAGCCCGAAGCGCGTGATCAGCGCCGCGAGCATCGCGAAGAAGCTCGCGACCGTCATCACCAGGACGTCGCGGTTCGCGATGTGCGTGAGCTCGTGGGCGACGACGCCCTCGAGCTCCTTCGGGTCGAGCCGCCGCAGCAGGCCGGTCGTGACCGCGACGACCGCGTGCTTCTGGTTGCGGCCCGTCGCGAACGCGTTCGGGACGTCGGTGTCGACGATCGCGACCCGCGGCTTCGGCAGCGAGGCCATGGCCGCGAGCCGCTCGACCATCGCGTGCAGCTCGGGCGCCTGGCTCTCGTCGACGACCTTCGCGCCGGAGGCGGCGAGAGCGAGCTTGTCGGAGGTCCAGTACTGGAAGAGCCCGAGCCCGATGACGATGATCAGCATCGGCGCGAGCCCGACCTTCAGCACGGAGAAGAGCACGACCGCGAAGACCACGTACAGCAGGCCCAGCATGGCGCTCGTGAAGAACATGCGCAGCGACAGCCCTGCGTCGCGACCGAAAGCCTTGCGTTTCATGAGAATTGAGCCTCCTTGGAGGCGAGAGGGACTGTCTCGATTGTAGCCTTGGCCCTCCTCGCGGCCGTCGGGGCGAACCGTCCACCGCCGGCTGCGCACTCGGTCTCGGTGCTCGTCGTCCGGCCGTTCGACCCGGCCTCGTATGCGTCCCGCGGGGCCGTCGGGCTGATGGTTCCGGGGGCCGGCCCGACCGTCAGCCGTCGAACCGCGCTCGCCTCGCTCGTCCGCGGCAAGGTCGAGAGCTCGGTGCTCGGCGGCACGCCCGGCGGCCCGCCCCTGATCCGGCTCGGCCGCCGTCCGGCGGAGGTCACGATCTACGTCGCCCTGCCGCCGCCGGGGCGGCATCCGAACACGACCCGGTACCCGGTCGCGATCGTCGGCGGCGGCTACCACGGCCTGCTGACGTCGACGTCGACCCGCCTGCCAGGGCTCGTCTCGATCGCGGACATCGCGCCGACGGCCCGCGACTTCGCGCGGGGCGAGCGGCCGCCGATCCGCGCACGATCCGACCCGGACGCGCCCGCCGAACTCGAGCGGATCGACGAGCGGATGGCCCGGTCGCAGGACGTCCGGCTCGGGGCCACGTTCGTCCTCGTCGCGGCCGTGCTCGCCGGCGCGGTGCTCGCGGTCGCGACGCGTTCGGCCTGGCTCGCGCGCGCGGGCCTGCTCGCGGCGCCCACGACGCTCGCCGCGTCGCTCTGCCTCTCGGCGCTCGACGTCACGACGCCCTGGCTCGTCGTCCTCCTGCTCGCGCTGCTCGTGGCGGCCGCGAGCCTCGCCCTCGGCGCCTTCGAGCGAGGGCTCCTGCCGGCGCTCGTGGCGGTGATCGTCGTGTACCTCGTCGTCCCGCCGATCTCGCCGGAGACGAACGCGTTCTCCGCGCTCGGCCCGCATCCGGACCGCGGCGCCCGCTTCTACGGGAGCACGAACCTCACGTCGGGCACGCTGATCACGGTCGCGCTCGTGGCGGGTGAGCTCGCCGGCCCGCGCCTGGCGTGGGCCGTGGCGGCGCTCACGCTCGTGACGATCGGGTGGAGCCACGCCGGCGCCGACGGCGGCGGCCTCGTGATGGCCGCCGCGGGCTTCGCCGTGCTCGGCCTCCGGCTGCGGCGCACACGAACGACGGCGCGCGTCGTCGCGCTCGCCGCAGCGGCGATCGTCGCCGCCGCCTTCCTGCTGATCGGGCTCGACGCGGCGACCGGCGGCTCGAGCCACGTGACGCACGCGGTCGGCAAGGGCCCCGGTTCGCTGCTGGGCGACCTCGGACACCGGCTCCACCTCTCCTACGCGACCGCGACGTCCTCGTGGCACACGGCGCTCGTCTTCGCGGTGTCGGTCGCGGCGCTCGCCTGGCTGGGGACGCGGAAGCCCCGGTTCCCCGTCGGCGACGCGCTTTTCGTGGCGATCGCCGTCTCGCTGCTCGTGAACGACACGCCGACGGACGTCGCCTCGGCCGGAGCCCTCTCCTACGCCGTCGTCTGGGCCTGGGAGCGGCTCGCGCCGGACGACCGGCGCGCGAGCCGTAGCCGCAGGCCTACAGTGGCGGGAGATGTCCCGCGCGTCTCCACTCGCGCGTGAGGCTGCGCTCGTCACCGGGGCGGCCGCGCTCGTCGCGACGATCCTCGTCTGGGCCGGCCCGCCGGGAAGCGACCTGGCCGCGCACCTCTACCAGCGGACGCTCTTCATCCATCACGGCTTCGTCTTCTGGAACAACTTCTGGTACGCGGGCCGGTACACGTTCGTCACCTACAGCCTGCTCTACTACCCCCTCGCGGCGCTGCTCGGGATCCGGCTCCTGGCCGTCGCAACCGTCGCGACCGCAGCGCTCGCCTTCGCCGTCGTCCTCTGGCGCGAGTTCGGCCCTGCGTCGCGCTGGTCGAGCCGCACGTTCGCCGTCGTCTGGGCCGGCCTCGTCCTCTCGGCCGCCTTCCCGTTCGCGCTCGGCATGGCGCTCGCCCTGCTCGCGCTCTGGGCGCTCCAGGCGGGCCGTCGCTGGCGGTTCGCGGGCCTCGCCGTCCTCACCGCGCTCGCGAGCGCGATCTCGTTCGTCCTCCTGCTGCTCGTCGTCGTCGGCGTCACGATCGCGCGCCGGCCCGGCTGGCGCGGGCACGGCGTCGTCGCCGCGAGCCTCGTCGCGGTCGCCGCCGCCGAGGCGCTCCTCTGGCGCGCGTTCCCGACGGCCGGCCGGTACCCGTTCTCGGCCGCCGAGCTCGCCGCCGTCCTCGCCTTCTGCGTCATCTCGGCGCTGGCCTGCTGGCGGGTCGACGCCGCGTCGACACTGCGCTGGCTGTTCCCGGTCTACGGCGCCGCGTGCCTCGCCGCGTACCTGATCCCGTCGGCGCTCGGGGAGAACATCGCCCGGCTCCGGTTCGCGGCGGTGCCGCTCGGCGTGCTGATCCTGACGCTTCGGCGCTGGCGGCCGAGCATCCTCGTCCTCGCGCTCGCGCTCGCCGCCGCGTGGAACGTCTCCCCGCTGGCGGCCAACTTCGTCCAGGGAGCCGGCGACCCGGCCGCCCGGGCGGGCTACTGGCGGGCCGCGATCGCCTTCCTCCACCGTCACCTCAGCCCCTCGTACCGCGTCGAGGCCGTCGACACCGCCGGCCACTGGCCGGCGCTCTACCTGCCGCGGGCCGGGATCCCGCTCGCGCGCGGCTGGTTCCGCCAGGACGACGCGCCCGAGAACTCCGTCCTCTACGACGAGTTCGGGCCGCGGGCGTATCTGGCCTGGCTGCGCGAGCTCGGCGTGCGCTACGTCGTGCTGACGACCGCGCCGCCGGACTACAGCGCGAGGGCCGAGGCGGCGCTCCTGCGCGGGCCCCGCTCGCCGCTGCCCGTCGCCTACAGGGCGGCGCACCTCACCATCTACGCCGTGCCGGCCCCCGCGCCGATCGTCTCCGGGCCCGGCCGCGCCCGCGTCCTCGCGGTGACGCCCGAGAGGCTCGTCGTGAAGCTCTTCGCGGCCGGCACGTACCGGGTCGCCGTTCGCTATTCGCCGTACCTCCATCCGTCGGCCGGGTGCCTGGCCGAGGGGCCGCACGGTCTCGTCCGGCTGCGCGTGGCCCGGGCCGGCATCGTCAGGATCGGCTTCGGAGTCGACGTCAGGCGAGCCCTGGCGGCCCTGACCGATGACGACGCGCACGCCTGCGCCGGTTAGTAGACTCGCCGGCCGATGCGTCGCTTCGCCCTGATCGCGCTCGCCTGCGCCGCGTTGCTGGCGGGTTGCGGCGGCGCGAAGACGGTCACGCCGACTCCGAACACGGTCGTCGGATCGACCCCGAAGCCGACCACGCCGACGACGACGATCGCAACGCCTAAGGGCGATCCGACCGCGGGCAAGGCGGTCTTCACGAGCGCCGGCTGCGTCGGCTGCCACACGCTGAAGGCCGCGAACTCGCACGGCACCGTCGGGCCGAACCTCGACGACGCGAAGCCCGCCCTCGCGCGGATCTTCGACCGCGTGACGAACGGGAAGGGCGCGATGCCCTCCTTCAAGGGGCGGCTCTCGAGCAAGCAGATCGCGGACGTCGCCGCGTTCGTCTTCCAGTCGACCCACAGCTGATCCTTCCCGCGAATTTCCCGCGCGGCCTGCGCGCGTTCGCGTGCGACCTCGACCGGACGCTCATAGGCGAGGACGTCGAGTTCCGGCCGCGTACGAAGCGCGCGATCCACGCCGCGCGCGAGACGGGACTGCACGTCCTGATCGTGACCGGCCGCATGTACCAGTCCGCCGTCCGCTACGCGCACGACGCGGGCCTCGACGACCCGCTCGTCTGCTACCAGGGCGCCGTCGTCGCCGACCCGCAGACGGGCGAGTTCCTGCGCCACGTGCCGATCCCGCTCGACCTGGCACGCGACGCGATCGGGCAGGTGGAGGCCGCCGGCTACCCACTCAACGTCTACGTCGACGACGAGCTCTATGTCGCGCGCGAGACGCCCGAGTCCGACCGGTACGCGAAGTTCCAGAAGCTCGCCGTCCACGCGGTCGGCGACCTCCTCGCGTGGCTCGACCGGCCGCCGACGAAGCTCGTCTGCGTCGGCGACCCGCTCGAGCTGGATGCGCTCGAGGTGCGGATGAAGGCGCACTTCGACGGCCGCCTCTTCATCTCGAAGTCGCTGCCGCACTTCCTCGAGTTCGCCCACCGCGACGTGACGAAGGGCTCCGGGCTCGAGTTCCTCGCCGGGCGGCTCGGGTTCACGCGGGAGCAGACCGTCGCGTTCGGCGACGGTGAGAACGACGTCGAGCTGCTCGAATGGGCCGGTTACGCCGTCGCCGTCGCGAACGCGCACCCGAAGGCGCTCGCGCTCGCGGACCTCGTCTGCCCGTCCGTCGACGAGGAGGGCGTCGCGCAGGTCATCGAGGCCTATCTGGCGCGGTAGGAGGGGTTGGCGGCCCGCCGGGCGGGCCGTTTACGCTTGCCGTGTGATCGATCTCGCCGCCGCCCGCCGCGATCCGGACGCGCTCCGGGAGGCGCTCGCGCGCAAGGGCGACGCCGAGTCGCTCGACCGGCTGCTCGAGGCCGACGCGCGCTGGCGCGACGTCACCGGCCGCCAGGAGCAGGCGCGCGCCGAGCAGAAGCGGCTCGGCCGGCCGTCGAGCCCCGGGGAGATCGAGCGCGCGCGCCAGTTGAAGGCCGAGCTCCAGGGACTCGAGGACGAGCTCGCCGCGGCCGCACGCGAGCGCCAGCACTGGTGGGACCGTGTCCCGAACCCGCCGGACGAGACGGCGCCCGACGGCGAGACCGAGGACGACGCCGAGGAGCTGCGCCGCGTCGGCGAGCACCCGTCGTTCGCTTTCGAGCCGCGCGACCATCTCGAGCTCGCCCGCGAGCGCGGCTGGATCGAGACCGACCAGGCCGCGAACGTCGTCTCCGGCGCGCGCTTCGTGTACCGGCTGGGCGACTTCGCGCTGATGGAGCTCGCGCTCTATCGCTTCGCGCTCGACCGGATCGTGAAGAAGGGCTTCGTGCCCGTGCTGCCGCCCGTGCTCGTCAAGGCGGGCCCGATGTACGGCACCGGCTTCCTCCCGACCGACGAGGTCAACATCTACGAGCTCGAACGCGACCAGCTCTACCTCACCGGCACCGCCGAGGTCGCGCTCGCCGGCCTGCACATGGGCCAGACACTCGACCCCGACTCGCTGCCGCGCCGCTACGCCGGCTACTCGTCCTGCTTCCGGCGGGAGGCGGGCGCAGCCGGGAAGGACACGCGCGGGATGTTCCGCGTGCACCAGTTCGACAAGGTGGAGATGTTCTCGTTCGTGCGGCCCGAGGACTCGCCCGACGAGCACGAGCGGCTGCTCGCGGTCGAGGAGGAGCTCGTCCAGGAGCTGGGCATCCCGTACCGCGTCGTCAACGTCGCCGCGGGCGACCTCGGCGCGTCCGCGACGAAGAAGTACGACATCGAGGCCTGGTTCCCGGGGCAGCAGCGATACCGCGAGATCACCTCCACCTCGAACACGACCGACTACCAGGCCCGCCGGCTCGGCGTGCGCCTGAAGGGCGGCGGGCTCGTGCACACGCTGAACGGGACGGCCGTCACCGCCCGGGCGCTGATCGCGATCGTCGAGAACTTCCAGCAGGAGGACGGGTCGGTGGCGGTTCCGGACGTGCTCCGGCAGTTCGGCGCGCCGTGACGCACGTCCATCACGGGCACGCGCACGGCCACGTGCACGACCACGGCCGCGAGGCCGACCGGCGCGCGCTCGCCGGCGCGCTCGCGCTGATCGTCCTCTTCATGGGCGGCGAGCTCGTCGCCGGGATCCTCGCCCGCTCGCTCGCCCTCCTCGCGGACGCCGGGCACATGGTCTCCGACGCGGCCGCGCTCGCGTTCGCGCTCGCCGCCGCGGCGATGGCGACGCGGCCCGCGCAGGGCCGCTGGACCTTCGGCTTCCGGCGCCTCGAGATCCTCGCCGCGCAGGCGAACGGGCTCCTGCTCCTGCTCGTCGGCGCCTGGATCGTCTACGTGGCCGTACGGCGCCTCGTCTCGCCGCCTGCCGTCCACGGCGGCGTCGTCCTCGGCGTCGCGCTCACAGGGGTCGCCGTCAACCTCGCCGCGACTGCGATCCTCTCGCGCGCGAGCCGCACGAGCCTGAACGTCCGCGGCGCCTTCCTGCACGTCGCGACCGACCTGGCCGCGTTTGTCGGGACGGCGATCGCCGGCGGGCTCGTCCTCGCAACCGGCTGGAACCGCTTCGACCCGATCGCGAGCCTGCTCGTCGCCGCGCTGATGTTCTGGGCGAGCTTCGGGCTGCTGCACGAGTCGACCGGGATCTTCCTCGAGCTCGCGCCCGCGGAGATCGACCCTGCCGCGGTCGGGCGCGCGATCGTCGGCGTGCCGCAGGTCGTCGAGGCGCACGACCTCCACGTCTGGACGGTCGGAAGCGGCTTTCCGGCGCTGTCGGCCCACGTCCTCGTCGAGCCGGGGTCAGACTGCCACGCGCTGCGCCGGCAGCTCGAGACGATGCTCGCCGCGCAGTTCGGTCTCGACCACACGACGCTGCAGGTCGACCACGCCACGGCGCCCGGCGCGGTGCCGGTCGAGCTCCGCTCGTTCCGTTGAACGCGCGAAGTCGCGTGAGCTCAGACGATTTCGGAGGGGCAAGGGAACCGGAGGTTCCCATGAAGGGGGCTCGTGGGGGAACCCTGGTTCCCCCACGAGACCTCCGGCTGCCGGAGGCCGGCTCGGCCGCGATCCGCGGCGGCGCGCTCCGGACCGGCGGCTACCTCACCGGCACCGCGTTGATCGCAGCGGCGTCGGTCCTCCTGCTCCGGCACCTCGGCGTGACCGACTTCGGCCGCTACGTGACCGTGATGTCGCTCGTCGCCGTCGTCAGCGGCCTCACCGACGCCGGCCTGACGCTCGTGGGCCAGCGCGAGTACGTCGTCGCTCCGACGCCCGAGGCGAAGCGTGACCTGCTCGCGAACGTGCTCGGCATCCGGCTCGCCGTCGCGCCGGTCGGGATCGGGCTGGCGGCGCTGTTCGCGCTGGCCGCCGGCTACACGACGGCCATGACGCTCGGGACGCTCCTGGCCGGCTCCGGGCTGATGCTCGCCTTCGCCGCGCACACGCTGACGACGCCGCTGACGACGTCGCTGCGGCTCGGAGCCCTGACGATCACCGAGCTCGCGCGAGACGCGGTCATGTTCGCCGGGATCGGGCTGCTCGTCCTCGCCGGCGCCGGCCTCCTGCCGTTCTTCACGCCGCACATCGCCGCGGGCGCGATCCAGCTGGGCCTGACCCTCGCGCTCGTCGGCGCGGCCGCGACGCGCCCGCGCTTCGCCTTCGCGCGCTGGTGGCCGCTGATCCGCGAGGCGGCGCCGGTCGGCGCCGCCCTGATCGTCAACGTCCTCTACCTGCGCGCGCTCGTCGTGATGACCTCGCTGCTCGCGAGCGCGTTCGCGACCGGCCTCTTCGCGACGTCGTACCGGATCCTCGAGGTCGTCGTCGGGATCCCGACCGCGATGATGAGCGCCGCCTTCCCGATCCTCGCGCACGCCGGCTCGGAGGACGAGGAGCGGCTCGCGTACGCGCTCCAGCGGCTCGCCGAGGTCGCCCTGCTCGTCGCCGGGCTGCTTGTCCTCGTGCTCGCGATCGGCGCGGAGCCGATCGTGCGGATCCTGGGCGGCCACGCGTACGCCGGCGCCGGCCCGGTGCTCCGGATCCAGTGCTTCGCGCTCCTAGGCACGTTCGCCGGCTCCGTCTGGACGGCCGCGCTCGTCGCCGTGCGGCGCCAGTCCGCGCTGATCCTGACGAACGCCGTCGCGTTCGCGACGATCCTCGTCCTCGGCTCGTCGCTGATCCCCGTGCTCGGCGCGAAGGGGGCGGCGCTCGCGGCCGTGATCGGCGAGGCGATCGTCGCGCTCGCGGCGCTCGCGATGCTCGTCCGGACGCGGCCGGCGCTGGCGCCGGACCCCCGGTTCGTCCCGAAGCTCCTCGCCGCGGGCGCCGCCGGCGCGCTCTGCCTGCTCGTGCCCGGCCTGCCCGCGCTCGGCTCGGCTGCGTTGGCCGGGGGCGTCTACCTCGCGGCCGCGGCCGTCGTCCGCGCGGTCCCGCCGGACCTCGTCCACGCCCTGCGGGCGCGTTGACTCAACTGTTGCGAGCCGTGTATCGTCCGGCGCCGGCAGGCACGCCCAGGAAGGAGACTTGCAATGAATCGGGGGGCACTAGCGCGAGGACGGCGCCGCGCGATGCGGCAGCGCGGCGTCGTTCTCTGCCTTGCGGCGATCACGTGTCTGGCCGGTGCCGGCTCGGCACAGGCAGCCACGTTCACCGTCACGAACACGAACGACTCGGGCGCCGGCTCGCTGCGGCGCGCGATCGGCAACGCCAACGCGACCGCGGCGACCGACACGATCCAGTTCTCGATCGGTACGGGGATCCACGAGATCAAGGTCACGAGCGGCGAGCTGCCGACGATCACGCACCCGGTCGTGATCGACGCGACGACCCAGCCCGGTTACTCGGGGACGCCGTTGATCCGGCTCCACAACGCGACGGGCACGAGCACGTACGGGCTGACGATCACCGCCGGTAGCAGCACCGTCCGCGGGCTCTCGATCACGAACTTCGGGGGCGGGATCCTGCTCGAGACCGGCGGCTCGAACACGATCTCCGGCAACTGGCTCGGCGTCCGGATCAACGGCGACGCGGCCGGGAACGCGGTCGGCGTGATCGTCGACTCGGCCGACAACACGATCGGAGGCCCCACGGGCCGGAACGTGATCTCGGGCAACTCCACTGCCGGAGTCGCAGTCCTGACGCAGGACGCGACCTCGAACCTGGTCGCGAACAACTACATCGGCACGACGTCGACCGGCACAGGGTCGCTCCCGAACGGAGACGGCGTCTTCCTCAGCTTCGGCGCCCGCGGGAACACGATCGGGGGCACGACCGGAAGCGCCCGCAACATCATCTCCGGCAACGCGGGCTACGGCGTCAACGACCAGAGCGGGCCGAACACGATCGAGGGCAACTACATCGGCACCGACAAGTCCGGCGCGGTCGGCGATCCGAACGGATCCGGGGGCGTAACCGTCGGAAGCGGCCACGGCGACACGATCGGCGGCACGAGCGACGGCGCGCGGAACGTCATCTCCAGCAACAGCAGGGACGGGGTCCTGCTCACCGCCGGAGCGGAGGACAACATCGTCGAGGGCAACTACATCGGCGTCGACAAGTCCGGAGCGAAGGCGCTCGGCAACGCGTTCGAAGGCGTCCACATCGACTCGGGCTCGACCGGCAACACGATCGGCGGGACGAGCTCGGGCGCACGGAACGTGATCTCCGGCAACGACGGCGCGGGCATCGGCCTGATCAACTCGGGGACCTCCGGCAACGTCGTCGAGGGGAACTACATCGGGACCGACCCGGCGGGCACGAGCGCCGTGCCGAACGGAAACGGCGGCGTCTACCTCTCGTCCGGGCCGAGCGGGAACACGATCGGCGGCACGACCGGCGGCGCGAGGAACGTGATCTCGGGCAACGCCGGCAACGGCGTCCTCATGCAGGGATCCTCGAGCGGAAACTTCGTGAAGGGCAACTTCATCGGCGTCGACAAGAACGGGACCTCCGCCGTGCCGAACAGCGGCTCGGGCGTCGCGATCTACAGCTCGGCCACCGACACGATCGGCGGCGACGCCGCGGCGAAGAACGTCATCTCCGGAAACAAGGGCGACGGCGTCCTGATCGGAATCAACAACTTCAATGCGATCGTGTACAGCAACCTGATCGGAACGAACGCGGCCGGCACCGCGGCGATCCCGAACGGCGGCGACGGCATCGACGTCACGGAGAAATCCACCAGCACCGTGATCGGCGGGACGAACAAGGGCAACCTGGTCTCGGGCAACAAGGGCGCAGGCATCCATGTCACGGCCAGCGATACGAAGCTGACGGAGGTGGACGGCAACCTGATCGGAACGGACAAGTCCGGAACGGCTCCGCTCGCAAACCAGCAGGAGGGGGTGCTCATCTCCGGCGGTGCCAGCGACACCGGGGTCGGCGTCAGCGGGCCGCCGAACACCATCGCGTTCAACCAGCTGGACGGCGTGCTCGTGAACGGCAGCACCTCGGTCGCGAACACGATCCGGGGCAACTCGATCTTCTCGAACGGCGGGCTCGGCATCCATCTCAAGTCGGGCGGCAACGACCTCCAGCCGGCCCCGACGGTCAAGTCCGTGACGACGAGCGGCGGAGTCACGACGATCAAGCTCCACCTGCAGGGGTTCGCGCCGTCGACGGAGTTCGGCCTGGACGTCCTGGTCAGCCCGTCGTGCGACCCGTCGGGCGCCGGGGAGGGTAAGACGGTGCTGGGTTTCGTGAACGTCACGACGGACTCGAGCGGCACGGGCAACACGCAGATCACGGAGCCCGCGCTCCACTCGGGCCAGGTGGTGACGGCGACCGCGACCAACAACGACACGCGCGACACGTCGCAGTTCTCCACTTGCGTGGCGACGTAGCGGCTCAGGACGCGGCGAGCGCCTCGATCCAGTCGAGGCGCTCGCCGCAGAGCGTCCGCGCGCGCGCCGGCTGGACGTGCTCGACCGGCCGGTCCTCGGTCTCCGGCGAGAGGACGAGCGGCCCCATCCCGTCGAACAGGTGAGCGCCGCTTCCGGGCAGGCCGTCCCAGCCGGTGTACCGGAGCACGACCGCGTGCCGCCCGGGCGCGAGCTCGACTGTGCCGAGGGGAACGTACTGGCCCGGATGCTCGAGCCGGTGCCTCGCCGAGCCGGCGGCGCGGCCGTCGACGGCGATCGCCACGCTGCCGGGGAACGAGCCGCCGAGCCAGACGGCGTACCGGCCGGCCGAAGACACCTGCACCGTCGCCGCAATGGCTCCGTCCGAGCGCGGGAAGAGCGTCCCGTCCGAGCCGGCCGGCCAGCCGGACGGATGGGACGTCCGCGCGGCCGGGACGACGATCGGCGGCGCTCCCCGCCGCACCGCCGCGAGCTCGCCGCCTGAAGCGTCCGCTTCGCGCGCGAGGCGCAGGACGTCGGCGCAGCTCGGCACGGCTCCCGGGTCGAGCGCGGAGCCCAGCGGCAGGTGGTCGAGCACGCGCGGCGCGAGCGGCGCCGGCCGCTGCCAGACGTCGTAGTACCGGCCGGCGCGGACGAGCCGGTACGGCGCCGGCGGCCGGCTCGCGACAGGCGAGCGGTCGAGCACGAGCGTCCGGTAGACGAGGACCCCGTCCAGGGCGAGCTGGTCGAGGTCGGCGTAGCCGCCGGTCGGCACGTAGCCGCCCGTCCGCAGGTAGAGCTGGCGGCGCCGGTACTCGCTCGGCGCCTCCGGGTCGAGCTTGCGAAGGAAGTGCCGCGTCCCGTAGACCTGGAACTCGGTCACGAGCGCGGGCCCCTGGCCTGCGAAGTCGTGTCCGATCGCCTCCAGCTCGGCGAGCTGGCTCCGCGGCGCGAGCCAGGCCTCGCGGTAGGCGAGCAGGGTCGACCAGGCGACGCCGCCCGCGATCGCCGCTCCCGCGAGCACCGCCTCGACGCGGCGGCCGTCCTGGAAGGCCACGGCCGCTCCGGCCAGCCCGGCGAGCAGGAGGGCCGGCGAGGCGACCGCGAGCGCCTTTGCGTCGACCCACGGCGAGCCGAACGAGACGACGATCGCGCAGCCGACGAGCGAGACGGCGAGGTAGAGGAGGAAGCCGCCCTGGCGTCGCCGGACCGCGTGCCAGAGCGCCCAGGCCGCGCCGAGGAGGACGACGCCGACGAGGACCGCCGCCGGCGCGACGTCGTGCGGGCGCGTCCGGAAGTCGCCGACGGGCCAGATCCCGGCGACCTGCAGCACGCTCAGCCGGTGGAGCAGGTTTCCGAGCTCGGACGACGCCGTCAGCGAGGAGCTCCCGGAGCCGAGAAACGCGCTCGCCGTCGTCAAGGTCGGGAGCGCGAGGACGCAGGTCAGCGCGGCGAAGGCCCCGAGCCGGAGCGCGAAGACGCGCGCCGGGAGCCGCCTCGCCACGAGGAGCGCCGGCAGGAGCGCGAGCCCGAGCCAGACGGCGCCGCCGACGTTGAGCGTCGCGAGGAGCGCCGCCGCGGCGACGGCGAGCGGAACGAGCGCGCGGAGCGGAGCGCGCTCGGCGACCACGGACACGACGAGCGCGGCGAGCAGCGCGAGCAGCGGCACCGTCACGAGCTCCTTCACCGCGCCCCAGAGCGAGTAGCCGTAGAGGAGCGCCGGCTGCGCCGCGAAGAAGACGGCGAGCGCCCGCAGCCAGGCATCCCGGACGAATCCCGCAAGGAGCCGCTCGAGCCCGAGCGCGAGCAGGAGCGCCTGGAAGGCGAGGTACGGCTGGAACAGCCACGCCATGTCCTCGCCGATCAGCTTCGCGCCGATCCGGAGCGGCAGCACCGACCCGGCGGGGTAGCCGTTGTCCTTGAAGAACGCGACGATCGCCTCGTAGGTCGACGGCGCGAGGCCGTGCGTTTCCGGCCCGCGGGCGAGCGCGTTGTCGGCGATCGCGAACCAGGTCGCGGTGTCGTCCAGCTTGACGTACCCGGCGAAGGTCGCGCTCCCGGAGAGGAGGACCGGGGCCGCGTAGACGAGGAAGACGCCGACGGCCGCCGCAACCGTCCACGCCTCCGGCCGGAGCCGTCTCCAGGGAGTCGCGCCCGCGAGCCCGAGCCCGCAGACCGCGAGCGCGACGGTGACGGGCGAGGCGAGTTGCGCCGTCGCCCGCAGGCTCGTGCAGAGGCTCGACGAGACGACGATCGCCGCGAAGCCCGACGGCAGGAGCAGCGCGCCCGGCAGCCGGCCGCCCGCCAGACGATCGACGACGAGGCCGCAGCCGAGCGACAGCACGGCCAGCACGAGCGGGAAGACGAGCCACGCGAGGGCGAGCACGCGCCGTCTCTACCGCACCGCGCGGACGCTCGTCAGCGCGACGCGCTTCGCGACGGCCGCCGACGGGTCGTAGACCTCGACCTCGTAGTCGACGCCGGGGAAGGCGAGGTGCCAGCTCTGCGGGTAGCCGGCCGAAACGAGCGCGAGCCCGCCGCCGGGCAGCGGGACGCCGTGCCCGTTCGCGAGCTGGCGCAGCGAGCCGAGCGCGCCGGCGAGCGGGTACGTCGCGACGACGAGGTACCTCGGGCGCGTGTCCCCGGACCGGGCGCCGGCCGGGAGATAGCGGACGTAGACGCGTCCGCTCGCCACGGTGAGCTCGTAGCGGTCGGCCGGCCGCTCGCCCGCCCAGTACACGGGCTGACCGAGCGCCCTGACCGCGGCGCGGAGGCCGGCCGCGGTGAGCACCCCCTGCGTGGCGGCCGTCGAGGCCGGCGCCGGCTGGACCGCGGGCGCCGCGGACGAGCCGACCGTGCTGCGGAGCGCGAGCCAGGTGACGAGCCCGGCCGTCACCGCGATCGCGACGACCGCTCCCGTCCGGATCCTCGTCTCCCCTACGTGCACGCGGCCCGGGCTGAAGAGTAGACGCCTCCGCCGGGCGGCCGGAAGGGCTCCCGCGCGGGGAGCCCTTCCGCGCCGGCGGCTACGGCGTCGTCCCGCAGGTCGAGAACTGCGAGGTGTCGCCCGTCGTCGAGTTGGTGGCGGTCGCGGTCACCGCCTGGCCTCCGGCGAGCGGCGGAGCGACGGCGAGCGAGCCGCTCGCCGCGCCGGAGCCGTTCGTCGTGGCCGTCTTGACGCCGAGGAGCTGCTTCCCCTCGCCGGCGCCCGAGGCGTCGCAGCTCGGGCTGACGAAGAGCTCGATCCTGAACGACGTCGACGCGGCCGCTCCGGAGAGCGAGAACGGGATCGTCGTCTTCGTCGCGTCGCTCGTGATCGCCCCGATCGCCGGCGCCACCTGCAGGTCGTTGCCGGCGGCGGTGAGCTCGATCCCGAGCCCGCCGTTCGCGAAGATCGAGTTCTCGAGGACGGAGTCGCCGACGGAGCCGGCGCCGTCGACGCGGACGCCGTCCGCACCGTTCGACTGGATCGTGTTGGCGGCCGCCACGGAGGTCCCGCCGATCGTGTTGGCGTTCGCCCCGCCTCCGAGGAAGACGCCGTCGCCCCCGTTCCCGAGCGGCGCCGAGCCGGCGGCGTTGGTCCCGATCCTGTTGCCCGCGACCGTGTTGTCGGACGAGGCGTCCGCGAACGAGATCCCGTCGTTCGTGTTGCCGGAGATCACGTTCGCTGCGCCTGCCGTCTTGCCGCCGATCGTGTTCTTGCTCGCCCCGTCGAGCTCGATCCCGACGGCGTTCGGGAGCGCCCCGGTACCCGCCGCGTTCGTGCCGACGTAGTTGCCCTGGACGACGTTCGACACGCCGCCCGAACCGAGCCCGCCGGTCCCGTCGATGCGGATACCGAAGAGCCCGCTGGACGCGACGACGTTCCGGGCAGCCGCCGTCGTCCCGCCGATCGTGTTGCCGACACCACCCAGCACGTCGATGCCGTAGACCGAGATCGGGACGGCCGTCGCCCCGCTCGCGTCTGTGCCGATGTAGTTGCCCTCGATGACGTTCTGCTTCGTGTTGGAGTCGACCACCTCGATGCCGATCGAGCCGCCGGCGAGGACGTTGCGAGCCCCTGCGACGGTCCCGCCGATCGTGTTCCCGCTCGCGCCGCTGTGGACGAAGACGTCGTACTCGTTCGGAAAGCCGACGCCGCCGGCCGCCGTCAGGCCGAACCAGTTGCCCTCGACGACGTTCGCGGTGGTGCCGACGTCGGACAGGACGACGGCGGCGGATTGGCTCGTGAACAGGTTCCGGGCGCCCGCCGTCGTCCCGCCCACCGTGTTCCCGTGCGCGGCCGCGAAGATCGCGACGCCGTTGTTGTTCGCGAGCCCACCGTCTCCGGTCGCGCGCGGGCCGATGTAGTTGCCCTCCACCACGTTTGCCGTCGTCGACGCACCTTCCAGGAGCACGCCGCCCTGCGTGTTCCCCGAGATGACGTTGCGCGTGGACGCCGTCGTCCCGCCGACCCTGTTCCCGTGGGCGCCGCTCGAGAGTTCGACGCCGTTCAGGTTGGAGACGGCGCCGTCCCCGGCGGCGTTGACGCCGATGTAGTCGCCCTCGACGAGGTTCCCGGAGCTCGGTCCGCAGATGCAGACCGCGTCCTGCTTGTTGCCGGAGATGACGTTTCGCGTGCCGCTTGCCGTGCCGCCGATCGTGTTGTCGTTCGCACCGGACCGGATGCCCACCCCCGAAAGCTGGTTCGGGACCGCTGCCGTGCCGGCGGCGTTCGTGCCGATGTAGTTCGCGGAGATCACGTTCCCGCTCGCCTCGACGTCGACGCCGTCGAGGAGGTTCCCCGAGATGACGTTGCGCGCGTGCGAGCCCGGGCCGCCGATCGTGTTGTCGTCGGCGCCGCCTTCGATCAAGACGCCGGTGCGGTTCGGAAGCGCGGCCCCGCCGGCCGCGTCGGTGCCGATGAAGTTGCCCTCGACCGCGTTCCCGGTCGTGCCGGCGCCCGTCAGGCGTACCGCGGTGGCGTTGGGAGCGTCGTTGCCGGAGATCAGGTTACGGGCGCCGGAGGCCGCGCCTCCGATGACGTTTGCGGTCGCTCCGCTCGCGACGAGCACGCCGTCGACGTTGGCCAGGGCGGCCGTTCCCGCCGCGTTCGTCCCGATGTAGTTCGCCTCGACGAGGTTCTTCGTCGTGCCGGCGCCTGCGATCCGGACGCCCGCGGTCGTCGCGCCGGAGATGACGTTGCGAGCCGCGCTCGACGTACCGCCGATCGTGTTCGCGGTCGCGCCGCCGGCGAGCTCGACGCCGAGCGGCGTCCCCAACGCCGCATCGCCGGCGGCGTTCGTGCCGATGTAGTTCCCCTCGACGACGACTCCCGTCGCCGCCGAACCGCTGATCTCGACTGCCGCGAGGCTGCCGAGGATGACGTTCCGCGCGCCGGCGACCGTCCCGCCGACGGTGTTCGCCCCGGCGCCGCTGTCGATCCGGACCCCGTAGGTCGTGTCCGGGAGGGCGGCCGCGCCCGCGGCGTCCGTGCCGATCCGGTTCCCCTCGACCAGGTTGCTCTTCGTCCCCGACTCCGTGAGGCGGACGCCGGCGCCCAGGTTGCCCGAGACGACGTTCGCCGTCCCCGCCTTGAGGCCGCCGATCTGGTTCTTCGTCGAGCCTGCCGAGACGAGGATCCCGCCCTGCTTGTTCGCGCGGGCGGCGGCTCCGTCTGTCGTCGTGCCGACGTAGTTCCCCTGGACGACGTTCGAGACCGTCGCCGCGCCGCTGATCGCGACCCCCGTGCCCGTGTTGCCGGAGATCACGTTCCTCGCGGCAGCCGTCGAGCCTCCGACGACGTTCGAGGACGATCCGCTCGTCACGACGACGCCCGTGGCGTTGCCCGCCGCCGCACCCGTGAGGTCGAGGCCGATCCAGTCGCCCACGATCGTGTTCGCGCCCGCGGCCCTGAGGCGGATCCCGGTGCCGAAGCCGGTGATCGACAGACCCTGGAGCTTGCTCGCGCCGCCGACGACGTCGAGGCCGATCGCCGCGGCGTTGCCGGTGCCGTTGTCGAGCCGGATCAGCGGCGAGCCCGCGTAGCCGGGCTGCGTCGCCGCGTTCAGCACGACCGGGAACTGGACCGCCGGGAGGACGCTCGTGAGCGTGATCGTGTGGCCGCCCGAGCCGGGGATCGCGAACGTGATCGTGTCCGACGCGCCCGTCGCGTTCGCCGCGAGGATCGCCGCCCGGAGCGAGTCCGGGCCGCCGTTGTTCGTGTTCTTGACGACGAACGTCGCCGCGCTCGCCGGCCCTGCGGACGCGAGCACCACGAGCGCAAGCGCACCGAGAGCGAATCCGAGCGACGCCGACCTACCGGTCATCCGAGCACCTGCCATCACGTACCTCCCCGGTCCCTGGCAATTCCGCGGGCGACCCTACACGGCCGGGGAGGCCACGCGCGGTCTCAGTGGACGAGAGCCGCGGCGGTCGCTGCGACGAGCACGACCGCGAGCGAGCGGTTGACGAGCCGCGATCGGCGCGGATGCCGCAGGAGCGGCGCGAGCGACGTGCCGGCGAGGAGCCACGTCGCGTTGATCAGGACGATCGTCGGGATCAGGGCCGCGGTCTTCGCGGCGGCGTCGGCGACGGCGCCGGCCGAGAGGTGCGCGCTCGCGAAGACGGCGGCGATCGCGACCCAGGCCTTCGGGTTCGCGACGCCGAGCAGCGCCCCCCCGGCGAGCGACGGCGCCGGGCTCGTCGCGGTCCGGTCTGCCAGCGGCGGCGAGGTCGCGATGTGGTAGGCGAGCCAGAGCACGTAGACCGCCGACGCCCCGAGGAGGACGGCCTCCAGCACGGGCAGCGCGAGGAGCGCAGCGGTGATGCCGGTCGCGACGGCGAGCAGGACCGCGGTCGTCCCGGCGACGATCCCGGCGAGGTAGGGAAGCGAGCGCCGGACGCCGTGCGCGGCTCCGGAGGCGACGAGGCTCGTCGTCGCCGGCCCGGGACTGCCCATGATCGCGAGCGCGGTGAGGATGAGCGGCCCGAGCGCGCCCCAACCCGTCGTCGCGAGCACCTGCTCAGGGCCTCGCTCGATAGCCTCGGTGCATGCCCGAGACGCTACGAGGCGTCGATCGCGATCGTCTTGAACGATCGTGCGGCCCGGGGCGCGACTCGATCCGGTTCGGGAGCGGAGCGCCGGGGCTGGAGCGCGCCGAGGTCCACCTGTCGACCTGTCGATTCGAACCGCACCGGCACGACAGCTACCTGATCGGGATCACGACGGCCGGCGTCCAGACGTTTCGTTACCGCGGCGCCCGCCGCACCGCCCTCCCGGGCGAGCTGCACGTCCTCTACCCGGACGAGGTGCACGACGGCGCGGCCGGAACCGACGGCGGCTTCGCCTATCGCATCCTGTACCTCGCCCCCGAGCTCGTGCAGGAGGCGCTCGGCGGGCAGGCGCTGCCGTTCGTCGCCGAGCCCGTTCAGCGCGGGACCGCATCCGTTCGCGCCGTCGCCGACCTGCTCGCCGACCTCGACGAGCCGATCGACGACCTCGCGCTGGCCGGGATCGCAGCGCACGTCGCGGACGAGCTGCGCGCGCTCGCCGGCGCGCGTGCTCCGTCGCGCTCGATCGACCTCGACCTGCTGGCGGTCCGGCGCGTGCACGAATACCTTCGCGCCCATGCGTGCGAGCAGGTGCCGGCCTCGGTGCTCGAGCGGGTCGCCGGGACCGACCGCTACACGATCGCCCGCCACTTTCGGCGCGCCTTCGGGACGAGCCCGGACCGCTTCCGGACGCTCCGACGGCTCGCGCTCGCACGCCGCGCGATCGAGCGAGGAGAGCCGATCGCGCGGGCGGCGGCCGACGCCGGGTTCGCCGACCAGAGCCATCTGACGCGCCAGTTCAAGCGCGCGTACGGACTGACTCCGGCACGCTGGCGCGCGCTGACGAGCCCGGCGGGAACCCCGGGCGTCGCGCCGGTGTAGAGCGGAGCATGAGTCTGGCGGGGCGCTCGTCCGCCTCGCCGGCCAGACGTGGCGCTTCCGCCGTCCTCAGAACGGCCCGTGCGGCTCGTAGCTCCCGCGGCGTGCGCCGATCGAGATGAAGGTGAGCCCCTCGGGGCCGGCGACCGGCAGCCGGCGGCACTCGGGGTCGAAGCGGAGGAACGTCCCGCGCCGGACGGGCACCTCGTCGCCGTCGACGGCCCAGTGCCCGCCGCCGTCGACGACGACCGCGACCTCCTCCTGGCCCGATTCCAGCTCGTCGTGCTCGCGCCCGGCCGTTCCCGGCGGAAGCTCGAACCAGTTGATCCCGAAGGCGAGCACGCCCAGCTCGCGGCGGACGAACCGTACGGCGTTCCCCGGCCCGCTCGGCTCGATGCCGTCGACGCTGACGACGCTGTAGCCCACTGCAGGCGGACGCTACCCGATCGATCGCGCCGGCAGGACGTTCGGCGTGAACGGCGAAGCGGCGGACGTTGACCGCCACCACCGAAGAGGGGTCGTCGAGGTTCCGTCTCGCGATCGGCGGCCTGATCGTCCTGGTTTCGATCCTCGGCGCGGGGGTCGCCTGGTCGGCGTCGATCTCGTCGACCGACTCGTCGGACCTGAACCAGCGGGCCCAGCAGGAGTACCTGCTGCGGCAGCAGATCCTCACGAGTGCCGAGGCAGCCGTCGGCGAGGACCTCCGGCGCGTCGGCGCCTACCAGGAGCAGGTCTCGGCCGAAGAGATCCTTCGCGAGCAGGCCGAGCGCTTCCGCCGGTCGAATCCGGACGTGGCGGCGATCCTCGACGAGCAGGCGCAGGGCCAGGCCGCGCTGCGGCGTACGACCGCCTACTTCTTCTTCGCGGCGGCACCCCGGGTGTCCGCCGACGGCACCGTGAGCTACGACCGGCGGCAGGCCGTCGACAACCTGCTCGCCCAGTACGTCGTGTACCAGCAGCTCCACCCGGCGGCGACGCGAGCGGCGGCGAACGACGCGAACGCGAAGTACCGGCGCACCGTGGCGGTCGGGATCGTCTTCGCGCTCGCGCTGTTCTTCCTCACGCTGGCGGAGGTCCTCGCGACCAGCCGCCTGCGCTACCACTTCGCGGCGGCCGGCGTGGTCGCGCTCGTCGCGGGATCCACGCTGTGGCCGCTCGTCGAGGCCCGCGTGCTGTGAGCGCGGAGGGGCGAGCCTCGGGACGCGCCCACCTCGTCGTGACCATCGGCATCGCGGTCACGACCGTCGCCGTCGCCCTCGTCGGCTTCCTCGAGGTGCGGGCGAACAGCAGGAGCGACGAGGCGGCGCAGACGGCACAGCAGCGCTCGGTGCAGACGATGGCGAGCCTTCTCAAGGCGCAGGAGCAGACGAAGGTGAACTACGAGCAGTTCCTTCGCGCCGAGGAGCAGCGGACGCAGGCAGGGAGCGCCTTCCAGGAGAGCGTCTTCGCGCCGGCCGGCGAGAAGGAGCTGCTCAGACTCGTCCAGGAGCGCTGGCAGCGGCTCGCCTCGAAGAGCGAGCGGCTGACTCCGATCGGGCCGAACAGCGAGGACGGCCCGAATCGCGACCGCCGGTTCCCGCGGGCGATGTTCTCGCGCGCGAGCGCGGACGCCAACCGCTACCAGGCGTTGCAGGACGTCGCCAACCACGAGAACTCGGCCTGGGAGGCGCGGGCCACGAAGTTCACGGCCATCCTCACGCTGCTCGCCGTCGCGCTCTACCTGTTCGGCTTCGCCCTCGCGGTGCCGCGGCGCGTGCTCACCCTGTTCGGCACTGCCGGAGCCGCTCTGCTCGTCACCGGCATCGCCTGGGCCGGCGCCGTCGCCGCCTCGCCGCCCGCGAGCATCCCGGACTCGGCCGCCACGGAGTACTCGCAGGGCGAAGTCGCGCTCGAGACGAGCACGATCGGTTTCGACGCGGCCGGCTTCCGGGACTCGATCGCCCACTTCACGAGGGCGATCGACGAGTGGCCGGGCCTCGCGCGCGCGTACCTCGGCCGCGCGAACGCGCGGCTGAGCAGCGCGCCGCAGGTCCAGGCGAGCCTGATTCCGCCGAACGACCTGAAGACCGTGATCTCGGATCTCGACCGCGCCGTCGACCTCGGCCTCGAGAGCGGTCTCGTCTACGAGCAGCTGGCCGGCTCGGAGTTCTCGCTCGCCCTCCACGGCCAGCCTGACCTCTACGGGCACGCCGCGGCGCATGCCCGGAAGGCGATCGAGATCGTCCCGCGCGACCCGGTTGCGCGCTACTCGCTCGCGATCTCGCTCCTCGGCGCCGGCGACGTCGACGGGGCCGAGGCCGCCTACCGCGACGCGATCCAGGCGACGATCGCCAACGGGGAGCCGCAGGTCGAGGAGCAGTGGGTCGCGGGCGCCATGAGCGATTTCGAGGCGCTTCGCGGCGCCAGGCCGGACCTGGGCTCCGCGATCGACCGGATGAAGGAGTTCGTCGTCGGTTCGGTCGCCGCCGGGTCGGTCGTCGAGCCGCACGGCGCGGCGTCGTTCCCCGCCGTCCAGGCGCAGGTGACGCCCACGTCGGTCGCGTGGGCCTCGCCGGGCGAGACCGGTTACACGCCCGGCAGCGACGTGCTCTCGGTCCAGTGGTACGCGCGCGCCGCCGGCAACCCCTGGATCGGCCTGCCGGAAGTCTCGGGCCCGGTCGATCCCCGGGCCGAGCCGGGTCTGCCGCACTACTCCGCCCGCAACCTGACGAGCTCGTCGACCCCACCGCGGTGCCTCGGCGGCGGCGACTACCGCGTCGAGCTCTACGTGAACGGCCACCTCGCAGGCTCCGCGCAGGCAAGCGTCGGCTATGGCTCGCTGCGTGCGTCGATCGATCGCGCGCTGAACCTCGAGGTCTGCCGCCCCGAGGACTGGCAGTTCTCGAAGCACGACCTTCCGGGCTTCCGGCAGGGGTTCGTGAGCCGCGACGGCTCGCGCGGCGTCTACCTCGTCCGCTACGACCTCTCGCTCCTCCCCGCGCGGCTGCGCGAGCTGCCGACGTCCCAGCTGACGGAGGCGCTCCTCGACTCGACCGCCTCGACGAGCGCCTTCCTGCTCCCGGGCGGCAAGCTCACCGGCCGCACCGCGGTTCAGCATCAGCCGTCCCTGGGCCTGCCGGGCTCGACGCAGCGGTCGTACGGCTACGCGGGCGGCCTCGCCTACGGCCAGTGCGCGATCGACGAGCAGGACAAGGCGGCGCTCGTGACCTTCGTGTTCGGCCCGCAGACCGCCTTCGCCCAGCCCGGCGGCTCGCTGATCCCGGTCGTCCTGTCGCTCAGCGAGTACCGCTCCGGCGGCTAGCGCGAAGCCGCGCCGCGCGAATCGACCGTACCGGCGCAGGGTTGCGGAGCGGGAAGCCCGTCAGGCCGGCGTCGACCGGGAGTCGAGGACGGCTCCCCCACCGAAGATCACCCTGCAGGGGGAGTCGGCCGCTACTCGAGCTGCGGATGCTGAGTGGGCAGGTGTTCAGCATTCCGACAAGCGCAAGGAAGGGCCCTCGGATGAGGCTCCGGAGTCGGTCGCAGTTGCTCTGCCTTGCCGGTGTCGCCGCCACACTGGCGATCGTCAGCGGGGCGAGCGCGGCGGCGACACCGGCCGGCGCCATCGACTCGGGCACGTGCAGCACGTGGCCTCCGCTTGTTCAGCCCTTCCTTCCCTGGGCGGATCAGAACCCGTACTTCCTGCTTCAAGACAGCTCCTTCGAAGCAGCCGTGAGCGGCTGGACGCTGACCGGCGGCGCAACCGTCGTTGCCGGCAACGAGCCCTTCTTCGTGACGTCCCGGACAGATACGCACTCGCTGGCGTTGCCGACCACGGCCAGCTCGGTCACGACGCCGACGGTCTGCGTCACTTCCGACAGCCCCAGCTTCCGTTTCTTCCTCAGGAACAACGGCAACCTCGGCTACACCGACGGCCAGCTCGCCGTCTACCTCAACTTCACCGGCGCCAGCGGCAAGCCGCAACAGGTGAAGATCGCAGCGCTCAAGGGCAGCAAGACCAACTGGGCGCTGACACCGTCGATCTCGTTCATCCAGTACATCTCGACGCCGCTCAAGAGCGGCGCTGCCCAGATCAGCTTCACGATCAGGCCCAACGACAACCACGGCAACTGGCAGCTCGACGACTTCTACGTCGACCCGTTCAAGGGGCGCTGAACCGAAGCGCGGCAACTCCTCCGCGCGGCAATGGATTGGGCGAGGAGCCCTTCGGGATCGACCGCCACCGGTCGTGTCTCAGCGGAGCCGCAGGATCGGCAACCGCCTCGACGTCGTGGCTTGGTTCATTGGAACGTGTACCGGTTCGCCTGGCTCGTCGGGCTCTTCCCGGCCGCGGTGACGACGACGGCGTTGACCGTGCCGGCCGAATGGGCGGGCGTCTTCGCGGTGATCTTCGTCGCGCTGACGACCGTGTAGCTGCTCGCCGCCGTAGCCCCGAACTTGACCGCCGTCGCGCCGGTGAAGTTGGTGCCGGTGATCGTGACCGTCTGCCCGCCGCCGGTGGGCCCTGTGTTCGGGGAGACGGAGGTCGCCGTGGGCGCGCCTTCGTACGTGTACCGGTTCGCCTGGCTCGTCGGGCTCTTCCCGGCTGGGGTGGTGACGACGACGTTGACCGTGCCGGCCGAATGGGCGGGCGTCTTCGCGGTGATCTTCGTCGCGTTGACGACCGTGTAGCCGCTGGCAGCCGCACCTCCGAAGTCGACGGCCGTCGCGGCGGTGAAGTTGGTCCCGGTGATCGTGACCGTCTTCCCGCCGCCGGTCGGCCCGCCGTTCGGGGACACCGCGGTCACGGTCGGGGCACTCTCGTAGGTGTACCGGTTCGCCTGACTCGTCGGGCTCTTCCCAGCGGGGGTGGTGACCGTCACATTGATCGTCCCGGCCGAGTGCGCCGGGGTCGTCGCGGTGATCTTCGTCCCCGACACGACCGTGTAGCCGGTGGCAGTCGTCGCTCCGAACTTGACCGCCGTCGCCCCGGTGAAGTCGGTTCCCTTGAGCGTCACGGTATCTCCGCCGCCGATCGGCCCGCCGTTCGGGGAGACGGAGGTCACCGTCGGGGGCGCCTGGTACCTGATGCTGTCGCTCGCCGCCGCGCCGACCCCTCCCGCGCCGTTACGGAACTCCACCGAGACGGTCTTCTTCCCGGAGCCGCCCGGCACGGCGATCGTCGCGCTCGTCGAGTACGGCTGGAAGGCGCCGTACGGCCCGCCGTTCACGGAGAAGGCCATGTCGAACACGGGATCACCTGGGGTCGGGTTCGTCGCGGAGAGGGCCAGGCTCAATGTCGTGCTGTAGGTGACCGCGGCGCCGCCGTCGATGCTGATCGTCCCCGAAGGCGCCTGCGTGTCGCGGTAGAGCGTGTAGCTGCCGGAGCCGCCGTTGTTGTTCAGCACCACGATCCCGTCGAACTGGGAGGGGTCGGCCGTCGTGGCGTAGTGAATCAGGGCGGGTTGTCCCGGAGGGACGTTCCCACTGTCGGCCACCGCGGACGGGCGTCCCTGATAGGCGCCGGGCGTTGCCGAGTGGAGGTCGAGGGCGTAGTTCGACGTGTTGCCGGCAGCCGGGCGAAGGCCCAGGTAGTACGTCGTTCCCGAGCTGAGGAACGTGTCGTACACGCGGCCCAGGGCGGCAGAGCCCATGCTGTCCGTGATCGAGGTCGAGGCCGTGACGTTCCCGGCGAGCCACTCGATCGAGTACGAGCCCCCCACGGTGGAGAAGTTGTGGATCTGGGGGAAGTAGGCGGTGTTGGGCGCGGCGCCGGAGTTGCCGTTCACGACCAGGTAGTCGTTGAACGGTGGGCTGAAAGCGCTGCTTGCGAGGATTCCGTTGTAGTAGTGATTCGGCGCCAGCAGCGCGTCGTCGTCGACCGACGTCCCGTCGCTTCCTTCGCGCGTCGCCAGGAGGTTCCAGAAGTTGGACCCCGATCCGAACACGGGATCCATGCTGAAGGAGTAGAAAGTCCTGGAAGCTGGAACCGGCCGCGCGCGAGATCGTCAGCGGGGCACTCGGGCCGAGGAACGTCACGCAGTCCGCGTAGCACAGGTCCTGCGTCCTCGCCGAGGGGAACCCGTTGCGGAGATCGGTCCAGATCGGGAACGTGTCGAAGTTCGAATCGAGGCTCGTGTTCCCCGAGTAGTCGCCGATGAACGAATTGACGCCCGGATCCCCGAGCGTGCCGTCGTTCGTGTACGAGACGTAGGACGTGTTGCGGAGGTTGGTCAGGCTGCCCGCCTCGGTCTGGTGCTCGTTGAACCGCTTGCCGTTGGGATTGCCCGCCGAAGCGTCGTCCTCGCGGCTGCTGTAGCTGACGGTCAGTCGCCCGTTGGGGGAGAAGCTCGCCGCCGGGAAGAACTTGTCGCCGAAGCCGCTGAACGCCATGAAGTCGAAGCTGCAGCAGGCCCCCCCGTTCCAGGTGGCTCCGTCGTTCACGGTGGACAACCCGATGAGCTGGGACACGTTCGCGGTCTGGCCGCCCTGGGTCGTGGACCGCACGTCCGCCCAGACCACGACGAACGCCGTCCCGCCGGCATCGCCGCTGTTGGGATCGCCGGCCAGCGTCGGGAAGTTGTTGCAGCGGAAGGCGCTCCCGCCGTTGTCCAGGAAGCAGTCGGCGGCCGTGTTCTGCTCGGCGCCCTCGATCGGGTTGGTGGTCGTGATCTGGTGATCGATTCCGGTGTGCCAGGTGGTCCCGCCGTCTGCGGAGACCTCGTCGTACATGGAGTTGACGCCGCTCGAGCAGTCGGCCCAGGCCACCATGACCTCGCCGTTCGCGTTGAACGCCGTCGACGTCCCGTTCCCGCACTCATGAGTCGTCTGGTTCACCGAGGAGTCGCCGCCCGACCAGCTGGCGCCGCCGTTGTCGGTGAAGGCCGTCTGATAGACCGCGTTGTTCCCGAAGAACTCGGTCCAGGCCACGATCACCCGGCCGTAGTGCGGGCTGCCCGGGTTCTGGTCGACTGCGATGCTGGGCTTGTCCGTGCCGTAGCTCGCGTTGTTCGAATCGAGCGTCGTGTTGCGGGACCAGTTGACGCCGTCGCTCGAGGCCTCGACGCCGACCCGCCCCTGCGTGTCGTCGTGCCGCTTGAACTCGACGAAGGCGTACAGGAACACCTGCCGCACCGGGTCGAACGTCAGCTCGGGATCGCCCGATGCCGGGAACAGCAGGCCCGGCATGACCTCGAAGCGCCAGTGCTGGCCGCCGTCGGACGAGTAGAAGACGCCCGCGTGAGCGTCCTGGCAGTTGCCGCCGTTGTCGTAGTAGACGTTGGCACCGGCCACGAGCAGGTTCGGGTTGACCGTGCTCTGCGCAATCGAGGTCTCGTTGACGCCGGCTCCGCACTGGCTCGCGAAGTTGTCGAGCTGCGTGGAGGAGTAGAAGACGGAGGGGGACACCTTGGCTCCCGGAGGACGAAGGTCGGAGGGCGGCGGGATGATCAGCCGTCCGGCTCCGGGGTGACGCGGTCCGAGATGGACGACCCCTCCGACCTCGGCCTTGTCCTGCGAGGGCGACCCGGGTGCCGGAGGACGAACGAAGGTCCCCTGCGCGGGCTGCAGCGGGGGCGCAGGCGCGACCGCGGGTCCGCGTCCCTTGTCGCCGGGAGCCCCGGGGCTCACCCTGCTCCTCTCCACGGACGGGGCAGGCCCCGGGGAGGGCACGCCCGCCGAACCGGAATACCTCGGCTGCGGGTTCGGCCGCGGCACGAAGCTGGGCGACGGGCTGGGCATCGGCGGCTTTCGCGCGGCCGATGCGCCGGCGAGGACGATCGCCGCGCCCGCGATCGTGATCACGGTCATGCTCACCGTAAGCCGACGCCGGCGCGATCCACTCGCGCACGGCGAATCGTGGCCATCCGTAGACATCTTGTCGCCTCTCGCCTGGGGGTCTCGGCCTGCTCCGCGGAGCGTCTACGGGCGACCAGCCGATCGCGATCCGGTGGCTCACGATGCCGGTTCCTCTGTCCTCGGTGATCGTGGGAACCTCGCGACATCGTCGAAGAAGCCCCGCAAATCGCAGGGTCGGCCGTCGGCTCTGCGGTCCCGGGCGGCGTCTGCAGGCGCAATCGGTTCAAGCTCGCGGCAGACATCCCACCGAGTGGTGGAGAGCTGGCGGCTGTTCGAGGCTGCTCGGCGATCAGGCGCGCCCAGCGGATGGCGCGAGAGCGGTCAGGCCGTGATGGCGGGCGCCGTCAGCAAGGCGGAGGTCGTACGTCAGGACGGCCTCGATCGCGCCGGCGTCCGCGAGGCGAATCGCGGTGACCAGGTGGATTGCGTCGAGTGTCGCCACCGACTCCGGCCGGACGGTCTCGGCCGCCTCGAGCAGAGCCTCTTCGACGGGTATGAGGGCGACCGCGCGGAGAAGCTGTTCTGCCTGGTCGAGCACAGCAAAGCGCAGCGCCAGGCGCTGCAGCTCGACGCGCGCGAGACGGCTGGCGACGTGCCGGTCGAAGGTCTCCAGCGTTTCGAGAACCGCTGACGCGTCTGGCTCACCGAGAAGGATGCGGCCAAGCGCGCTCGTGTCGACGTAGACGCCGCCCAAGTCAGCGGTCGCCGCGCGTCTCGGCCAGGTAGTCGTCGGTCGTTCCGGCGGGCGCACCCGGTGGTGAGAGACGGCGCGCGACATCGGCGAGCGTCGCGATCGGGACGGTGGCGCGGAATCGCGCCGCGAGCTCGACGTAATGATCCGCGCTCGGGCCGCTGGGAACGAGCCGCGCGACCTCGCGCCCTCGGTCCGTGACGACCAGCACTTCTCCCGCCTCGACTCGCTCGATGTAGCGACTCAGATTCTGCCGCAGTTCTCTGATCCCCACATGACTCGCCATGTGCGTCAGAACGTAGCACACCGTTGCTTCACCCGTGCGCTCCGCGGGGCACGTCCAGGCCGCACGCAAACAGCCACCATTTCCTGTCCGATCGTTCGACGAGGCAGTCAGGCTTTCTCGGAAGCATCTGGAGCGAGGCCCCCCTCGTCGACCGTTTCCACCCCCGCGGGAAAACGTTCTGGCTGCGCGGGCGGCTGTCTCGTAGAATCGCACGTCAACGCCCAGCGACCAAGGAGGGGAACGCGCATGTCCGCACGCAGGCTTGCCTTCGTCTGCAAGGTTCTTGCGCTTCTCGCCGGCCTTGCGCTGTTCGTCGGGAGAGCTGCGCCGGCGGCCGCCTCGGGGACACCGACGAACGTCGACGTCAGCGCCCTCGCGGGCAACGACGCCGAGGATGCCGTCGCCGTCAATCCGACGAATCCGAACAACCTCGTCGCGATGGCGATCACGCTCGCGCAACCCGCCGGCCTGATCGAGGGCGTCTCGTTCAACGGCGGCAAGACATGGAAGCGCCAAATCATCGGCGGCGGCACGAGCGATCCGCTCGGCGACATCTGCTGCGACCAGCAGCTCGCCTGGGATCACTTCGGCAACCTGTGGATGACCTACCTGCTGAACTCGAGCGGCGACATTCTCGTGGCGCTGTCGACCGACGGCGGCCTGACGTGGACGAAGGCAGCCGACGTCGTGCCCACGACGGTCACCGGCAACTCGCAGCCGCAAGGTGCCCGGCACCGCGGTCAGGTGCATCTGTCGCAGGGAGGCGACCAGCCCTCGATCTCCGCCGGCCCCAACAGCGTGTGGGTGAGCTACACGAGCGAGAAGTCGGGCGAGTTGCAGGCCTTCGGCATGCCTGTCACCGGGCTGGGCGGCTACGGGGCCGTTTCGGCGCTCGAGACGGTGCCGACCTCGAACGGTCAGGGCGACTACGGCGACACCGCGGTCGGTCCGAACGGCCAGGTCGTCGTCGTCTACCAGGACAAGGAGAACGGCGAAGTCGGGACGAACATCTACACGGCGCTCGATCCGGACGGGCTCGGCCCCGCCGGCTTCGGAACGCCGAGGCTGCTGGCTCATAGCTACGTCGGCGGCTTCGACTACATCCCCGCCCAGCCGGACCGCTCGGTCGACGCCGAGGCGAACCTGGCGTGGGATCGCAGCGGCGGACCCCACAACGGACGACTGTATGCCGTCTGGACGCAGGAGGTCGGCAACGAGAGCAACAACATGGACATCGAGCTCCAGTACTCCGACGACCAGGGAGCAACCTGGTCGCCGGTGGTGAGAGTGAACGACGACAAGACGCCGAACAGCCAGTTCAACCCGGCGATCGCTCTCGACCAGACGACCGGAAACGTCGCCCTGTCCTGGTACGACGCCCGCAACGACCTCGGAGCGGGAAGTTCGGGCGACACCGACGGAATCCCGAACACGGACGTCCAGATCTGGGCGGCCTATTCGACGAACGGGGGCTCGAGCCTCGTACCGAACTTCCGCGTCAGCGCGGGAAGCTCGAACGCGGTCGATGCGAACTACTCCTTCGACTACGGCGACTACACGCACGCGGCTTTCGTTTCGGGAATGTTCTGGCCCGTCTGGTCGGACAACTCGAACGGCGCCGGCGGCAACCCCGACGGCACGCTGCACCAGCTCGACCTCTACACAGCGAAGGTGACGATCCGCTAGCCGCCTGTAGGCGTTACCAGCCCGGCCCGGTCGAGCGCCTCCCAGGGTCTCCTTGATCGACAACGGCTTCAGGTAAGGCTCCCATCCCTACCTGGTTGGCACCTCGGGCGCCGCCGGCGGGGTCAACGTTCAACCCCTCCCGACGCTACGGACTCCGCTCCCCCAACAGGACCAGCGCCTGCCAGGGATCGGCAAGACACCGGAAGCACCGGCCAGGCCGCGGCACTCTGCGACACCGTCACCAAACGCAGCGGCCAGTAACGCGCCGTCTGCTTCCGTCACGCAACCAGCATGAAGGCCCGGGGAGCGGTCGCCGTCCACGCTGACGATTCCCGTCCACGCCAGCACGTGGCCGAACGGATCTACCACGACGCGCGCGCCCGCGGCTGACGATGAGCGGCTCACGTACGAGCGCTTCAAGAACGCTTGACCGTCGCTCGGGGAGAAGGCGCGTCGTCCTGGGAACGCCAGAAGAGGGTCGGCGGCAACGGGAGTCGCGGATCCGGGCTACACTAACCGCACACCTAGCGTCCAGTCGGAAGCCGTCGAGGCTCAGAGGTTTTCCTTTGCGACTGTTGCATCGGGCGTGGTGCATGGGGAAAGCGGCTGGGGTTTTCCGTTTCTGATCGAAAGTCAGGAGCTTCTGTTATGCGAGCGAGCATCAAGCGTTTGCTTATGCTGGCGGTCGGCGTTGTGGCGGCCGGGATTCTCGTCGGGGGTGCCGTGGCCGGTAACGGCCCGGCCGTGAAGGTCTACGCGCCGGTCGCGAGCAATTCGCCCGACTCGGGCACCTGCGGCAACGACTGGGCGAACGACACGTTCAACCGCGTCTACAAGGCGCAGACGTCGCCGAACGCCGACGGCACTTACTCCTTCACCGAGGAGTTCAAGAGCGGCACGTTCACGACGGTTGTCGGGGCCAGCCCCGGCGGCTGTGAGACGAACCCGGGCGGCCAGATCTCGTCTGTGTTCAGTGGGAAGATGGAAGGTTCGTTCAGCGTCACCGTTACAGGCGGGACGTACGACCCGAACGCGACGTGCGCGGCACCCTGCTACACGGCCGACTTCGTCCTGGCGGTCTACGGGCCGACAGCGACGTACAGCGTCTCGACCTATCTGCTCCACTACAGCGCCGGGAAAAACGGCGAGTGGAAGAACGCCTCTGCTGACCGTGGCGGTGACCACGGCGACATCACCGGCTAGCAGCCGACGGCAGTAGTCGCGTGGCAGGGGGTGGGCTCCGGCTCATCCCCGCCAGCGGCGCGCAGCTTTGCCGAGCGAGCCCCCCGCCCGAGTTGCGCCAGGACATGTCGAGGACGAGGCCGAGGAAAAGGTAGCCCTCGAGCGTGGGCACGTAGGTCAGATCGGCGTCCCGGCGGGGTTCGTGACACCCATGAGGTGGTGTCGGCCCCGCTCAGCGGTACCGAAAGCGGCCGTGGCTGACGCAATCCTTGGCGGTGTCCCAGGAAAGCAGGTTCCGGGCCAGTTCTTGGGCGGCTACGTGGATCTCGCGGCCCGCAGCGGCCGGTCGGTTCGCGCGTTTGCTCGGATCACTGCTTCCTGACCAGCAGGGTTCAAACCTCGCATTCGGTGCGAAGCAGGAACCCCTGCAAATGACCGAGACGGCCCTTGTGGGGCAACGTTCGAACCCCGCCTGGTGGAAGCTCAGCCACCTCCTCGAGTGATGAGGGCGCATCTGCGGCGGCCTCCGGGTACATCCGCGCGAAGCACGGGCCGGTGCAGCTTCCGGCAGAGCAGCGCCGGGCTGGCTGCGCATGAGTCGTGTCGAGGCCGGGCTCCAGTGGGCATCACGGGCGGCCGATCGTCGTCAGCCCAAACGCGGGCCGGGCACTGGTCTTCCGTCGAGAGCCGCGGGCGGTGGGCCGGGCACGCCGCCCTGCCCACCCTTGCCGGCACTAGCAACCGATGACGGCCGCGATCCGGTTCGCGTCGATCTCGATTCGCGCGGCCTGCGCGGCCGTCAGCTTCTTCCCCGACTGCGCGCGCGCCTCGCTGGCCAGCGCGGCGAGCTGCCCGCAAGCTGAGCGCGACGGCAGCGCTGCCTGAATCGAACGGATCTTCGCGGCGAGGCTCGCGCCTGGGCCGATTCCCGTCACGAACTGGAGCAGCGACTGCGCCTGCTCGGCTGCTCCCCGTACGTGGACGGTGAAGCCGGCGCTGCCCGTGTTGCCGGCCGTGTCCGTCGCCTGGCACATCACAGGCGTGTCGCCGATCGCGAACGCGGAGCCGGAAGCCGGCACACACGTCGTCGGCAGCGACCCGTCGACGTCGTCGGTCGCCGAGGCGTCAAACGAAACGACCGCTCCCGCCGGCCCGGTGGCGTCGGCGCTCACAGACGACGGCACCGATACGACGGGCGGCGTCATGTCCGTAAGGGCGTAGCTGAGGTCGGCGAGCGCGCTGTTCGGGTCGACGCTCGCCTTGTTCCGGAACGAGAACTCCACCCGTGTGATCCCGCTTCCCTTGACGCTCAGCGGCGCTCGTCCCGGTTGCCCGACCGTCGCCGTGCAGGCGTCGCCGGAGACGCCGAGGTTGCCGAACTCGTTCGACGGCCTGTTCTGAACCCTGGTCGACGAGGACGTGAAGGTCAGCTCGTCACTGCTCACGACGGAGTCGCCGGCGTAGGCGGTCAGCTCGGCCCCGTAGACGTGGTCGGGAGAGGCCCCGAAGGGTAGATAGTCGGCCCAGTCGAGCAGCGTCAGCGAGAACGCGGTCGCCGTCGCTCCGGGCGCGAAGGTGAAGACGTAGTGGTGGACGCGCGAGCTGGTCACATACCCCTGCGCCGGGTCGCCGATGTCGAGGATCCCGGAGCCGCTCCCGAGACAGCCGTTCGCGATCGAGCCGCCGACGGTGTTGGGGGCACCGTACGCGGCCGGCGCTAGGCCCTGCGCGACGAGGACGACGTCGTTTCCGCCGCTCTTCGCCACGTTCAGGCCCGGCAGCCCCGGCACGAGCCCGAGCCCGACCACCGACTCGCCGACACCGGCGGCAGCGCCGGCCGTGCCGGCCCCGACGGCGCCGGCAACTGCCATCGCCGCCGCGGCGAACACGGCCCGATGCAGGGCGCGTCCAACTGGATTCAAACTCCCTCCCCCTTTCGATCACAACTCCGACCGCCAGCGGCTGGAGCACACGCGCGAGCCAACTGCCCGTCGCCTCCGCCTCTAGAGCCCCTGGCCCAACCATACTCGCGGGGCCGGCCGGGCGGCGTCCCCCATTCGAGGTACGACTGCGAGCGTGCCGGGCGCCGATACCCCGACGCGCCGCAACGGTCTTGCCTGGGACAAAGGTCGAACGCTGCGGCGGGTGGGTGGAATGTCGCCGGGTCACTCGACGAGTGGCGGCCGGGTATCGCAGTGCGGAACCCGGGCCATTCGGAAGCGCGGGCTCCACTGAGAAGGTGGGGCGACGTTCGAACGGCCCTCGTGGAACGACGCTCGAACCCTGAGTGGTGGAGGCTTGGTGATCTCCTCGAGCGGTGAGAGGGACCGCCCTTGCTCTCGGGGAGGGCTTCTCTTTGCGAGCCGGCCCGGATCGAGCTCGGCAGCCGTGGCCACTGCGGAAGTCCTCGGGCAGCAGGACGCTCGCGCAGCCGAAGCTCCTCATCGCCTGACCCCAAGTACCGAGTCACAAGTTGGCGTTGCAGATCTCGCCGTCCAGCCGCGGCGGTGGCTACTCGGAGTGCGGACCGCGTGTCCAGCCTCGTTCGGTGCGCACGAGCTCCCGGAAGCCGTGGTGGGTGACGAAGGCCAGCTCGTTGGTCTCACTTGGCAAGTTGTAGGTGAGCAGCCGCTCGACGCCGCCGAGCCGCAGCCAGTCCGCTGCGATGCCCAGCAGCCATGACCCGATGCCCTGCCGGCGGTGATCTTCGTGGACCCAGAGGTTGCCGATGTCGGCCCAGCCGAACTGCCGGGAGCGGATGTCGCTAACTGAGCGGAGCTCGACCTCGATGATCCCGACCGACTCACCCGCAAGCACTGCCTGGAACCGGGTCCCGCTCGAGCCGAGCATCCGCTCGACCTCGAGGCCGTCGATCGGCGGCACGGTCGTGGTCGGGAGCCGGGCCACTTCGATCGCGAGGATGATCTCGTACGGCGTCGGGCGAGCAGGGTTGACGAACCCTGAACGGACGAACAGATCACGGATGTGCGGCCAGCACGAGGGCACCCCATAGGTCGCGACGCTGGGGAGCTCTCCGCCAGCGTATTGGATTCGAACTTTCCATCCGTCCATCACAGCGAGGCACTCAGACATCAGCGCGTCGGCGGCGTCATCGTGGGCACGGCCAAACAGAAGCCAATGGATCGACCCGGCGTCGCGGTAGTCGGGCCCGATGTTCTCGGTGTCCCCGTAGCGGTGGAGGTGCGCGGCCGCCGCGAGGGACTGGTTCTCGATCGCGACGAGCGTCTTCCGCTCGATCACCCACGGGTCGGTTACGGCCTCACCCGGCTCACGCTCGAGCTGGCTCAAGACCGCGTTCACCGAGACGGTGATCCCGGGAATGACCGCAGCGACGTGCGCGTTGACGAGCCCGGTGAGTTGGTCGCGGTCGTCTCGCCGGAAGGGACGGATCTCGATCGGCGGCATGAACGAGCCTCCTTGACGTGTCTTGCTCAGAATGGAGGCCGCCACCGATGCGGTACGCCGGCGAGCCTACCACCCTAGGCCCACGGACCGAGGCTGAATCGTCGGAGGGCGTACCCGCGCGCTGGCCAAGCCGACGCCCTACTCGCTCGGCGCGAAGAAGAAGACCATCGGCCCGTCCGGGACCGCCCACGTCTCCCAGTCGCGGAGCACAGAGTCGCGCTCAGACTCCTGGATCGGGTGATCTTCGGCCGTCTCCCAGGTCCCGCGATACAGGTTGACGCGACCTTCCGCCGCCAGCTCCCGTACCGCCCGCTCGGCGTAGGCGAGACGGGCACCGAGGGCTCAGCTGGTAGAGCGCGCTGGCTCGCCACCACGCTTTGTAGACCCCCGTCAGGTCGCACATCGCTTCCAGGCGAAGCCTCTTTGAAGACTTCGAAGGCAGCAGTGGTTGGGCATCGGGCTCCCGATACTTGCCTAGGGAGCGCTGCCCAGTCGCGGAGGTCCGGCGCAGGAGGCGCTTTCCAACAAACCTGGAGTGGCGCTGTCACTCGCTGACCAGCCGTCGAGCGCTTCGTGATCCTCCGCGAAGATGTGGCCGTGGGATGGGAGGCGCTCGATCAGTGGGGTGACGACGTCGCCCGGCTTGAACCGCTCACTGGCGGAGTTGGCGTTAACGAGGTATGGAGCGTGCGCGTCAACGGGCACCTCGCCGTCGGTCGGCTCGGCAAGCGCAGCGACGCCGACCTCTCGTGGGAGACCGAGCTGTTGCGACACCTCGACCGTGAAGGAATGACGGTGCCGGTGCCGATCCCGACCAGGGATGGCCGACAGTTCGCCGACGGTCTGGTCGTGATGACCTACGTCGAGGGCGGACCGCCGGAGACGGAGGCCGACTGGCGTCGAGTCGCCGACACGCTCCGCCAGCTGCACCGACTGACCCACAGCTGGCCCCAACGCCCGGGCTGGCGATCGTCGACGGACCTCCTGCACACGGAAACCGGGACGAAGATCGACCTCGGCGCGATGCCGCACGAGGCTGTCGTTCGATGCCGAGCAGCGTGGGCGCGGCTGGCGGGACGAGAGCAGTGCGTCGTCCACGGCGACCCCAACCCGGGCAACATCCGCATAACCGCGGATCGGGTCGTGCTGATCGACTGGGACGAGTCGCACGTCGACGTCCCCGACCTCGACCTGGCGTTGCCACACAACGCCGCCGGTCTCGCCGACGACACGCACGACGTTGCCGCGCAAGCACGGGCCGCATGGGAAGCCGCCGTTTGCTGGGACCCCAGCGGGACCGACCAGTTCGCAGTCAAGCGGCTCGCCGAAGTTCGATCGGTCTGACCTGCACCACGCAGCCGCCGCCCAAGACTCGGGAGACATTCCCGAACGGCTGCCATCCGGGGTACCGGTCGCCTGACTTCTACGGTGTCGGCTCGCCAGACCAGTAGTCGACGTCACTTGATCGAGGGGTCTACGATCTGTCGCGTCGACGGGTTCGTCCCGCAAGTTCGCCCTCCCTGGGCGGCTCGAGACGCCGCAGTTGGTGCTCGGCCCGCGCGGCTCCGAACACAACGACCAGGACTACGACGCATGGCGCCACGAGAGGCCGCGCCGCGAACCCGGCTCGGTTCGAACTTGCGACATTCCTGTCTCTCGGAACGGAGAGGGCGGGATTCGAACCCGCGACCCACCTTTCCGGCAGGTACGCGATTTCCAGTCGCGCTCCTTAGGCCAACTCGGACACCTCTCCGCGGCCCCGGCAGCGTAGCGGGGCTACGAGCTCTGCGTCAGGAACGCCACGAGGTCGTCGATCTTGGCCGAGCCCAGGTTCGCGAACGACGGCATGACGCCGTTCGGGAAGCCCGGGACGACGTAGGCGCTCGGGTTTGCGATCGATTCGTGGACGTACTGCGCCACCGATCCGCGGTTCGCCTTCTGCGCATCGGCGGCAACGTGGTCGAGGTCAGGGCCGACGGTGCCCTTGCTGCCGGCCGGCACGAAGGTGTGACACGACCCGCACCCGTTCGACGCGAACAGCTGCTTCCCCGCCTGCGCGTTCCCGGCCGGCGGCGGTGCGGTCGTCGTGCCCGGGGCAGTCGTGGCCGGAGCCGTGGTGGCCGGGGCGGTCGTGGCCGGGGCGGTCGTGGCCGGGGCGGTCGTGGTCGTGCCCGGCTCGGCGGTCTTCTCCTTCTCCGACTCCTTCCCGAGGGCGATCACAGCGGCGAGCATCCCGATAGTGAAGAGGACGGTCACGCCGATGAACAGCCTGAGCCCTCGACCGGGGAAGTCCGGCCGGAAACGGGGAATCCACAGCGCCGACGTGAGGGCGAAGACGACGAAGGCGGCCGCGACCAGTGCGAGCCCGGTCTTCTGGCCGGCCGAGAGAGCGAGCAGCACGGCGGGGAACCTACCAGCTGACAGCGATGTCGACCGCCGCTCCCTGGCGGCCAGGTTGCTAGGTCACGACTCGAGCTGGTCGAGCGCCGCCCGGCGTGCGAGCCGGCGAAGCCCGTCGCTGAAGCTCGGGACGTCCTGCTCCTGGACGACCGACGCCTGGAGGCGCGATCGCTCGAGCTCGTCGAGCCGTTGCGCCTTCTCCGCGAGCCGGTCGCGCTGCACGGCGAGCGACCAGCGCAGGTGCTCGAGCTCGCGCTCGCGAAGAGAGAGGACGTTCGCCCTCGCGTCGAGCCCCTGGATCTGCTCGTCGAGCGACTGCGACCGCGCCACGAGCTGCGCCTCGCGCTCGCCGAGCTCGAGGAGCAGCGCGGCCCGCGCCTCCTCGGCCGCCCGATCGCGCTCGCTGCCCTCGCGCTCCGCCGAACCGGCTGCGTGGCCGTTCGTGTGGGTCTGGAAGCTCGGCTCGAGCTCCGCCCTGGGTGAGGCCAGCTCGCGTTCCCGGGCCTCGAGCGCCTCCGCCTTCGCAACGAGCTCCGCCTCGCGCCGGACCCACTCGCGGTCGGCGGCAAGCCGTTCCGCCTCTCGCTGTCCCTCACCCTCGGCTCGTTGCGCCTCGAGCGCTTTCTGTCCCGCCACCAGCTCGGCCTCGCGTGCGGTCAAAGCAGCCTCGCGCTCGGCGCCGGCCGTCGCGAGCTCCCGCTCCCGCGCCGCCAGCTCGCTCGCCCGCGCATCGAGGGCGTCCGCGCGCGCGGCCACCTCGGCCGCGCGATCCTCCAGGCCCGCCAGCTCCCGCTCGCGACGCTCGAGCTCCTCCCCGCGCCCCACGAGCGCCGCCTCAGCCGCCGCCTGACTCTCCGCCAGCGCGTCCAGCTGCGCCCTCAGCTCAGCGTCGCGCGCCGCCAGCTCGCTCGCCCGCGCATCGAGGGCGTCCGCCCGCGCCGCCAGCTCCTCCCCGCGCCGAGCGTGCGCCGCCTCGGCCGCCGACCGGCCCTCCGCCAGGTCGTCCTCTTGCGCCTGCAGCGCGGCCTCCGCGGAAGCGAGCGCCTGCTCGCGGCGCTCGAGCTCCTCCCCACGCTGAACGAGCGCCGCCTCCGCCGCCGCCCGACCGCGCTCCGCGTCCACGAGCTTCGCCTGCAACTCGGCCTCCGCCGAGGAACGATTGTCGGCCAGCGCGTCCAGCTGCGCCTTCAGCTCCGCCTCACGAGCCGTAAGCGCGGAGGCTGCCTGCGCACGCCTTTCCTCGGCCGAAGCGAGCGCCCGCTCGCGACGCTCGAGCTCCTCCTCGCGCTCCGCGAACGCCGCGTCCGCCGACGAACGACCGTCCGCGAACTCGTCCAGCTCCGCGAACAGCTCCGCCTCGCGCGCCGCGAGCGCGGCCGCCGCCCGGGCGTGCTCCTCCTCCGCAGCGGCCACACGCGTCATGTGCTCGGCCTCGGCCGCGGCCAGCGCCTGCTCGCGGCCCGCAAGCAGCGCCGCCGCACGAGCATGCTCCTCCTCCGCCGAGGCCAGCGCCTGGTCGCGGCCCGCAAGCTCCGCGGCCGCCTGCACGCGCTCCTGCTCGGCAGCGGCGACGTGCGCCTCGTGCTCCGCCCGTGCTGCCGCGAGAACCTGTTCTTGCTGAGCGAGCGCGGCCTCCCCCTCCGCGAGGCCGCGCTCGCGCCGCGAGAGCTCCTGCTCCCGCTCCTTCAGCTTGCCACGCGTTGCGCCGAGCCGCTCCCTCGTCTGCGCGAGCCGCTGCCGGCGCACCGCCAGGGAGCCTTCCTCCGAGCCGCGGTCGGTCTCCAGTTGCGTGCTCGCCTCGGCGAGGAGGTGCTCCCGCTCGGCGAGCGCGACCGTCTGCGCCTCGAGCGCCGCCGCGACGCCCGCGAGCTCGCCTTCCCGGACGCGCAGGTCGGCGACGCCGTTCGAGGCGGACGCACGTTGCGCGAACCGCCGCTCACGCTCCTCCAGCGCCGCCGCCCGCTCGGCGAGCGAGCGCTCGAGCTCCGCGAGACGGATCCGCTCCTCCGCCACTGCCCGCGCGGCCGCGGCCTCCGGAGTCTCGCCGGCGAAGACGGATCGCAGGCCCGAGAGCCGCTCCTGCCTGCCGGCCTTGCGGCTGAGCTTCCCCGCGAGCGCCTCGAGCTGCCGCTCCCGATCGCCCGCGCGGCGCGCGGCCTCCCGCAGCTCCTTCTTCATCCGCTCGATCTCGGCCGCCGAGTCGCGGCGGACTCGCTCCCACTCCTCGGCAAGCCGCGCCTCGAGACGCTTCAGGCGCTCCCGTTCGAGCTCGAGTTCCTCTACGGTCGGCTGCGCCGCCCTCTCCTCCTCCACCCTCCGATCATAGGGCGGAACCTGCGAAAAGCTATCTCTGCCGTCGGATTCCCGGGGGAGCCCGGCGCGACACCACGTCGAGCAGGCGCCCGACGAGAAGGCCCCCGCCGACGGTCAGGGCGAGCCAAGCCCCGATCGCGATCACCAGCGGCACGATCCAACCGGGCATTCCTGTTACCGAACGTAGCGCGGCGGCCGGACGAGGTCGACCCTCGACCGGGGAAGCCGCTACCGCGGCCGGGTGATGTGGCGCGCGACGCCGACCGGCACCGCGGCGACGGCCGTCGCGTGATGGACGACGTGGAGCCCGACTCCGGCGAGCGCCTGCGCCGGCCCGCGCTCCCGCAGGAGCAGTGCGTAGAAGCCGCGGTTCAGCGCGACGAGCGCGATCGCCGCGGCAGCCGCACGGCGCGGCCTCCGGCCCGCGATCCCGAGCAGACACGCGAGGGCCGCGGCCGCGCTCGCGCGGTGCCGCCAGCCCAGGTTGAGCGCCGTCGAGTGCCGGCCGCCCGCCAGGAGGAGCTCGACCCAGGGGATGCCGCGCGCGACGAAGTCGGTCCTCACCATGCCGGCGAGCGTCCACGCCTTCAGATGCGTGCCGCGGACGGCGGGATCGAGCTCGATGCGTGCGCCGCCCGCCGCGAGCCGGTCGCCCAGCTCGACGTCCTCGATCGCCGGGAACCGGTACCGGTCGGCATCGAATCCGCCGGCAGCGAGGAACGCGTCGCGGCGAACCGCGCCGAGGCCGGCCCAGAAGGTCTCGGCCGGCCCCGCGCCCGCGTGGTGGACATGGTGGTGGAGGAGGTTGCGAAACCCCGAGACGACCCCTGGGTCGGCCGGCGCGTCGTCGTAGCTGCCGAAGACGGCGGTGAGACCGGGATCTCGTTCGAAGGTCGCGCGGATCCGCTGGAACGCGTCGCGGTGCGGGACGACGTCCGCGTCGACGAAGACGAGGAGGTCGCCCGTCGCACGAGCAGCACCCTCGTTGCGGGCCGCGGCCGGACCGCGGGCGGCGGCCTCGTCGACGACGACGACCTCCTCGGGCGGGTCGGCGGCGGCGCCGATCGCGGCGACGCAACGAGCGAGGGTCGCCGGGCGGTCGGTCGCCGGCACGATCGCGCTCAGCCGCGGCACCGGCCGATCGTAACGACGAGCCGCACGCAACCGTTTACGCGGCATGGAGACCGCGATCGCGCGCCGGACGTTCGTCGTCGCCGCGCTGGCCGTCGCGACGGTCGCGGGCGCGCTCGCGCTCTGGCGGCTCCGGCTCCTGATCGCCCTGCTCCTGCTCGCGTTCATCCTCGCGGCCGCGATGCGGCCGGGCGTCGAGGCGCTCGCGCGACGCCGCGTACCGCGCCCGGCCGGCGTGGCGCTCCACTACCTCGCGCTCGCCGGACTCGTCGCGTTCGGGCTCTGGCTCGTCGTACCGCAGACGGTCGACCAGCTCGAGGCCGCCGTCCACACCGCCCGCACGGGCGCGCACGGCAACGGCGACCTGGGGCACCGCATCCTCTCCGGGCTCGCCGGCGAGCTCCGCCACGTGCCGCCGCTCGGGCACGTCGTCCGGCCGGCGCTCGCGCTCACGACGAAGGCGATCACGATCGTCGCGGGCGTCGTCTTCGTGCTCGCGAGCGCCGCCTACTGGATCTTCGAGCGGGATCGCACGCAGCGGCTCGTGCTCGCGCTCGTGCCGGAGGGGAAGCGCGTGGTCGTCCGCGACACGTGGGACCTCGTCGACCGGAAGCTCGGCTCGTACCTGCGCGGCGTCCTCGCAATGGTCTGCTTCGTCAGCACCGTGCTCTCGCTCGCGTTCTGGCAGATCGGGCTGCCGTACTGGCTCCTGCTCGGAATGATGGCCGGAATCGTCGAGCTCCTCCCCGTCGTCGGCCCGCTCGTGGCGGGCGCCGGCGCCGTCGCCGCGGGTCTGACCGTGTCGTGGCGGACGGCTGCGCTCGCCGCGGTCGCGGTCTACGGGCTCCGCCTCGTCCAGGACTACGTCCTCGGCCCGCGCGTCCTCGGCCATGCCGTCGAGCTTGCACCGCTCGTCGTGCTCTTCGGGGTGACGGCGGTCGGGCTCGTCTTCGGTGCCGCCTACGTCCCGCTCGCGACGCCGTTCACCGCTGTCGTCGTGACGGTGCTCGAGGTCCTGCTGCGCGAGCGACGCGGCCGACCTGCGAAGGTCGTGCCACAGAGGCGCTAGTACGAGGACTCAGAGGCGGCGGGCCCCCACGTACGACTCGGCGTAGTAGCCGCTCGACATGTCCGAGATCTTCACGACGTCGCCCGTGTGCGGCGCGTGGACGAACTGGCCGCCGCCGATGTAGATCCCGACGTGGCCGAGCCCTTCGAAGAAGACGAGGTCGCCGGGCTCGAGCTGGTCGCGGGAGATCGGCACGCCGTAGCCGTACTGCCCCTCGGACGTGTGCGGGAGCGAGACGCCGGCCTGGCCGTAGACGTACATGACGAAGCCCGAGCAGTCGAAGCCGGACGCGGGCGACGCACCGGCCCACTGGTACGGAACGCCGAGGTACTGCATCGCGATGCCGACGACGTCTCCGTGGCTCGGCGGCGGGGCGACGGAGGCGCCCTCGGGAGTCGCGGCGGTGACATCGACGACGGTCGGCTCGGGTGCGGGCGGCGGTGGTGCGGCCGTCTCGGCCGTCGTCGCGGCGTCGGTCTGGGCGGGCGCGGCGGGTGTCTCGGTCGTCGCGGCCGGCTGCGTCGGCGCGGACGCGGCCGAGCGTGTGACGGGCGCGGGCGCCGGGTCCGCGGTCCGGGTCGGTGCGGCCTCGGTCTGGGTTGCCGTGGGCGACGGCTTCGGCTTCGCGGCGGCGGCTCGTTCGGCGGCGGCCTTCTCGGCGGCGGCCTTCTCGGCGGCCGCCTGCTTCGCCGCCGCGCGCTCGGCCGCGGCGCGCTGTGCGGCTGCGCGCTCCGCCGCCGCCCGCTCCTCGGCTGCTCGACGGGCCGCTTCCCGCTGCGCGGCGAGCCGCGCGAGCGCTTCCTGCCGGAGCCGCGCCTGGCGGGCCGCCTCCTCCGCCTTCAGGCGGACGATCTCACCCTCGATCGACGAGAGCAGCTGACGGCGCTCGGCGAGGCTGCCCTCGATCGACGCCTTCTCCGACGCGAGGCGCGCCGACAGCGCTGCCTGGGCCTTCTGCGCCCGCTCGAGCCGCCTGTGCTCCTGCACGACGCGCACGCGGTACGCCCGAACCTGCTTCACGATCGCCACGTCGGCGGCCGAGACGCGGTGGACGGCGTCGAGCTCGTCGAGGAGGTCGCCGAGGTTGCGCGCGCCGAGCAGGAGCTCGAGCGTCGCGTCCGGCTGCCCGGCCTCGTAGATCGCGACCGCCCGCTCCGCCAGGATCGACTGCGCCCGCGCGAGCTGCCGCCGCGCCGTCGCGAGCTCCCGCTTGTTCACGCGGAGCCGGCCCTGCGTCTGCTGGAGCCGCCAGCGGGCCTGGTCGTAGGCCTCGATCGACTTCTGCAGCTGCTGATCGAGCGCCTGAACCTGCGAGAGCACCTGCTGCGCCTCCGCCTGCTTCTCCTGGATCAGGCCGGGATCGGCCCGGACCTGGGCGGCGCCGAAGCTCAGCGCGAGCAGCGAGGAGAGAAGGACGGCGTGTCGCTTGCGGAGGTGAATCAGAGGCTCCGGGCGGGCTCGAGGAGGCTTGACGATAACTTCAATGCCGGCCGGCCACAACCTGCAACGGCCCCGCCCCGCGCGGCCGCGGCCCCCTGAGGTCAGCCTGCAGCTTCGCGCGGCCGGTCGAAGGCGAGCGCGACGGATGCCGGCGGGCCCCACCAGAAGCCCTGCCCGAACTCGGCGCCGAGCTCGCGAACCGCGCGGGCGACCGGCTGGCTCTCGACGTGCTCGACGACGACCCGTCGGTCGAGCGCGTGACAGACCTGGATGATCGAGCGCACGATCGCGCGGTCCGCGGGATCCGTCTCGAGACGCGGAACGAACGGGCTCCCGACCTTGACGAGCCCGACCGGCAGCCGCCGCAGGTGCGCGAACGACGAGAAGTCGACGCCGAAGTCGTCGAGCGCGAGCGGCGAGCCGAGGTCGTGGAGCTCGCGGAGCGCCTTCTCCGCGGCGATCGGATCCGAGAAGGCCGCGCGCTCCGTCACCTCGAAGCCGAGCCGGCTCTGACCGAGCCGCTGGTCGCGAAGCTCGGAACGGGCGAAGCGCATCAGATCGTCGTCGGCGAGGCTCGTCGCCGACAGGTTCACGAACACGGTCAGCGGGCCCGAGCGTGCGCGGAGCAGCCCGAGGACGTGCTCGATCATCCAGCCGTCGATCTGCGGCATCAGGCCGAACCGCTCGGCGACGGGCAGGAAGGCGGAGGGCAGCGTCAGCTTGTCGTCGTCGCCGAGGATCCGGACGAGCGCCTCGTAGAAGGCGATCCGGCGAGTGTCGAGGTCGAACACCGGCTGCAGCTCGTAGGTGAGCCGCCCGTCGCGCAGCGCGTCCTTGATCCGGACGGCCCAGCCGCTCGCGAGGGAGAGGAGCTCCGAGCTCTCCCCGTCCGCCGTCCACACGAGCGCGCGATGCTTGCCGCGCGCCTTCGCCTGGTAGAGCGCACCGTCGGCTCGCGCGTACGCCGTCTCCGCCGGTACCGACCCGTCGAGGATGCAGGCGCCGATGGTGACCCGGCACTCGAGCGAGCGGCCGCCGTCCTCGAAGCGAAGCCGGTCGACGGCCTCGATCAGCCGGCGCGCGATCTCGCTCACCCGTTCCCCGGACGCGTCGTCGACGAGCACGATGAACTCGTCGCCGCCGAAGCGGCCGACGAGGTCGCCGGGACGCGTCATCCGGGTCAGGATCCCGGCGAGGCTGACGAGTAACCGGTCGCCGCAGGCGTGGCCGACGGTGTCGTTCACGAGCTTGAAATCGTCGACGTCGACGAGCAGCACCGCCCCCGTCCGCTCGGGCCTGTACCGGGCGACGGCCTGGGCGAACGCCGCGTCGAACGCGCGCCGGTTGAGCAGACCGGTCAGCGGATCGTGGTCTGCGAGCCGGCGGAGCTCGGCCTCGGCCCGCCTGCGTTCGGTGACGTCCTCGATCTGGACGACGCTGTAGAGCGGCGTGCCGCGCGCGTCGGAGACGAGCGTGCTGCTCACCGCGACCCAGATCACGCGGCCGTCGCTGCGGACGTACCGCCGCTCGCCGGCGACCGCGGCGTCGTCCGGATGCGTCACGTCTGCCTGCGTCCGCTGGACCAGCTCCTCCGCGCGATAGCCGAGCAGCCGGCAGAGCGCCCCGTTCGCCTGGAGGAACCGCCCGTGGGGATCGACGAGCGCCATGCCGATCGGTGCGTTGTCGAACGCGGCCCGGAACCGCTGGGACGCCTGGAGGAGCCCGTCCTCCGCCTGCTTTCGGCTCGTCAGGTCGAGACAGGTGCCGACCCAGCCGGCCACCTGCCCGTCGGCGTCGCGCAACGGCGCTGCGAAGCCCTGGATCCACGAGACGCCGCCGTCCGGCCGGCGGAAGCGATACTCGACGATCGAGGCACGGCCGTCCTGCCCGGCCTGCCGCCACTCCGCCCGAACGCGCTCGCAGTCGTCCGGGTGCAGCGAGCGCATCCAGCCGTCGCCGAACGCCTGCTCCGGCGACAGCCCGGCCAGCTCGCACCAGCGCTCATTGACGAACTGGCAGCTGCCGTAGGCGTCGGAGACGAAGATCCCGACGGGTGTGTGCGCCGCCAGCGCGCGGAAGAACTCCTCGTTCGCGCCGGGAAGTCCGTTCGTCGGTTCGGAGGCAGAATCGCGCGTCAGGACACCCGAGGTGATCGACCGCACGGGGCCGGTCTTGCTCCCCCCAAAGGGCGAGCCGCGATAGTGGCGCGATGCACGACCACGACGAGGCCGAGCGCTGGATCCGCACTCGCGTCGAGCCGGCCGGGCCGATCGTCGTCGCCCACGAGCGGCCGTGGTCGACGGTGCTGCGCGTGCCGCTCGCCGGCGGCGTCGCCTGGTTCAAGGCGTGCGCGCCCGTCCAGGCGTTCGAGCCCCGTCTGACCGCCGAGCTCTTCGCGCGCTGGCCCGACCGGGTCGCCGCGGTGCTCGCCCACGACGAGCCGCGCGCCTGGCTCCTCCTGGCCGACGCCGGCGCGACCGTCGGCGCCGCGGCCAACCCGCCGGAGGCGTGGCTCGAGGCGCTCCCCCTCTACGCCGAGCTGCAGCGCGGCGAGCAAGCTCACGCGGCCGAGCACGTGGAGCGCGGCGTCCCGGCGCTCCCCGTGCCGGACCTACCCGCCCGGTACGCCGAGCTCTTCGAGCGCGAGCTGCCGCTCGAGCGCCACGAGCTCGCGCGCCTCCGCGACTTCGCCCCGCGCTTCGAGTGGATCTGCGACGCCCTCGCCACGGACGGCGTCCCGGCGACGGTGCAGCACGACGACCTGCACATGGCGAACCTCTACGAGCGGGGCGGGCGATACCGGATCCTCGACTGGGGCGACTGCTCGATCTCGCACCCGTTCTTCTCGCTCGTCGTGACGTTCCGCTTCCTCGAGGAGCTCTCCGGGCTCGAGCCCGGCGACCCGTGGCTCGCCAGGCTCCGCGACGCGTACCTCGAGCCCTGGGGACGGGGCCTGGTCGACGCGTTCGAGCTCGCCCACGGAGTCGGCCACGTCGCTCACGCCATCGCGTGGGCGCGTCAGCGCGACTTCCTCCCGGCAGCCGAGCGGCCGACCTTCGACCGGGGCTTCGCCCTCGTGCTCCGCCGCACGCTGCGGGCGACCTACGCGGACGACCGGCGCTCGGGGTAGCGCGGGAGGCCGTCGTCCGGGATCGGCTCCCACGGCGCGGCGAAGGCGACGTACTGCCGGTACGAGGGGCGGACGCCGGGGTCGGAGTCGAACGTGCCGAGGCGCACGCCGATCCGATCCGGGTCGTCCGGATGCCGGCTCCAGAGCGCCCCTCCGCAGCCGGAGCAGAAGACCTTCAAGTAGCCGTCCGGCGGCTCGTACGCGCGGATCAGCTCCTCGCCGGCGACGATCCGCAGCGAGCCGGGCACGATCGACGCGCTGGCCGACGCGGCGGTGCCCGTCCGCCGCTGGCAGCGCGTGCAGTGGCAGTAGCCGGCGGAGACGGGCGGCTCCGTCACCTCGAAGCGGACGCCGCCGCAGAGGCAGCCGCCGGTCAGCGGGAGCTCGCTCACCGCGCCGCCACCGGCACTCGAACGATGTCGATCGGACGGCCGTCCTTCGCCGAATTGACGTACGCGACGACGGTCAACCCGCCGCGCCGCATGCCGAGCGGGATCGACGTCGAGAAGGTGCCGCGCGTGCCCGTGCCGGAGGTCGCCATCACGAAGCGGCGCGCGAGCAGGCGCCCGCCGGTCCCGCGGAGGTCGACGACGAGCCGCGCCTCGAAGACGTTCGCGGTGCCCGCCACGAAGAGCGTGCCGTGGACGGTGTCGCCCGGAAGCGGCCGCTCGACGAGGATCGGCGGCGTCTCGCGCTCGAAGCTCGCCCGCCCGCTCGCCGCGCGGAACGGGCGCCCCTGAACGCTGATCGCGACGCGTCGCACCGTCGGGAACTGCGTCGCCGTGTAGACGATCTGCGCGACGCCGAGCCGGCCGGCCGAGCCGAACGGCCGGGTGAGGTCGACGGCCGCGATACCACCGGCGAGAGCGATCCCAAGCAGCCGGGTTCCGGACGGGACGGCGCTCGAATAGCCTGATCGGCGCTCCGCCGCCGTTGGCCCGGCGAGCAGCTCGGCGAGCGCCGCTCTGGCCACCCCGGTCGTCGCCGGAACGACGCGTCGGACGGGCGAGACGTGGCCGCCACGTGCGAGGTAGGCCCTGAGCTCGAGGGTCCCCGCTCCGCCGGCCGGGCGGGCACCTGCAGCCACGGCCCCGGCCGCCACTGCCAGTACGAGCACACAAAGCCGCCGGCCCATCCGCTCGAGGATTATGAGCGGACGGGCCGGCGGGGTGCGGCGAGTGAGTGCCTAGCCGACGCGCACGGCGACGAGCCGCCGCGCCGAGACGCCCGCGAGGACGCTGTCGCCAGGCTTGCGGGCGCGCACGAACACGACCACCAGGTTGCCGCGCCGCAGGGCGAACGTCGGCTTGACCTGGAAGGTGATCTGCGCCCAGCCGGACTGGTCGGTCGCGACCTCGGCCGGGGCCGAGAGCCGGTCGAACGGCACGCCGACCGCGTAGACGAGCGCGTCGCGAATCGCGAAGCCGCGCGTGTCGGTGATGCGGAAGCGCGCGACGAGCGGCTGGCTGCGGCTCGTGATCCGGGCGGGCAGGAACTCCAGGTTGGAGATGATCAGCCGCTCGGGCAGCGCGACGCTCGAGACGGGGATCGACAGCTGGCCGCTCGCGAGCCGGATCGCTCCGGGCGGGCTGCCCGGCGGAACCGACGGCGGGGGCGAGGTCGGCGCCGCGGCGACCGCGGCCGTCGCGTTGGACGTGGCCGTGGTCGAGCCGGCGCCGTTGGATGCCGTCACCTCGATGCGCAGCGCGTGGCCGACGTCGCCGGCACCGAGCGTGTACGTCTGCGACGTGGTGCCGGTCGCGTTGCAGTTGTTGCCGCCCGAGTCGCAGAGCAGCCACCGGTAGGCGAGGCTGATGTGCCCGTTCTCCCAGTTCCCGGCACTCGCAGTCAGGGTCTGACCCTGCTGCAGCGTCCCGCTGATCGACGGGGGCGAAACCAGGTGCGGCTTATGGCCGGTATGGCCGCCACCGCCACCGCCCGACGCTGCGCGGACGACGCCGGTCGGGGCCGTCGTCGCCGTCGACGCGCCGTGGCTGTTGTGCGCCGTGACGGTGGCGCGCATCCGGTGGTGCGCATCCGCGGTCGTCAGCGTGTACTGCTGGTTGTTCCCGACCTTGCTGCAACTCTTGCCCGCCTTGTTGCAGCGATGCCAGAGGTACGTGAAGTTCGTCGGGCTGTTCGTCCACGTCCCGTTGTTCGCGGTCAGCGTGGAGCCGACCTTGGCGTCACCCGAGATCGTCGGGGCTGCCTTCAGGTGCGGTGCGTGGCTCTTCGCCGGGGCGGCGGAGGCGGTGAGCGTGCTCACGCCGGCGATTCCGACCGCCACGAGCAGTGCAGGAAGTGCTGCCTGCAAGCGTCTCTTTTCCCTCATCGTCAACTCCTTCTGGGATTGTCCGGTCCCCATGTTCCCCCCGTGATCGAGGTCGCGAACCTCAGCCGGCTCCCAGAAAGGGAAAGTTCACGCAAGCTTTACGTGCTCGTAACCGACAGGGGCGCGTCAGGCAGCCGCTGCGAAGAATCGCTGCGGATTCCCGACGAGCATGAGCTCGATCTGCTCGTCCGTGACGCCGGCGTCGCGCAGGGCCGGCAGGATCCGGTTCGAGATGTGGAGGTAGTCGGGTCGCTCGTCCGCGAACGGCGGGTTCTCGACCATGAAGTCGTAGAAGCAGGCCGCGTCGTGACCGAGGTGGACACGATCGGCGTAGCCCTCCGCACAGAGCGCGGCGAGCGTCTCGATCCGGCGCTCGTCAGGGTTGAAGTGCGGAATGTTGAAGCGGTCGCAGCCGAGCCACGCGCCGCGATCGGCAAGCTCGCGAAGGTAATCGAGGTCGTTGCTGTCGCCTGCGTGGGCGATCACGATGCGGCCCGGGTCGGCGCCGGCCCCCGTCAGCGTCTCGAGCGCGAGCAGGCCGGTCCGCGCGGGCGCGTTCGTGTGCACCATCACGGGCGCGCCGGTCTCGATGCTCGCCGCCGCGACCGCCGAGAGGATGCGCGGGACGTCGCCGATCACGCCGTGGTGCTCGACGGCGCACTTGAGGAACGCCGCCTTCACGCCCGTGTCGTCGATGCCCTCGCGCAACTCGCGCACGAAGAGCTCCGCGATCGCGTCGTCGCTCCGGTAGGCGAGGAAGCTCGGCAGCTCGAGGAAGGCGTAGACGCCCGTCGCGACGACGATGTTCAGGTCGACCTCGGCATTCACCCGCTGGATCCGCCGGATGTTCCGGCCGAGCCCGAGCGCGGTCGCGTCGACGAGCGTGCGGATGCCGCCCTCGCGAAGCCGGCGCAGCTTCGCGACCGCGTCGGCCACGCCGGTCTCCTCGTCCCAGTACGCCGAGCCCCAGACGCGCCCGTAGTTCTCGAGCGGCTCCGGGTCGAGGACGAAGACGTGCTCGTGCATGAGCGTCGGCCCGAGCTCGGCGAGCTCGACCGGCCCGCGCACGGTCTCGACGGACGCCATCGGCGCGCGAGCTTAACCGCCAGCGCGTGCTCGGTCGGTCGCGAGGCGCGCCGAGCCCGGCCGTTTGCGGTTGCGTTCTATACCCCCTGCGGGTATCATTGCCATATGCCGGCAACGGTCGAGCGCGTCCAGCTCCCGATCGAGGGCATGACCTGCGCGTCGTGCGCCGCGCGGATCGAGCGGAAGCTGAACCGCCTCGAGGGCGTCCACGCGTCCGTGAACTACGCCACCGAGGCGGCCTCGGTCTCGTTCGAGCCTGGCCGCGTCACGCGCGAGGAGCTCGTCAGGACGGTCGAGGCCGCGGGTTACCACGTCCGCGAGAGCGGCGAGGCGGCCGAGGCGGAGCGCTCGCTCCGGCTGCGGCTGACGGCGGCGATCGTCCTCACGGCGCCGCTGGCCGTCGTCGCGATGATCTCGCCGCTCCACTTCGGCGGCTGGCAATGGCTCGCGTTGACGCTCGCGACGCCCGTCGTCTTCTGGAGCGGCTGGGAGTTCCACCGCGCTGCGGCGGCCAACCTGCGGCACCGGGCGGCGACGATGGACACGCTGATCTCGCTCGGGACGCTCGCCGCCTGGACGTGGTCGGTCGTGACCCTGCTCGCCTCGCTCGACGCCGACACCTACTTCGAGGTCGGCGGCGTCATCACGACGCTGATCCTCCTCGGCCGCTACCTCGAGGCGCGCGCCCGCCGACGCTCGAGCGAGGCGATCCGGGCGCTGCTCGAGCTCGGCGCGAAGGAGGCCCGCGTGCTCCGGGACGGCGTCGAAACCGTCGTGCCGGTCGAGGAGCTCCAGGCCGGCGAGCTGTTCGTCGTGCGGCCGGGTGAGAAGCTCGCGGCCGACGGCGAGGTCGTGGGCGGCGCCTCCGCGGTGGATCAGTCGATGCTCACGGGCGAGCCCGTTCCGGTCGAGGTCGTCCCGGGCGCGACGGTTGCGGGCGGGACGCTGAACACGTACGGCCGCCTCGTCGTGCGGGCGACGCGCGTCGGCAGCGAGACGGCGCTCGCCCAGATCGCACGCCTCGTGGCCGAGGCGCAGACGGGCAGGGCGCCGATCCAGCGGCTCGTCGACCGGGTCGCGGCGGTGTTCGTCCCGGCGGTGCTGGCGATCTCGGCGGCGACGCTCGCCGGCTGGCTGGGCGTCACGGGCAGCGCGGCCGACGCCTTCACCGCGGCAGTCGCCGTCCTGATCATCGCCTGCCCGTGCGCGCTCGGCCTCGCGACTCCAACTGCGCTCCTCGTCGGCACCGGCCGCGGCGCGCAGCTCGGCATCCTGATCCGCGGGCCTGAGGTGCTGGAGCAGACGCGTTCGATCACGACGATCGTCCTCGACAAGACCGGGACGGTCACCGAGGGCCGGATGCAGGTCGTCGACGTCGTGCCGGCGGCCGGCGCGCGCGCGGACGAGGTTCTGCGGCTCGCGGGCGCGGCCGAGTCGGGAAGCGAGCATCCGATCGCGCAGGCGATCGTCGAGCGCGCCGGGTCGCCGCCGCCGGCCGAGCTCTTCCGCAGCCGCGCCGGGCTCGGGGTCGAGGCCGTCGTCGATGGGAGCACGGTGAGCGTCGGCAGGGCACGCGAGCTCACGCTCCCGCCGGAGCTCGCACGCTCGCTCCACGCGCAGGAGGCACTTGGGCGGACGGCCGTCGCCGTCTCCTGGGACGGCGCGGCGCGTGGCCTGATCGCGGTCGCCGACACGGTGAAGGCGACGAGCGCGGACGCGGTTCGCGAGTTCCGGGAGCTCGGCCTGTCGCCGCTGCTCCTCACCGGCGACAACGAGACGGCGGCGCGAGCGGTCGCCGACGCCGTCGGGATCGAGCGGGTCGTCGCAGACGTGCTGCCGGCGGAGAAGGTGGAGGAGATCCGGCGCCTCCAGCAAGCCGGCGAGACCGTCGCGATGGTCGGCGACGGGATCAACGACAGCCCCGCGCTCGCCCAGGCCGACCTCGGCCTCGCGATCGGCACCGGCACGGACGTCGCGATCGAGGCGAGCGACCTGACGCTCGTCTCGGGAGACCTGCGCGCGGCGGCCGACGCCATCCGCCTCGCGCGACGCACGCTGCGCACGATCCGGGGCAACCTCTTCTGGGCGTTCGCCTACAACGTGGCCGCCGTCCCGCTCGCCGTCGCCGGTCTCCTCAACCCGATCGTTGCCGCGGCCGCGATGGCGTGCTCGAGCCTGTTCGTCGTCTCGAACAGCCTCCGCCTGCGCCGCTTTCGCAGCAGCCGCGAGCGAGCCGCCACCGGAGCGCGCGCATGAGCGAGACGCACGGATACGTGGCCGGAAAGGACGCGCTGATCAAGCGCCTGCACCGGATCGAGGGCCAGGTGCGCGGCATCGAGCGAATGGTCACCGAGGAGCGCTACTGCATCGACATCCTCACGCAGATCGCCGCCGTCTCGACCGCGCTCGAGAGCGTCGCCTTCAAGATCCTCGACGACCACGTGAACCACTGCGTCGCGGGCGCGCTCGCATCGGGCGACGCCGCGGTCGCCTCGGAGAAGAGCCGCGAGCTGCTCGAGGCCGTGCACCGCTTCGCACGTACTCGCTGAGGCCTGGCGGCTGCTGGCCAAGGCTCGATTCGGAGCGTAGGATCGCCTCAGGTAGACGTTCGGGAGGTACGCGGCTTGGCGACGGCCGTCACGATCGAGGTCTTACCTGCGGCCTACGGCGATGCGATCTGGATCGAATGCGCCCGCGAGGGCCGTCCCTGGCGGATGCTCGTCGACGGCGGCCCGCCGGCGACGGCCTCGTCGGTCGCGGCGCGGCTCGACGTGCTGCTGGAGGGAGACGCGAGCATCGACGTCGTCGTCGTGTCGCACATCGACTCCGACCACATCGGCGGCATGCTGCCGCTGCTCGAACGAGATGACCTGAAGGTCGGCGACGTCTGGTTCAACGCGCTCCCGCAGCTCCCCGAGGAGGGCCGACCGACGCGCTCGGTCGCCGAGGGAGAGGACCTGGTCGAGCTCCTGAGCGGGATCACCCGCCCGGAGCCGCTGCCCTGGAACCGTGTGGTCGGCGGTCGCGCCCTCGCCACGCCGGACGACCGGACCTTCCGCGAGCTCGAGCTCCCCGGCGGGCCCCGGATCACCCTCCTCTCGCCGACGCCGAAGCGGCTTCGCGCGCTCCGGCGCGTCTGGGACACCGCCCTGACCCGGCTCCAGCGCGGCGAGTCGGAGGAGCTCGAGCCGCCGGCGCCACCCGAGCCGCTCGACGACCTGAACGCGCTGGCGGGGACGAGGACCGCGAACGACACGTCGGTCCCGAACGGGAGCAGCATCGCCTTCCTGCTCGAGCACCGCGGCGCGAGCTGCGTGCTCGCGGCCGACGCCTTCCCGACCGTGCTCGGCAGCGCGCTCTGGGCGCTCGCGAACGCGCGCGGCGGCCGTCCCGTCGAGGTCGACGTCCTGAAGGTGCCCCACCACGGCAGCCGGAAGAACGTGATCCCGACGCTCCTGGAGCTCGTGCCGGCGAGGCACTACGTCGTCTCGACGAACGGCGAGCACTTCGGTCACCCCGACGACGTGGCCCTCGCTCGCGTCGTCACCGCCCGGCGCGGCAGCACGCTTTGGTTCAACTACGAGCCGACGGCGGCCACCCGGCGCTGGGCCGAGCCGTCGCTGACGGAACGCTACGAGTTCGAGGCGCGGTTCGCGGAGCCGCAAGCCGGCGTGCGCCTCGAGCTTCCCGAGCGCCCGTGAGCGTCACGATCCTTCGACCCGGCCTGAACCTCCTGCGCTCGCTGCTCGCCGGGGAGCGGCGGGGATTCCCCGGCCCCGCCCGCGAGGCGGCGCTCGCCGCCGCGCACGCCGACCCGGGGCAGGCGCACGTGCATCTCTTCGACGCCGTCTTCGCGGCGCTCGTGGCCGGGGAGCCGCGAGCCGCGGCGCGGCTCCTCGACCAGGCGACCGCTGCCGCGCCGGACGACGCCGTCTGGCGGCGGCGCGCCGCCGCGTGCCGCTCGTGGATCTGGACGGTCGAGTGGAACTGGTATCCGGGCGACACCGCCGCCGAACCCACGCCGACGCCGCGGCCACCCGCGCCGGAGCCGGCGCCGGGCGATCCGGAGACGGTGCTCGTCGAAGCCTTGGCCGCGGGCGTCGACGAGATCCTGTCGGCTCGCTTCCTCCTGGAGGTCCTGACCCGCACCAGCCCCGCGGCGGTGCCGGAGTGCCTCGCGATCGTCCCGCCGACGCTCCAGCGCGTCGGCGACGCGCTCGTCGGCGTGGGCGCGGGACTCTCGACCGGGTGGCTCGGCCAGGCGTGGGCCGACCTCCTCCACCGGGGCGGCGGCGAGCAGGAGGCCGCGGCCCGGCTGGAGTCCGTTCGCGCCTACGCGTCGGCGGCCGCGCACGACGTCGGCGACCGCGTGGGTCTCGCGGGCTCGTACCTGGTCGAGGGCGACTGGTACGCGACACCGGGGTCGTCGCCGGAGACCCTCGGCTTCACGCTCGCACAGCAGGCGGCGCCCTCGCCGTACGCGGGCCGGCAGGACTACGGCCGGGCGGCGGCCGCCTACGAGCGCGCGGAAGCTGCGCTCGGCGACGCCGACGAACCGCGGCTCCGTGGCGCACTCGCGTTGCGGCGCGCGACGCTCGCCGGGACACGCCAGGACTACGACGAGCAGCTGTCCGAGCTCGACGCCGCGCGCGCCGAGTTCGACCGCGCCGGCGACGCGGCGGCTTGCTGGCTCGTGGCCGTTCATCACCTGCTCGCGGACATCGCGTCGGGCAAGATCGCACGAACGCGCAGCGCACACGGCACGGCCTTCGATCTGACGCCGCGTGGAACGATCGGCGAGCTGCTCCGCTGGCGCGAGGAAGCGGGGAGCGCCTCGTGGACGACCGGACTCGGACGCATGCTGCAGCGGGCAGCGGAGGCCTGGGCCTTCTTCGGCGACTACGACCGGGCCGAGGTCGCGTACGGCATGGCCCTGCCGCTCGTGCCGGTCAGCGGCGCCGAGGTCGCCGCAGCAGTCCTCGTCGAGACAGCCGGAGTCGAGGCCCAGCAGCGCCTGACGGTGCGGGCTACGACGCGGCTGAGCCAGGCGCTCGCGACGCTGCCCCCCGTGGAGGACCTCGCGCACCGCCCCATCGCGTGGCTGCGTCAGCTGATGACGGCCAACTTCCTGCTGCAGGCGCTCCTCGGTGAAGGAGCGAGCGGAGCCGGGGCGGGCGCGGGCGGTCTCGTGCCTGCGATCGCGCGGGTTCGCGCGCTGCTCGCCGCTCCCGGCGTTCCCGAGGCCGGCTCCGGCGGTGTCCTCAGTCCCGAACGCCTTCAGGCGTTCTTCCGTGCCGGCCCCGGAAACACGCTGCAAGCACTCGAGCGGCTGGCCGAGCAGGAGGTTCCCGAGCGCCTGCGGGAGTTCGTCGCCATCAGCGCGGACATGGCGCGCGGACTCCTCGCAACCGCGGAGGCCACCCTCGCCTTCGCACGCGGACGCGAGGCCGCACGAATCGGCGCGGAGACGAGAGCTGCCCGCTACTTCGACGAGGCCTCGTCGAAGGCCGCCTCGGCCGGCGGCGAGTCGGCCTTCGTCGCCGTCACGGTTCTCGCCGCGACGGGGCGCTTCGATGCGGCACGCGCGCTGCTCCACGACCTCCTTCCGTCCGCTCAGGGCCCTCCGCAGGCGTACGCGCCCCTCGCCGTGAGCGCCCGCGACTACGCGACCGCGCTCGAGCTCTTCGACCGCGCCCCGAAGGGCCCGTGGCCGCGCTTCTGGCCGGAGCTCGCCAGCCACGCGGCTGCGGCGGTCGGCGCAGGAGACATCCCGCGTGGGGTGTCGCTCGCGGACGCGGCCGTCGCCGATTTCGAGGCGCGCTTCGCCGGACTGCACCGCGACGCCGACCGCGTCCTCGCCTCGGACGACATGTGGGCCGCCTACCTGTTCCTGACTGCGGCGCAGGCGAAGCTGGCCCTCGTCGCGCAAGCCGACGACGCCGCGGCGGAGACCGCGCGCGGCCGGGCGTTCGAGCTCGCCGACCGGGCCCGGTCGCTAGCCCTTGGCGCCCTCGTCGCCGACGTCTCCGGCGAGGACGTGAGCGACGCGCTCGTCCGGTCGTGGCGCCAGGCGGCGGCCGAGTGGCAAGCCGGCTACGAGCGGCTCCACCGCGCGTACGTCCGGGAGTCGCCCGCAGAGGTGGTCGCGGAGGCGATCGAGGCGATGGTGCCGCTGGAGCTGAAGCTCACGACCGTCGAGGCGGAGGTCGAGGAGCGCGCCCCGGAGGCGCTCGCCCGGCACCGTCGTCCGCAGCCTCCCACTCGCCTGCAGGACGTCCAGGCGGCGCTGCCGGCCGGTGCCGTCCTGCTCGAGTACCAGCTCTTCGACCGCGACCTGCTGCTGTGGGCGGTCACGGCGGACGCCGTCGCGTACAGGGCGACATCGACCGACTCCGCCGCCATCGCCAGGCTCACCAACACCGTCCAGCACACGTGCGCCAACGGCGACCCGGCCGAGGACGCAGCGGAGCTCGCGGAGCTGCTCCTCGGCCCCGCGGCCAGGGTGCTGGAGGCGTCGACGCGCGTGATCGTCGTCGCCTACGGACGCCTCAACGGCCTGCCGTACCACGTCCTGCCACTTGCGGGACGGCCGCTGGGCGAAACCCACGTCGTCTCGTACCTCCCGGCGGCGTCCCTCCTCCTGACGGCGACGGTCGACGAGCGAATCCCGGCGCGGACGGCGCTCGTCGTCGGCGATCCCGCCTTCGATCCCGGCGTCCACCCGTCGCTGCGGCGGCTGCCCGGTGCGGCGGTCGAGGCGGAGGCGGTCGCGGAGATCTACTCCGGCCGGGCGCTCGTGAGCGACGCCGCCACCGAGCCGGCGCTTCGCGCGGAGCTGGGCGGCCACGACGTGCTGCACCTTGCGGCGCACGGTCGCCTGGATGCGGTGGCGCCGAGCGCCTCGTCGATCATCCTCGCCGGCCGGGACGAGCTGACCGTGGCCGACCTCCTGGGCATGCGCGCGGACGCCGAGCTCGCAGTGCTCTCGGCCTGCGACAGCGGTCGTGGCAGGGGCACGGTCGGCGGCGACGTCGTCGGCCTCGCGCGCGGCCTGATCGCAGCAGGAGTCAGGCGATCCGTCGTGTCTCTCTGGCCGGTCGACGACGCGGCCGCCTGCGTCACGATGAACCTCTTCCACCGGCACATCGTCGAGGGAGCGCCGGTCGCGGCTGCGCTGCATGCCGCGCAGCGGACCGTGCACGGGCTGTCGGGCGCCGACATCGTCGCGCACTACGTGAAGCTCGGCGGTGACTCGGGCGAGGCGGCGACGACCCGCCGCCGCGGCGCCTCCGCCGACCGATCGGGGACGTTGCCGCTCGACCCGGAGCTCGTCGACGACCTGACGGACGACGAACCGGTCGACGCGCTGAGCGGCCACCTGGCGCGCGTCTGGGCGCCGTTCATCGTGATCGGCGTTTGACGAGCCAGCTGGTGCCCCCGGCGGGATTCGAACCCGCGCTACGGCCTTGAAAGGGCCGGGACCTGGGCCGCTAGTCGACGGGGGCGCCGTCGCAACGATAGCCTCCTCGGGATGGCGCGCGGCTATGCGGAGGGACCGGCGGCGGAAGAGCGGCTCGACGAGCTCGAGCGGGGCAGCCACCGTGAACCACCGCCGGAGACGCGCCTCGGGGTGTACGGCGCGACGGAAGCGGAGCCCGAGCGGCACTTCATCGGCTGGCTGGGCGACGTCGACCCGGACGAGCTCTTCCGGACGGGCCAGGCATGGGGTCTCTCGGTCGTCCGGCGCGAAGCCTGACGCAGTCAGCAGCAAACCTATACTCGGGGCGGGGCCGTTAGCTCAGCCGGTAGAGCAGGGGACTTTTAATCCCAAGGTCGCTGGTTCGAGTCCAGCACGGCCCAAAGTGTTGTCGAATTGACAACGGCACTCGGGACAGGCGGCATCAGCCGGCGGAGAGTGAGGGCCACCCTTTCGGTCCACCGCCGAAGATGATCGTCGGGGTTACACCGGCCAATGCGGACAGCCGCTCCAAATGGAGGCGGCTGCGACCGACGCGGGTGGGGGCCCCGCGGGCCCGAAACCGCGTCGTCGGGCTGCCCGCGTTGAGGGGCGCGCGCCGAGCCGCTCGGGGTGATGGTCAGCGGGCGTAGCCGAGGCCGGAGCGCGTCGTTGTCGCGACGGGGAGGCCGTGGCGCCAGTCGATCTCGAGCATCTTGCGCGACTGGTGCAGCGGCTCGAGGTAGCGCACGATCCGGCGCGTGCGGGTGGAGACGACGTCGCCGGAGTCGCCGACGTAGACGTAGCGGCCGTTCCGGCTGTGCTGGAGCCAGCCGTCGCGGAGGCAGTCGTAAAGGCATGGCGACTCGTTCCCGGCGAGCGGGTGCGGGAGCTTGACGTCGGCGATCTGCCTGGGGGGACTGCCGGGGAGGCCGCTGACGTCGAAGACGTGGAGGTAGCCGTTGGGCGTGTCGAGCAGCCAGAGCTCGCGCTCGTCGGGGGAGAGCGAGATGCCGTGGCTCGGCGCCGAAGGCGCGAAGGTCGAAGGATCCCAGGTGAAGCCCGACGGCTCGACGGTGTAGAGGACGTGTCCGGTCCGGAGGTCGCTGACCTGGAAGCCGAGGAACCCGGTCGCCGTGGTGAAGGCGAGCGTCTCGCGTCCGTTGATCGTGAATGGCCGGACGCCGCTGCGAAGCGGCCCCACCTTGCGGATGACCTCGCCGGTGGCGGCCGAGTCGACGAGGAGCTCGTTCTGGTTTCGCCCGCCGAGGTAGAGGTAGCGGCCGCCGAGGCCGGCGACGGTGTTGTGCGGGCCGACGCCGCCCTTCAGCGCGGCGAGGACGCGCCCGTCCGAAGCGGACAGCTCGAGCCAGGAGTCGCCCCGTGAGAGCTCTCCGGTGGGCATGTAGATCCGCCCGCCGTCGCGGCTGACGGCGAAGCTGTCGATGCCGGTGTTGTACGCCCGCTGCCAGAGCACCTCGCCGCTCTGGAGGTCGTAGGCGAGCAGCGAGCCGTTGCCGTTTTCCCCGCCGTCGCCTCCGTAGCTGATGTAGAGCCGGTGCTTCTGGAGGCTTACCCCGACGCCGCGGATTCCGTGGAGCTGTGGCAGGCTGACGTGCTGGACGAGCCGGTGTCCGCGGTCGATGTCGTAGACGTAGAAGCCGCCGTCGGGGAAGACGTACTCGTAGTGCCGTACCAGCGTCGATCGCCGCGTCGCGACTCCAGGCGACTCGCCTGCCGAGGTCGCCGGCGTCACCGGTACCGCGCGGGCGGCCGGCCGGCCACTGCCGTGAGGGGTCGCGGTCCAGCCGACCGCGACCGCGAGCGCCGCAGCCGCGACGACGACCCACGGCCGCCACGGACGCCCCGCCGTCCGCAGGGCTCGAATCTCGAGAACTGATTTCGGAGGCATCTCGTCTCTCAGAGCTTGGAAGGCCAGAGAGGGTCCGGCAAGACCGCGACGCGAGTCGGACGCATCGGTGTCAGCGAGTGCGATTGTCTGCACGCCGTCACGGGGGGTGGTCAGCGCGGGCGGAAGGCGAGTACGGCGTTGCTTGCGGCGGTGCCGTCGAAGCCGCCGAGGACGATCACCCGTCCGGCGAGCGTGACGGCGCCTGCGTCCGCGAGGGGCCGGGGGAGGTCGCCGGCGCTGGTGACGCGGCCCGTTCGGGAGTCGATGCGGAGGATTTGCGCGAGGGGGGTGCCGGCGGAGTCCAGTCCGCCGATCAGGTAGAGCGAGCGGCCGAGAGCGACGAGCGGCGCGTGCGCGAGCGGCTCGGGGAGGGTCGCGATCCGGCGGACGGTGCGCGTGGCCGGGTCGACCTCGAGTACAGCGCTGGTTTCCCCGGCGGTCGTCGCTCCGCCGGCGACGTAAAGGCGGCCCTTCGCGGCGGCGGTTCCGGCATAGCGGAGCCCGGCGGGAAGTCGGGTGACGAGCGACTGCGGCGCGCCCGGCCGGTAGCGAAGGACGGCGGTCGCCCATCTGGAGCCCGTGTAGCCGCCGATCAGGTAGACGCGGCCGCCGCTCACCGCGGCGCCGAGGTCGGAGAGCGGCTCGTCGAGCGGGCGCAGCCGGCGGGCTGCGCCGGTTGCGGGATCGATCCGGACGACGTCCGGGCGGGAGACAGCCTCGCCGCCGCCGAACAGGTAGACGTTCGGTCCGAGGTGGGCTGCTGCTGCGTCGTGTGTCGGCGCGGGCAGCCGGCCAGCGAGGCGCAGCCGGGACGGAGGCCCGAGCAGGATCTGGTCGGAGGAGCCGGCCGCGGTCAGTCCGCCGAGGACGAGCAGACGGCTTCCGTCTGCGACGGCGGCGATCCGCGATGCGGCAACCGGGAGTGTCCCGACGCGGGTGACGGTGATCGCATGGGCGTGACGGACGACGGTCGGCGCGCCGGCGGCCCGCCCGGTCGCCGCGGGGAGCAGGTCGAGCCCGTCCGGCTTGGACAGGTAGCCATCGGCGGAGGAGGCGATGCCGAAGTGGCCGTACTGCCAGACGATCCGTTTCGTCCGCGGGTCGATCACGATCACGCGGTGGTGCCAGTCGTCGGTGACTGCGATCATCCCGTTCGGCCAGCGCACGGCCAGCGACGGCCGGTCGAGGGAGCCGGGGCCGGCGGTGGGCCCATACGTCCACACGACCCTGCCGGTAGGGGTGAGCTCGTCGACGCGGCCCGGCGTGTTGAAGCCGGCGACGAGCAGGTCGCCGTTCGGGAGCAGCTGGGCGTCGGAGGGGTAGGTAGTCGGTGTCCGCAATGAGTAGACGAGCTTGCCGTGGGCGTCGATCCGGTCGATCCAGCCGCCGATCTCGGTGACGAGGACGCCGCCGCCGGGCAGCGGGGTGGCGCCGTTCGGGGCCTGGAGCGAACGCGGCGGGTCGTGGACGCACCGGCCTGCGCTGCCGATCGAGCCGGCGATCCGGCCGCCCGTGGTGAGCCTGATCACGCGGCAGTTCTGGATGTCCGCGATCTGCACCTCGTGGTTCGGGAGCACGTAGGCGTCGTCCGGGTGCGAGAGCTCGCCGCTGGCGGAGCCTGGCCGCTGCGCCAGCCCGTACGACCAGACGATCCGCCGGCTGCGGATCTCGATCTGGGCGGCGGTGTCGTTGAACTCCTCGTTCGTCACGATCCGGCGGAAGCCGGGCGCGAAGAACGCGTCGTCGGGATCCGAGAACGTCTGGCCGGGGCGGACGTCGCCCGGCCGTGGGAACCGCCAGACGATCCGCTTGTCGGGGGAGACGATCAGCAGCCGCCCGTTGTTGCGGTCCGCGATCAACAGGTAGCCCGGCAAAGGCCCCGGGGCGACCGGCGGCAGGCCGAGCGCACGGGCCGCGGGCGAAAGCGGCCGCGCGACCGCGATCGTCTTCGCCGGCGCGGCGGGCGGCCTAGCGGGCGCCGGGGGCAGCTTCGCGCCCGGCGGAACCCGGGAGGCGCCGCAGCCGGCGAGGACGAACCCGAGTAGACAGACGCCCGGGAACGCGCTACGCATGCGCGTCGATCGTCCCGACGAGGCCACCGGCACCGTCGCCGTGCCAGCTCGCGCTCACGAACCGGCTCGTGCCGTCCGGCAGTCGGCAGGAGCCGCCGAACGAGAACGCGTGCGCGGCGGTGACAGTGCCCCGGCAGATTTCGCCACTCGGGAGAAACTCGAGCTGCAGCGCCGTGCGATCGATTCGTCGCGGTGCGAGCAGCAGGTCCGCGCGCACGAGGACGCGCTGGAGGCCACGTCCCTCTCCGGCCATCGACACGATCGCGCGGGTGACTCCGCTCTGGCTGACGATTCGTCCGGTCAGGCGGTCGTGGAACAGCCGCGCGTTCCAGGGCCGCTTGCGGATGTGCAGCGGGCCGAGCGCGAGCCCGGCCACGAGCACGACGCCGCCAAGGCCGACCGCGATGGCGGCGGGCCTCATCCGGAGGCCGCGGAAGGCGATCAGGCCGGCGACGGCTCCGGCTGCCAGCGCGTAGACGGCGACGAGCCAGGGGGCGCTGCGGTCGGTGCCGCTGCCGACCCCGTGCACGGTCGCGCCGATCCAGACGCCGAAGTTCGCGTAGTGGGCACGCCGCCAGAAGCGGTAGGGGATCCGCCTGCGGTAGTGGTTCGTGATCGCGAGCGCGAGCAGCAGCTCAGCCGCCAGGATGCCGAGCCCGACGAACAGCGGTCTGTAGGCGGACGTGAACGGGACGATCAGCTGGCCGATCGAGAACGGCAGGAACGAGTCGATCGCGATCGTGACGACGTGGACCGTCACGAACGCGCCGACGAGGAGCCCTGCGAACCGGTGGACGTCCTCGAGGGCGAACCGGGGCCACCTCTGCAACTGCCGCCGCCCTGCGAGGGCGAGGCCGAGGGCGACGGCGCCGCTCAGCAGGAGATAGGCGACGATTCCGGCGGCGCGGGCTGCGTACCAGTCGGCAGGGCTCGCAGTCAGATGCATGCGGCCTGTCGGACGAGGCCACGGGCCCAGCTCCGGTTGACGGTCGCCTCTCCCGCGTGGTCGAGAAACCGGCCCGGCAGACCGCGCGCGTCGAGCCAGTCGGGGCCGTCCTCACCGGCGAGGAAGGAAGCCTTCGCCGCGGCGTCGGCGGCGAGGCACGTCCGGCCCGCGACGGTCACCTGCGACCACGGCGAGTCGGCGGGGCGGCCGGTCGCGGGATCGAGCAGATGATGCTGCAGCTCACCGCCGCGCAGCCAGTTGCGCCGGACGCTGCCGCTCGTCGGCAAAGCCCCGACGACACGCACGCAACCGCCACCGGGCAGCGCGACGTCGAGCGGGCCGCGGGCAGCCAGGTCGCCGCCGGCGGAGACGAACGCGGGGCCCGTGAGCAGGGCGAGCGCGTCGTCGACCGCGAGCGCCTTCACCACCCCGTTCAGGTCGAGCTGGAGGCCGGGTGGAGTCCGCACGAACCGCCCGACGGCGACGACCGAGCGCCAAGCGCCCGGCTCGGGCCGGCCGGGCGGAGCCGGATCCGGCCGGAGCTCGGCGTGATCCCGCACGTACCCTGCGGCGGCGATCGCGGCGCCCAGGGTCGGGTCGACGAGGCCGCCCGTCTGCTCCGCGATCTCGAGGGCGACCCGGAGCGTGCGCGCGAAGAGGCCGGAAACGACGATCGGCGAGCCTGCGTGGGCATTGACCCGGTTCAGCTCGCTGTCCGCCCGGAAGCGGGAGAAGATCCCGTCGCGCTCGGCGAACAGGGCGCGCACGCGCAGATGCCCCTCAGCGGTTCCGCCGGCGAACACCACCTCGCAGCCCATCGCCTCGAAGGAGGTCTTCTCCACGGTCAGGAGACCGCTGTCTGCGCGTCGGGCGGAGCCTCTGCCGGAGCGATGATCCCGGCCTCCAGCAGGTTCTGCCGGACGACCCGGACGAAACTCTCGGGCGCGGCGAGCGGCCGTGGACTCCGGCGGTGGTGCCCGGGCGCCTGCGCCCGCGCAGCAACCAGGAACACCCCGAAGGCGGCCACGCCGAGGATGCCAATCGCGCCCTTGGCCTCGAGTGACCGTCTGCGTGCCGCCACTAGACGGGAGGAGCCTGTGTCGGCCACCACCAACCATCCTCGCCCGCCCACGTGAGAGGCACGTGAGAGCCGTCCGAGCCGCTTCGTGCCGTCGGGCAGGAGCGGACTCCATCCTGACCGAAGCACGTCCCCGCTCGCGAGTCTTCCTCACGTTCCCCTGATCCGCGTCCAGCTCGCGGGCGTCTCGAGCGGTAGCGTCCTTCGTCGCAGATCCGGAGCGCCGTCAACCAGCGAGGAGGCACAACTCATGACTCAAGGCCGACGGACGACGAGCGAAGAGGCGCAACGCGTCGGCGACGCGATCGGAGTCGACTGGAGCCGCTTCGACCTGGACCAGTTCCGCACCGGAATGGACGTCGAGTTCGAACATGGCTCGCGCGACCCGCAAACGGACGTGACCGGCGACGACCCGATCCTGACCGGCAAGATCGCGCTCGCGCACATGAAGGAGTTCCCGGACTACTACGAGCGGCTCGAGCGGATGGAGCAGGAGGCACGAAGCGAATGGGCGGCGAAGAGCCGACCCAATCCCTGAAGGGCGCGAGGACCAGCGGAACCTCGGACCCACCGAGGGGTCAGCCGTCGGCACCGGATTCAGTGAACGGCGAAGAGGCCGCTCTGCGCGCTGATCCCGCCCGTCCGTACCGTGATCCGGTCGTTCGCGAACACACCCGGAATCGTCGCGGTCGTCGTGCTGACGCCGTTCGCGAAGCTTGCGGGGCTCGCCGGCGAGAGGCCGCCGTCGAGGCTCGACCAGGACGCCGACCCGCTGAAGTGGGGCAACGGCGTGCCGAGCGCGTCGACCGCGACCAGCCTCACCGTGAACGGGACGCCGTGGGTGATCGGCGTCGCCAGCTTCACGCGGATCGATGCCAGCGGACCGGCGACGGCGAACGGGCCGCTCTGGCCGCCGACACCGCCGGTGCCGACCGTGATCCGGTCGCTGCGGAACGCGGTCGAGATCGTCGCCATCGTCTCGCTCACACCGCTCGAGAACGCCGCCGGCGCTACCGGGCGTAGCGTTCCGTCCAGGCTCGACCAGGACGCCGCTCCGCTGTAGGAGACAAGCGCGTTCCCGGCCGCGTCGCGAGCGACCGCCCGGACGAGGAACTGCGCCCCTTTCGTCTCGGTCACCAGCGGCTCGGCCCCGGTGGCGACGGCGGGGAGCCCGACCGTGACGCCGGCGAGCGGCCCGTACACGTTGAAGGTCGTCTGGCCGCCGACACCGCTCGCCGTGACCGTCAGCCGGTCGTGGCGGAACGGGACGGCGATCGTCGCCGTCGTGGTGCTGACACCGTTCACGAAGGCCGTCGGGGCGTTCGGCGAGAGGACGCCCGAGAGGTCGGACCAGGACGCCGGCGCGTTGTAGCCGGCCAGCGTCCGGCCGGCCGGATCCCTGGCGATCGCCGTCACCGTGAACGCCGCGCCGACCGTGGCCGGGCCTGACAGCCCGAGCTTGATCGTCGCCGGCTGGAGCACGTCGAAGGCGCCGCTCTGCCCGCTGAGGCTGCCGCTCGTGACCGTGATCCGGTTCCCGCGGAAACCGGTGGAGACGGTCGCGGTGGTCGTGCTGACCCCGTTGACGAAGCTCGCCGGAGCCGTGGGAGAAAGCTGCCCCGAGAGGTCGCTCCAGGTCGCGGGCCCGTTGTAGCCGGTCAGCGTCTGCCCGTTCCCGTCGACCGCGCGCGCCGTCACCGAGAACGCAGAGCCGGCGGCAACCGGCGAGGGAACGCTCACAGCGACCCGCGCGAAGCGGATCGGCTGCCACGCAGCCAGCCACCGCCCGCTGGAGGTCACCTGCCGGGCGTTCGTCCCGTCGGCGTCGATCAGCGTCAAGCCGCCGCCGTTGTTCGCGTCGATCCGGGTGAACACGATCGTGCGGCCGTCAGGCGACCAGGCCGGAGCGCCGTCCCCATTCGGGCAGAGGCTCGGCTCGTCGGTGAGCGCAGTCGGGTTGCTCCCGTCTGCACCCATCGTGTACAGCTGGCCGTACAGGACGCACGGCGGCCAGCTGTTCCCGGACGGCCAATGGGAGAACACGATCTTGCTCCCGTCCGGCGACCAGTCCGGGTGGTTGCTGAAGTAGCCGACCTCGTGGAACAGCCGCTTCGCGTTCCTGCCGCTGGCGTCGACGATCCAGACGTCCTCGGTGTCGCCGGAGCGTGTGTAGACGATCTTGCTCCCGTCCGGCGACCATTCAGGGGAGAAGTCGCCGAAATACGCGCGCTCGGAGGTGAGCTGCTTCTTGTTCGCACCGTCGGCGTCCATCACGTAGATGTCGCCGCTGTCGGTCGAGCCGTTCCAGCGGGTATAGGCGATCCTCGTACCGTCCGGCGACCATGTCGGGCCCTGATCGAAAGGCGCACCCGTCGTCAACCGGACGCGGTTGCCACCATCCGCGTCGACGACGTAGATGTTCTCCGTCCCGGCCTCGTCGTCCGAGAATGCGAGCTTCGAGCCATCGGGTGACCACGCGAACGAGTCGGAGTCGGCGGGCGTCAACCGCTTCGCATCGCTCCCGTCGGGGTTGATCGTCCAGATCCACCCGCTCCCGTAGTCGTAGTAGGCGATCCGGCCGTTGCCGCCCGGAAACGACGCCTGCGCCGCCCCGGGAAGCAGCACTCCCATCCCGCTCACGAGCGCCGCGAGGACGGCGAGCCGAGCGACGAGACGCAGAAGGCCACGGACACCTCCGCAGTCACCGAACATCACTGAAACCTCCCTTCTCGCCGGCGCAGGCGAACGAGGAAGGAGCCGGCGCCCACGATCGAACCAGCCAATCAGTACTGCACCCGGACGCTTCTTTGCATCGGTGCCGACACCGATCCCGGGTTCCTGCAACTACCGACCTCCCCGCGGCGAGGGACGTCACGATGAACTCTGGGACGGCCGGACGCGAACCGGCCACCCAGCGTGCGTGCTACCGTCTGGCGTACGGGTCGGCAATCCCGCCGTCCGGTGAGACAAGCTTCTCGTTCCTCTTTCGGGGTGTATCGAGGTCGGCAAGTCTCGAACCGAAGGAGTCGAACAGATGATCGAGAAGAGTTTTCGCGGCCTCGGCGTGTCGTCAGAGGTCGTCGCCGTGCTTGCATCGCGGTCGATCGACGAACCGTTTCCGATCCAGGCGCTGACGCTTCCGGACGCGTTGGCAGGGGTCGACGTTCTTGCCAAGTCGCCTACGGGTTCCGGCAAGACGCTCGCCTTCGCCCTCCCGATCGTCGAGCGGATCACGGCCAGCGACCCACGCCCCTCCGCGCTCGTGCTCGTGCCGACGCGCGAGCTCTGCACGCAGGTTGCCGCCGAGCTCGAGGCGCTCGCGCCTGCCAAGGGCCTCGAGGTGGCGTCGGCTTACGGCGGCGTCCCGCTCCGCCCACAGGCGAAACGCGTCGCCAAGGCCCACGTCCTCGTGGCCACCCCCGGGCGTCTCGTGGATCTGGCCGAGCGGCGGCTCGTCGAACTCTCGCACGTCCGGACGTTCGTGCTCGACGAGGCCGACCGGATGCTCGACATGGGCTTCAAGCCGCAGGTGGACCGGATCGTCCGGCGGTTGCCGCGGAACCGGCAGACGATGTTCTTCTCGGCGACGCTCGACGGGGAGGTGGGAGAGCTCGCCCGCACCTACACGAACAGCGCCTCCCGCTTCGATGCCGAGCCGGCCGTCGAGGAGCCGGGCGAGATCGAGCATCGCTTCGTCTCGGTCACCCAGGACTCGAAGCTGGACACGCTCGTCTCGCACCTGCGCTCGAGCGACGGGCTGACGCTCGTCTTCGTCCGCACGAAGCGCGGAGCGGATCGGCTGGTGCAGAAGCTCGGCCGCGCTGGTGTCACGGCTGCGGCGCTGCACGGGGACATGGCGCAACGGGCGCGCGAGCGCTCGCTGGCCCGGTTCGACACCGGGGACGTGACGACGCTCGTCGCCACCGACGTGGCCGCCCGCGGCCTCGACCTCGACGGCGTGACCCACGTGATCAACTTCGATCCGCCCGGCGAGGACAAGGGGTACGTGCATCGCGTCGGCCGCACGGGTCGCGCGGGCCGCTCCGGCACGGCGACCACCTTCGTCCTCCCCGAGCAGCAGGTCGAGACGAGCCACGTCGCGCGGCGCCTCGGCCACACGGAACCGTTCGAGCGGGCCGGCATGACCTCGGCGCGACCGAAGCTGCTCTACACGAGCCGCCACCGTCGGCGCTCCAAGTGGTAACCGCTCTCCGAGAGCTCGCGCACACCTGATCGCGGCGGCCGCTCGCGGCTAGCTCGCCGCTCCGTCGAGGCCCTCGAGCCGTGATCGTCAGTCGGCAGGAAGGCCTGCGGGAGGCGACTCCGCGTCCTCGGGACGCTCGCCGTCGCGGGCAGCCGCCTTCAGCTCTCTCGTTGCCTTCTTCGCTTCCCGCTTGCGCTCGCGGCGCTCCCGGACCTCCTGCTCGCGCTTCAGCTTCGCGAATGTCTGCTGCCGCTTCTTCGAGCTCACGTCGCCTCGTCGGCATCGCACCCGTTCAGGGCTGCTCTGAGCGAGCAAAGGCCGGGGCTGAGCGCCGCGGGATCGGCGCACCCCGCCGAGATCGCAGTCAACACCTGACGGGCCTCCTCACGCGACGAGATGGACACGATCGCTCTCCCGCCGTTCCGGACGACCGTCAGCTGGTTTCGGACGAAGGGGGCGTTCTGGCCGAGCCAGACGTACAGATGCCAGCACTCGCTCGCCGAAAGGTCGAGCTGGGAGTCGAGCGCGCGGACGTCAACCATGCAGGTCGTCCCCGTCGGTCGGCTCACGGTCGAGGAGCGCAAACGGGATCCGGACGAACTCGTGACGGCTTCCCTTCGAGTCGATCCGGACGAGCCGTTGAGTATCGCCGTGGAGAAGGATCTCCTTCGTGGTCAGGCCGGTCAGCCGGAAGACGTCGCCGACCGGGACGAGCCTGTGGGTTGCCGGCTTGCGCGATTTCACCTCGAGGCCGCCCAACCCGTGCACCGGGCGATCACGCTTGCCGGACTCGTGCAATGCTCTGAACGCATCTCTCGACCTCGTTCGACGACAACGCGACCGGATACCCGATCTCCGGGAGGCGACCTCACAAGAGCGTCGGCCGATCCGGCCACTGGCAAGAGGGTTCGGCACCCGTGAAAGGAGCGCTCCGCTGTCGAACCCATGCTAGCGGCCCCCGTGTGGTCGTCCGAGGGAGTCTGCCGCTGCGAGTGCGTTCAGCTGGGCACGACGAAGAACGCGACGGCGGCGTACTGGCAGCAGACTGCCGCGACGACGAGTGCGTGGAAGAGTTCGTGGTAGCCGAAGATCGCCGGGTGGGGGTTGGGTTTGCGCAGGGCGTAGACGATTGCGCCGAGCGTGTAGCTGAGCCCGCCGGCGAGGACGAGCAGTGAGGCGGTGAGCCCGGTGCGGGCGAGGATCTGCGGGTAGACGATCACGCCGACCCAGCCGAGCGCGATACCGATCAGCGCGGCGAGCCACTTGGGGGCGTTGACCCAGAGGAATCTGAGCAGGATCGCGGCGAGGACGCCGCTCCAGACGACGGCGAGGATGCTGATCCGCCAGGCGCCGCGCAACACGAGCAGCCCGAAAGGCGTGTAGGTGCCCGCGATCAGACCGAACACGCCGGCGTGGTCGAGCCGACGGAGCCACGGTCGCAGCGACGCGTTCCAGGTGACGCGGTGGTAGAGGGCGCTGGCTCCGAACATGGCGACCACGGCGGCGGCGAAGACCGAGGCGGCGATCCGCCCCCTCGTCGTCTCGGCGGCGAGCCCGAACGCCACTCCCAGCGGGATCGCCGCGTAGAAGCACCACTCGTGGAAAACGCCGCGCAGCCGTGGCTTCGCGAGCGGGACGGCCGTTTCGGCGCCGGCCGGGGGTTTCATCTCGCGTTGCCTCCGCCGTGCCCGGGCCGATCCGGTCGCTGGCGCTCCTCCCGACGGTCGCCGATGTAGGGCAGCAGCGCCATCTCCCGCGCTCGTTTGATCGCAACCGCGACCTGCTGCTGGTGTTTGCGGCAGGTGCCCGTGTTGCCGCGGCCGCGGATCTTGCCTCGTTCGGAGATGAAGCGTCGCAGCTGGGTCACGCTCTTGTAGTCGATCTCGGCGATCTTCTCCATGCAGAAGTAGCAGGAGCGTCGCCGCCGCTCGAAGCCCTTGCGGCGCTGTCCCGGCGGAGACGGCGAGTCGCCTGCGGGGCGCCGCTTCGCTGCCGCCATGGAACCCCTCCTTCTCGAGCAGGTCGGAATCGCAGCCAGACCCGGAAGTGGACGGCGGGACGACTGCGTCGACAGAGTCTACGTCGAACCAGCCGGGTCGACGGGCGCCACGTGCCGAATCCGCTAGCGAACGGTGACGCGGACGAGCCCGGCCAGGCCGTTGCTCGACACCCAGAGGTGCCGGCCCTGCCCGCGCGCGATCGCCGTCGCGCTGTACGGAGCCGAAACCGGAACCCTGTAGAGCGTGATGCTGCCCGCCATCGTGATCCTGCCGACGTGCGGGCCGCCCGCGTTCTCGGTGAACCAGACGTTGCGGTCGGGTCCGACGGTGATCCCGAGCGGTGCCGAGCCCCTCGGCAGTCCCTTCGTGAAGTAGGTCACCTTGCCTTCGGGCGTGATCCGGCCGATTGCCCCGGTGCGGGTCAGCTCCTGGCTGTCGGTGAACCAGACGTTCCCGTCCGGCGCGAGGACGAGGTCGCGGATCTTCGGATTCGGCGGGTAGCCGGCGGTGTACTCGGTCAGCTTTCCCGCGCCGTCGATCGCTGCGAGGTAGATGCCGAGGTTCACCCACGTCCGTCCGTCCCCTCCCGCGACGAAGCCGGTGGGGATCCGACTGGGTGACAGCGCCGGAGGGACGATGTGGGCGACGACACCGCCGCCCGCGTCGAGCCGCCAGAGCTGGCTGAACTCGCCCCCGACCCAGATCGACCTGGCGGCGCCGACGCCGATCCCCACGAGCGAGTTCACCACCGCTCCCGTGTCGAACGTGGCGGTCCGGCCCGTCACGGTCATCCGCCCGACCTTGCCCGCGGTGCCGTACAGCGTGTACCAGAGCCGCCCGTCAGGTCCCGGCGTGATCCCGTTCGGCTGCCCGTTCTTCACCCCGGTCGTGTAATGCGTCGCAACACCGGCGTCCGTGACCGCGCCGATCTGGTCCGCGAAGTCCTCCGTGAACCACATGCGCCCGTCGGGCCCACGGGCGATCCGGCTCACGATTCCGTGGGTCGCCCTGGGATAGAACCTGAACGCCGGTGTGCGCCTACCCGACGCGACGGCCAAGCCGGTTGCGATCAAGACCAGCGCGGAGACGACGACCGCAGAGACGAGCCTGGCGATGGGCCACCCTACAGGCTTCGCGCAGGCCCGGGCACGCGGACCGAATCCCGCCGCGTGCGGTGGTATCGTCGCGCCACGCCGCCCGCCCGAGCGCGCCACAGGGAATGACGAGCGCCGAGGAAGGACCACGCCACCGGACGTCCGCGCCGGACGCGGCACGGGCGGACGTCGGCTGATGCCCGAGCCGCGCGTGCGGGTCGGCCGCGACGAGGCGGGGGCGCTGCTCGACGCGCTGGACGACCCGTCGCCCCAGACCCGGCTCGCGTTGCTCGACGCGCTGACGCGCCTTCCGCTCGACCAGGACTGCTGGCTCGCCGTTCGTCGCTACGTCGCCTGGGCGATCCAGGACCGGTCGGCGCCGGAGCACCTCGAGGCGATCGACCTCGCAGGCCGCGTGCCGGTCGCGTCGGTCCGCGCGGCGCTGCGCCGCCTCGCCGAGGAGGGCGAGCCGGACGAACGGCGCCGCGCCATCTTCGCTCTGGGTGCCGCGCGGGCCGAGGGGGCGGTCGAGCTGCTCCTCGGCCTCGTCGGCGGCGCCGACCCGGACGTCGAGGCGGCGCGGCTCCTCGCCCGGAACGACGTCCGTCGCCACCTCGACGCGGTTCGGGAGGTGTGCGGCCGCCTGACTGGCGACCCGCGCTTCTGGGTTGCGCTCGCGCTTGCGCGTGCGGGAGAGGACCGGGAGCTGTTCGACGTCCTCGAGTCCCCGCACGCGTTCAGCATCGAGCTCCCGTTCCTCGACGGCGATCCGGAGGTCGCCGTAGCAGAGCTCCGGCCGGGGCCGCCGCTGCCCGAGGCCACGCTCGCGCGCCTGCGGACGGCCGCCGCGGCCGAAAGCACCGGGCTGCTGGCCAACCTCCTCGTCGAGGCTTCGGAGCCGGAGCCGGAGCCGGCGACGAAACCGGCCGACCACCCTGCGCACGCCGAGCCGCTGGCAATCCCCGCCGCGCTCCGAGCGGGGATTCGCGCCACGCTCGCGGGGTTCGCGCCGTCCCGGGGCTGGGACTCGCGGGTCGACGCGGCGATCGCGGCGGCGGCATCCGAGTCCGGGGCTGCGACTGCGACCGCGCTGGCGGTCTCCGAGCTCTTCCGCGCCATGGCCCTCGACCCCGGCGGTTACCTCCTCGGCAACGAGCTCGTCGGCCTCGTCCGCGACACGGAGGGCTTCGTCCCGGACCTCGAAGGGCTGCTCGAAGCCGTCTCGGCGAGCGGCGGGGTCGGGGCACAGCTCGCCTGGACGGCTGCGCGCGGCGGCCTCGAGCTCCTGCTTGCCGGTCTCGCGCCCCACTTCGAACGCCCGGAGCAACGGCTTGCCGCGGCGCGTCTCGTCGCCGCGGCAGCCGGCTACGTGGACGAACCCTCGCCGGTCGTCGGGGGAGGGACGGTCGCGCCCGAGCCTCCGACGAACCCGGAGACGATCGACGACCTCGCCTCTGCGAACGGCGGCGACGGGCGGCGAACGCGCGGGCTTCCCGAGGCGTCCGACGCTCGCGCGCCGGAGGCCGAGCCACGCTGGATCCTCGCCAGGGTCACCGACCTCGACCGCCCCGAGGCTCCGCTCGAACGGGCGTTTCGCGCCGGCGGCGCCCACGAGATCGCCGTCGCAATCGGGCCCGAGCAGGCCGGGATGCTCGCCGCGACCGGCGCGGAGCCGTTCGATCGCGCGCTCGGCCCGACCCCCGTCGCCGAGCCGCTCTTCGTCGCGTTCATCGTCCCCCCGCTCGTCGGGCCGAACCAGACCAGCTCGCTCTTCCTCCCGCCGACCGGGACGAGCCGGCCGTGCACGTTCGCGGTCCAGGTCCCGGCCGACCTGACGAGCTTCGAGGCCGAGATCCGCGTCTACCACCGCAACCGGATCGTGCAGCTCGCCTTCCTGCGCGGCCCGGTCGTGCCCGATCCGTCGCTCGCGCCGGCGGGGTCGAAGATCGAGCTCGAGCTCACGGTCCTCTGCCCGGGGACCGCCGACCTCGACACCCGGCAGCCCTTCGACGCCGGGCTGGCCCGGACCTCGGCAGCCACGACGGCCGTCGCCGACGAGGCCCTGGTGCTCTTCGACAACGACCGCATCGACGACGTGGTGCCGAAGCTGGCGCGGATTCTCGGAGGGATCGCGACGAGCGACGCCGCGCGCCGCCGCGACCTCGAGGATCCCGGGGTCGTCGACGACCTGCGAGCGCTCGCGTTCCAGGGCCGCGAGCTCCACGGGGCGATCGCCGAGCCGCTCGCGGAGCAGCTCGGCGAGCGCCCGCTCGACCGGCTGCAGGTGCTCGTCGAGAGCGCAACCGACTTCTTCCCCGTCGAGTTCGTCTACGAGCTGCCCCGGCCCGCGAGCGACGCAGGTCTCTGCCCGGGCTGGCGGGAGGGCCTACGGACCGGGACGTGTCCTGCGGAGCACGGGCCGACGCGCGGGTTCGCCGAGCACGTCTGCCCGACCGGGTTCTGGGCGCTCTCGAAGGTGATCGAGCGCCAGGTCGTCGGTCGCGAGAGCTGGCGGGAGCTGGGGCTCGTCGGCACGGAGTTCGCCGTCAGGGCGCACCCGACGGCGGAGCGGCGGACGCTCGATCCGCCGCGGGTCGCGCTCTTCGCGGCGAGCTCGAGGGTCGACGGGGCGCGCAAGGGCGGGATCCAGAGCGTCCGCAACGCGCTCGAGCGGATCGCCGACGAGGCCGTCTACGTCGAGACGTGGGACGCCTGGATCCAAGCCGTGCTCGGCCGCGATCCGACGCTGCTCGTGTTGCTGTCGCACAGCACGGAGGATCAGTTCCAGGCGGCGCTCGAGGTCGGGGACCGCGACCTCTGCCTGCTCGCGCAGGTCGAGGAGGACTTCGTCAGGGCCTCGCCGGAGCGCCGGCCGATCGTCCTCCTGCTCGGCTGCGAGACCGCCGTCGTCGACGTCGGGCTGCAGACCTTCGTCGGCCGCTTCCAGGACCTCGGCGCCGCAATCGTCGTCGGCACGATCGCGTCGGTCTTCGGCCAGCGCGCGGCGCCGGTCGCCCGCACCCTCGCGGAGGGTCTGGCCGCGGCGGCGAGGCGGCCACGGCCGTCGCCCGTCGGCGACCTGCTGCTCCGGCTCCGCCGCCGGCTCCTCGCGAGCGGCGAGCTGACGGCCCTCTGCCTGACGGCGTTCGGCGACGCCGACTGGCAGCTCGGCGGCGTCTGAACCCGTGCTCAGGGTCGAGCTCCTCCCGGCCGAGCAGGGCGACGCGATCTGGATCGAGTACGGGCGGCCGTCGGATCCGCACCGCGTGCTGATCGACGGCGGCGTCCGCAAGACCTACGAGGTCGTGAAGGCACGGGCGCAGGCCGTTCCCGGGCGGAAGCGCCGCCTCGAGCTCCTCGTCGTGACCCACGTCGACTCCGATCACATCGGCGGAGTGCCGAAGCTCCTGGCCGACACCTCGTTGCGCCTCGGCCTCGACGAGGTCTGGTTCAACGCGTGGCGGCATCTTCCGAAGACCGGAGATCGGCTCGGGCCGGTCGAGGGCGAGATGGTCAGCGCCGAGCTCGACCAGCGCCGGCTGCGCTGGAACACGGCGTTCGACGAGCGCGCGGTCGTCGTCCCGGCGAAGGGCTCGCTGCCGCGCCGAGAGCTGCCGGGCGGGCTGGTGCTGACGCTGCTCTCGCCGACGCCCGACCGGCTCGAGGCGCTCCGGCCGGCACGGGAGAAGGCCGTCCGCGACGCCGGCCTCGAGCCCGGGGTGCAGGACGCGGCGCTCGAGGAGGCGGCGCGGCGCCGCGGCGTGCCCGACCTGCTCGGGGCCGGCCTGGACGTCGACGCGCTCGCAGCCTCCAGGCTCGAGCCCGACACGGCGCCCGCGAACGGCAGCACGATCGCGCTGCTCGCTGAGTACGAGGGCTCGAGCTGCCTCTTCGGCGGCGACGCGCATCCGGACGTGCTCCAGGCGGGCGTCGAGCGGCTCTGCCGCGAACGCAGGGTCGAGCGGCTCGCCGTCGGGGCGCTGAAGGTGCCCCACCACGGCAGCATGTTCAACGTCAGCACGCCGTTGCTCGCGCTGATCGAGACCGACCGCTACCTCTTCTCGACGAGCGGCAGGCAGACGCACCATCCGCACCCGGAGGCCGTCGCGCGGACGATCCTCCAGGGCCGGTCGCCGACGCTCTACTTCAACTACCGCGCCGAGACGACCGCGTGCTGGGACGACCGGCGCCTGACGGCGCGCTACCGGTACAGGACCGTCTACCCGGACGGGCCCGGGCCGGGGCTCGTCGTCGAGCTCTGAGCGCTACCTCCCGGCCGGCGGAGGCGACGGCGGCCGTCTGGCCGCCGGAGCGGGGGCCGGCGCCTTGACCCGCGTGGACGTCCACACGCGCGCGTCCTCCTCCTTGATTCCCGTGTTGCCGCTCGCGGAAGGCCCATCGCCGACGGCGAGCAGCCGGCCGTCCGCGAGCTGCACCACCCCGGTCATCTCGAAGCTCCCGCCGCCCGAGCCGCTCGCGACGGTCGTGAAGCTCCGAGTCGCAGCGCGCCAGACCGCCGCGACCCCGCGTTTCGGGTCGGCCTGACGGTGGCCGACCGCGACGAGGCCCTCGCCCGTGTGGACGGCCCCGACGAGCGCGCCTGCTCCGTCGAAGACCTGGGTCACCGGCTGCCAGCCCCGCCGGCCGCTCAGGTCGGCCGTCGTCCAGGCGCCGGGGCGCTTCTGGTGGAAGCCGTACGCGACGAGCCGTGACCCGTCCTGGACGACGCCGTTGAGCCTGACGGTCTCCTCCTGCACGCCCTTCGGGCGGAACGCGGCCGCCGTCCAGCGCTCGCCGCCGTCGCTCGAGGTCCAGACGGCGCCGTGGAGGCCGCTCCAGCCGACGGCCACGAGCACGCCCGAGCTCGTGACCGTGAGCCCTCGCATGACCTGGTCGTATTGCCCTCCGAGCGCCCGCTGGCGGGCGTCGACGCGACTCCACACGCCCCCGCCCGGGGAAGTCCAGACGGCCGCGTCGTAATGGTGCTGCCCGTCCTCGTCCAGGCGGTCGTTCGTGTCGTAACCGACCGCGACGAAGCCGCCCCACGGGCGGGCGACGACGGCGTACATCGTCTGGCCGAGGTGGCTCCCGTAGGCGGCGCCGTCGCCGCAGGCGCTCCCACAGACGTTCTGCCACGCCCCGCTGGCGAGACGCCAGACGAGCGCGTCCTGGCTCGGCCGCTTCGGATCGTCGGTCGGCCCGATGGTGCCGACCGCGACGACCGTCGAGCCTCTGCTCGCGACACCGTGGAACACGCCGTTGCGGGCGCCGAGCGTGCCCCCGAGCACGCGCCGCCAGATCCCGGTCGAGTCGTAGAGCCACGCGGCGGGGAAGACCTTCGCCCCCAGGCGATCCCAGCCGACGGCCACGGCGTTGCCGCCCGGCCGCGTCGCGACGCCGGTCATCGTCTGGAGGCCGCGGCCACCGAAGGCAGGCACATCGTGGCGCGTCCAGCTCAGGCTCGTCGTCCCGCCGCCCTTGACGGGCCCCGGCCCTCCCGTATTGCCGGGCGGGGATCCTCCAGAACCGCCACCACCGCCGGGGAGCACGACCGCCAGCACGCCGGCAACGGCTCCGACGGCGACGATCGCAGCCGCCCCGAGCCAGCGCCTCCGCCTGGAACGCGTCCACGGCTTCTCGACGGGAGGCGCGGCAGCGACGGGCGTGGGCGTGGGCGAAGCGATCTTCGGCGGTTCGACCTTCGGCGGCTCGACCGTCGGCGGCTCGGCGGCCGCGGGCTCGGCGGCCTTTCGCGCGGCACCCGACGCGGACGCCACGTCGAAGATCCGCCCGTCCGGCACGCGCATGTAGAGGACCGGCGTCCCCCACTCCACGTCGTTCTCGTCGGCGAAGATCGCCTTTCGGGCCTCGGCGAGCGCGGAGTCGACCGGGTAGCCGTCGGCGAGCGCGGAGTAGAACTCGGTTGCGAAGACGATCGCCGCACGATCGGTGATCTCGAACTGCATCGCGACGACCGCCGGCACCTCGTGCTGGAGCAGGCTCGTGGCGACGCCCGCGTAGGGGTCGTCGCTCGACGTCCGGGCTCCCTCGCACGAGTTCAGCACGGCGAGCCGGAGGGTCGTCTCGTCGGCGAGCACGGCGCCGAGCTGCGCACCGCCGACGCGGCGGCTGCGGCCGAGGTCGTCCTCGAGCAGGAGCACGCCGTCGTCGAGGGCCGCGTCGTAGCCGCCGTGGCCCACGAAGTGGAAGATGTGGTACTCGCCGCGGCGAAGCTCCCGCTGGAGCTCCCGCAGCGTCGCGCGCGGGAGCCAGTGCACCTCGACTCCGCCGCGGTCCGTCAGGTCGGCGAGCGCCTGCTCGAGGTTGCGCTGCTCCTGGCCCACGTCGAGCGCGACCACGTCCGACGGCGAGCTGACCATGCCGAGGATCCGGAGCGGCTGGGCGACCGGAAGCGGGGCCCGGGCCCGCGGCAGGTCGAGGTAGCGGACGACCGGCGTCCAGGTCGAGATCGAGAGGAACGCCGGGTCGTCGTAGAGGTACTCCCACGGCACGTGCATCAGCTCGGGCACGTTCGTCAGCGCGAGCGTCACCCGCAGCCCCTTCCCCTCGCTGCGCGCCACCGAGAGCGCGTCGCGGTAGAGATCGCGCACCTGCCCTGAGAACAGCGCGTCGAAGAGCTCGCCCCCGAACCGCCGCGCGAGGTCGAGCTCCGGCGAGTCGATCCTCCGCACGGCGGCCCGGCCGCGGCTGAGCCGAAGCGCGAGGTTCTCGAGCTCGAGCTTCGAGGTCGGCAGGCGGAAGGTGCCGTCGGCCTCGCCGGAGAGACCCTGGGCCTGCACGGCGTAGCCGGCTCCGTCGGGAGCTGGCTCGAAGCGAATCCGAAGCTCGCTGTATGCGGCCATCACCCTCGATGGTTCGACTTCCGGCGCGCCTATTGTCGCGCTTCGAGCCCTCTGACACAAGCTCGCGGCCGGGCCGCCGCGTCCGGGATGATTCGCACCGGGGTGGCACGCGTCGGCCTGAGACTCCTCGGCGGCTTCGCGGCTACGGTCGGCGACGTGCCGGTTCCCGAGACCGCGTGGCGGCTCAGGAAGGCACGCGAGCTGGTCAAGCTGCTCGCGCTCGCGCGCGGCCATCGGCTGCACCGCGAGCAGGCGATGGACGTCCTCTGGCGGGATCGCGAGCCCGAGGCCGCGGCGAACAACCTCCACCAGGCGGTCCACGTCGCTCGCCGGGCGCTCGGCGCGGAGGCGATCGAGACGCGCGGCGAGCTCCTCCAGCTCGTGGCGGACGTCGACGTCGACCGGTTGGAGGAGGCTGCCCGGGATGCCCGCCGGACGCGGTCAGCGGCCGGGTATCGCGCGGCGCTCGCCCTCTACGGCGGCGAGCTCCTGCCCGAGAACCGCTACGACGACTGGGCGCTGGAGCGGCGCGACGAGCTCGCGGCGCTCGCGGCCGCGCTCGAGGAGGAGCTCGGCGAGCTCGGCAACGTCGGGCTCGAGACGCCGCTCCTGCCCGTCGAGACGAGCTCGTTCGTCGGTCGCGAGCGGGAGCTCTCCGAGCTGAAGGTCCTGCTCCGGGGAACACGCCAGCTGACGCTCGCAGGCACGGGCGGCACCGGGAAGACCCGGCTCGCCCTCCGCCTCGCCCGCGCCGCCGAGTCCGGGTACACGGATGGTGCGGCGCTCGTCGAGCTCGCCGCCGTGACGGATCCGGGCCTCGTCCCGGACGCGTTCGCGGCCGCGCTCGACGTGCGGGCGCTCTCCGGGCAAACGCTCGTGGAGGCGCTCGTCGACTTCCTCACAGGGCGCTCGCTCCTGCTCGTCGTCGACAACTGCGAGCACCTGCTGCGGGCCGCGAGCGAGCTCGCGGCGACGCTCCTCCGGTCGGCGCCGGGGCTGACGATCCTCGCGACGAGCCGCGAGCCGCTCCGCGTCCCCGGCGAGGTCGTCTTCCGGGTCCCGTCGCTCGAGATCCCCGACCCGGAGCGGCGGCTCGGTCCCGACGTGCTCGCGCGCTTCGAGTCGGTCCGGCTGTTCGTCGAGCGAGCGGTCGCGGCGGCGCCGGCATACCGGCTCGACGACGCGAACGCGGCCGACGTCGCCCGGATCTGCTTCCGCCTGGACGGCCTGCCGCTGGCGCTCGAGCTGGCCGCGGGACGGATCGGAGCGCTCAGCACGGCCGCCATCGCCGAGCGCCTCGACGACCGCTTCGGCCTCCTCCGTGCTTCGGGCCAGGCGACGCCCACGCGGCAGCACACGCTCACCGCGACGCTGCAGTGGAGCCACGATCTGCTCGAGCCGGACGAGCAGACCCTGTTCCGGCGCCTGTCGGGCTTCTCCGGCGGCTTCTCGCTCCCGGCGGTCGAGCGCGTGTGCGGCTTCGGCGAGCTCGATCCGACGCCGGTCGCGGACCTGCTCGCCCGCCTCGTCGAGAAGTCGCTCGTCACCCTCGACGCGCTGTCGTCGGGCGACCGGCGCTACCGCCTGCTCGAGACCGTACGCGTGTACGCCCGCGACCGGCTCGAAGCGGCCGGGGAGGCGGCGGAGCTCGCAGCTCGCCACGCGGCCTGGGCCCTCGAGCTCGCGGAGGAGGAAGCCGGTTCGCCCCGGCTCGACCGCGATACCGCGAACCTGCAGACCGCAATCGACACCCTGCTCGTGCGCGCCCCAGACGAGGCGCTTCGCCTGTGCGTCGCGCTCGTGCCGTTCTGGCTGCGCCGGATCGACCTCCACGAGGCGAAGCTCCGATTCGAGCGCGCGCTCGCCGCGGTGGCGGAACCCACGGCGCTGCGGGCCGAGGCGCTGCTCGGCGCGGCAGCAATCGACTTCAGAAGCGGCGATCTCCGCCGCGGCGCGGCGCACGCCGAGGAGAGCTACGACGTCGCTTCCCGGGTCGGCGACGCGCGGGCCCGGTGGCGAGCGCTCCAGTACCTCGGCGAGGTAGGCATCTCGACGGATTCGACCGACGTCGCGCTTCCCTGGTTCGAGCAGGCGCTCGAGCTCGCGCGACGTGAGAGCCTCGTCGCCGAGGAGGCGGTCGGCGTCTACTCGATCGGCATCGCCCACTGGATCGTCGGGGAGCTCGAGCGCGCCGAGGAGCTGATGGATCGGAGCATCGAGCTCTTTCGCACGCTCGCGGGGCTGTCCGAGCGGATCACGTCCCCGCTCAACTTCGCCGAGCTGCGCACGACCGCGCCGAGCGACCCCTCGCAGCTCCACGTCGCGTTCGAGGACACGCTCCAGCCCTTCATCGAGATCTCGCGCGACGCGGCGATCGGCTACGTGCTGGCGAACCGCGCCGGGCTGGTGCGTGCGCGCCACGAATTCGCCCGGGCAGGCGCCCTGCTCGACGAGAGCGCCGCGCGCTTCGCGACCCTGCGCGACGACGCCGGCCTGGCCGCCGTCCTCATGCGCCGCGCCTATCTCGAGCTCTCCCAAGGGGCGCTGCCCGCAGCGCGCGCAGCGTTCGAGGAGGCGCTCGCTCTTCGTCAGGAGCAGGGCGACCGGCGCGGCCTCGGGCTTGCGCTCGCGGGCCTCGGCCTCGTCGACACGATGACGGGCGAGTACGCGAGCGCTGACCGGTACCTCGCCGAGGCCCGCGAGATCTTCCGCCGCGCGGGGGATCGTTGGGGCCTCGCGAGCACGCTCTGGAAGGCGGCCGAGCTCGGGTTCGCACGAGGGAGCGCCGACGACGCGGAGGCCGCGCTCGAGGAAGCCCGGGCGGTCATCGCCCCGACGCAGCGGGAGCGCTGGATCGCGAACACGCTCGCCGGGCTCGCGGAGGTCGCGCGCCTGCGCGGCGATCCGGCACGGGCGCGCGACCTGCTCGCCGACGCCCGCCGCCGCTACGAAGCCCGGCGGGACCCCGTCGGGATCGCGGACGTCGATCGGCGGTTACGGGCGCTAAGCACGCGCTAAGCCCGCGCAAAGAAGCCCCGGATACCACTCCTCCCGTCAATCACGACGGAAGGAGAAGCACCATGAGTCAAACGATTGCGCCGGTGCTCGGAGAAGCAACGGTGCAGGATCTGCGCGAGGCCGTCCACGGCCGCGTGCTCACCCCGGCAGACGACGGCTACGCGGACGCGTGCCGGATCTGGAACGGCGAGCACGACGGGCATGCGCCGGCGCTGATCGTCCGCTGCACGGGTGCGGCAGACGTGATCGCCGCGCTGGGCTTCGCGCGCGGCAACGACCTGACGGTCGCGGTTCGCGGCGGCGGGCACAGCATCGCCGGCTTCTCGACGTGCGACGGGGGGCTCGTGATCGACCTCTCGCCGATGAACGCCGTCCAGGTCGATCCGGTCGCCCGCCGGGCGAAGGTCGGCGGCGGCGCCGTCTGGGCCGACGTCGACCACGAGACGCAGGCACATGGCCTCGCGACGACCGGCGGGCTCGTCTCCACGACGGGCGTCGCCGGGTTCACGCTCGGCGGCGGCATCGGGTGGACGATGCGCAAGTTCGGCCTCGCCTGCGACAACCTCGCGGCGGCCGAGGTCGTCACCGCGGACGGCCGGCTCGTCCGGGCGAGCGAGACCGAGAACGCCGACCTGCTCTGGGGGCTCCGGGGTGGCGGCGGCAACTTCGGGATCGTCACGCAGTTCGAGCTCGACCTGCACGAGCTCGGACCGCTGGTCTACGCCGGGCCCGTCTTCTACCCGGCCGCAGCCGCGCGCGACCTGCTGCGTGCGTTCCGCGACTGGGCGCCCGGCGCGCCCGACGAGATCACCGCACTCGTCAACCTGACGTCCGCGCCGCCGCTGCCGGTGATCCCCGAGGCGTGGCACGGAGAGAAGGTCGCCGTGCTGCTCGCGGTCTCCACCGGGCCCGTGGAGGAGGGCGCGGCGCTCGTCGGCTCGCTCCGCGACGTGGCCGAGCCCGTCGCGGATCTGCTCGGGCCGATGCCGTACCCCGTGCTGCAGACGCTGCTCGACCCGCTCTGGGGCAAGGGAATCCACGCCTACTTCAAGGCGACGAACCTCGGGCGGCTCGACGACGCGCTCGCCGACCGGCTCTGCGAGCTCCACCTCGCGGCGCCTGGTCCGCAGTGCGAGCTCCACGTGCATCAGATGGGTGGCGCGGTCGCCCGCGTCCCCGAGGGGGCGACGGCGTTCGCCGAACGCTCGATGCCCTTCGTCCTCAACGCCGTCACCGCCTGGCACGACCCCGCGGTCGGGCCTGCCCACAGGGCGTGGGCCCGGCGGGCGATCGCGGCGGCGGCCGAGGCGTCGACGGGCCGTGCCTACGTGAACTTCCTCGGCGACCGGGAGGAGGCTCGCGCCGCCTACGGCTCCGCGACGTACGCCCGGCTCGTCGCGCTGAAGGACGCCTACGACCCGACGAACGTGTTCCACCTCAACCAGAACATCGAACCGTCCAGGCACGAAGAGGAGGCAGCATGAACAGGAAGCGCGCCCTTGCCCTCGGGCTGATCGTCGCCCTCGCCGCGATCGGCGGCACCGCGGCAATCGCCTTCGCGGGCAAGGACCAGTCGGATCTCGCGGCCGCGAAGCAGTCGACCGCGCAGTTCCGGAAGGTGAAGGCGGCGATGGCGGCCGGCTACGGAGAGCTCCGCGACGCGAGGCACATCGCCTGCATCGCCCTGGCGGGATCGGGCGGAATGGGCATCCACTTCGTCAACGGCAACCTCGTCAAGGACGCCGTCGTCGACCCCCGCAGGCCGGAGGCGCTCGTGTACTGGCCGAGCGCCCACGGGCTGCAGCTCGGGGCGCTCGAGTACATCGTGTTCGCGAAGGCCTGGACGAAGACCACGCCGCCGGCGATGTTCGGGCGCACGTTCGACTACACCCCGGCGGGCAACCGCTTCGGCCTGCCGGCGTTCTGGTCGCTCCACGCCTGGGTCTGGACGGTGAACCCGACCGGGACCGTCATGGCCTGGAACCCGAGCGTCTCCTGCCGCTAACCCTGTAGGGAGGCCCGGTTCGGCGCGTCCGCACCGGGCCTCCACGACCCGAAAGGACGGTCATGAAGAACCTCGATCACCCGGGGGCGTCGTCGCACGCCCGCCGGCCGGCCACGGTGGCGCTCGTCGCCGCGGCGGTGCTCCTCTCCGGCGCGGCCGGCCGCGAGGCCGCGGCGACGCCCGCCCCGAAGGCAAAGCCGCCGAGGATCGTCTCGGCCGCCATGCAGGACCTCGACCGCGACTCGCACGTCGACCGGGTCCGGCTCACCTACTCGGACCGATCCGTCACGCGCTCGACCGCGACCTGCGCTACCCGTTCACGGTCGCCGGCTACCGGGTCCGCTCGGTCGGAGCTGCCGTCGGCAGGACGCTCGTCCTCACGCTCGTGGAGAAGACGGCGGCCGACGTCGCCGTCCGGCCCGCGATCGCCTACCGGCCGACGACCCCGCTCCTCGTCCGGAACGCGGCCGGGACAGCCGCGGTCGTCCAGGTCTTCCGGACGACGCGCGCCGCCGGCACGGCACCTCCGCCACCTCCACCTCCGCCCCCGCCACCTCCGCCGCCACCTCCACCGCCTCCGCCGCCGCCGCCCCCGGCGACGGACCGGGACGGAGACGGCGTCGTCGACGCGCGGGACTGTGCTCCCGACAACCGCGCGATCCACCCGGGCGCGCCGGACTCGCCTGACCTCTCGTTCGTCGACTCGAACTGCGACGGCGTGGACGGGAACGCCGCGAACGCGATCTTCGCCTCGCCGCTCGGCAAGGACACGAACCCGGGCTCGAAGGCCGCACCGGTGCGCGAGCTCCAGGCCGCGGTCGCCCTGGCTGCCGCGTCGGGCAAGGACGTCTACGCGGCGGCGGGAACGTACGGCCGCGTCGAGCTCGCGAGCGACGTCGGCATCTACGGCGGCTACCGGCCGGACACCTGGCAGCGGAGCGCGAGCGCGATGCTCACGACGTCCGTCGTCGGCGCGCCCGAGGGGATCTACGGCGCCGGCGCGACCGGCGTCGTGCTCCAGCTCCTGAACGTGCGCGGGACCGCGTCGGTCTCGAGCGCGTACGGCATCCGGCTGCTCAACGGCTCGAAGGTCGCCCTCCAGCACGTCGCCGTCACGGCCGGCGACGCGTTCGCAGGCTCGGCGGGATTCTCCGGCTTCGCGGGCGCGCCCGGGGGCGACGGCGCGAACGGCAGGCCCGGCGCCTGCGACTTCGACGAGGAGACCAACTTCGGCGGCAGAGGCGGGACGAGCCCCGCCGGACGGACCGGCGGCGACGGAGGCAAGGGCGGTAGCGCCGGCGAGCGAGGCCATCCTGGCCTCGACGGGACCTTCGACATGCCGGGCGGCGCCGGCGGCAGCGGCGGCGGCGACCCCGGCCACCCCGGCGGAGGCGGGCGCACGGGCACCGACGGCGCCGCCGGCGCGAACGGCGACGGCGGCTCGAGCTCGGTCGCGGGCGCGACGAGCTCCTGGGCCGGCCAGCCGGGCCAGCCGGGCTCCGCCGGCCTTCCCGGCAACGGCGGCGGCGGAGGCGGGGGCGGGGGCGGCCAGGGCGGGCCGTTCGTCCTGGACGGCGCCGGCAGCGGCGGCGGCGGGGGCGGCGGCGGCGGAGCGGCCGGGACCGGCGGAAGCGCCGGCCAGGCCGGCGGCGGCTCCTTCGGCATCTACCTCGACGAGTCGACCGTGATCGTTTCCGCTTCGAGTTCGGTGACGGCGGGCGCCGGCGGAGCCGGCGGACGCGGCGGCCCCGGCGGGGCGGGCGGCGAAGGCGGGGGCCGCGGTCTGGGAGCCGTCTACTGCTCGTCGCAGATCGGCAACGGCGGCGACGGCGGCTTCGGCGGGCGCGGCGGCGGGGGCGGCGGCGGAGGAGGAGGCGCCGGCGGGCCGAGCATCGGCATCTTCGAGGCCGGCGCCTCGACGGCCCTCGTCAGCGCGTCGACCGTGACGAACGGCGCTCCGGGGCCGGGCGGCGACGGCGGTGCCGGCGGTCTCGGCTCCGGCGGCCCCGGCGCGAGCGGGATCGGGCAGCCGATCTACCCGTAGGCGCGAGCGTGCGGTGTCCTCGCCGTCCGCGGCGAGGGCCCCGCTCCCCGTCTCGTACAGAAGGCCTCCGGCCGGTCGATTACCGGGTCGTGGCGATCCTCGACCGCGTCCGAACCGCGCGCGCCCGCGCGCTGGCGCAGCCGGGTCCCGAGCCTGGCGTCGCCGTCGTCGTGACGACCATCGCCTCGCCGACGCCGGCGCTGCGCCGGACCGCGTCGCTCGCAGCGGCCGCGGGCTGGCGGCTCGTGGTCGTCGGCGACCGGAAGACTCCCGCCGACTTCCGGCTTTCCGGCGCCCGCTACCTGGACATCGGGGCGCAGGCGGGTGCCGGCTGGCGGCTCGCAGTCGCACTGCCGCTCGACCACTACTCGCGGAAGAACATCGGCTACCTGGAGGCGATCGCAGGCGGAGCACCCGTCGTCGCCGAGACCGACGACGACAACGCGCCGTACGACACGTTCTTCGCGCCGGCCCGGGAGGTCGCCGCCGCGCGCGTCGTCCGCGAGCGCGGCTGGGTCAACGTCTACCGATTGTTCACGGATCGGCCGGTCTGGCCGAGGGGCTTCCCGCTCGACCGGGTGCGCGAGGCGCCGCCTGCGCCGGGCGACGCGCTCGAGCGCGTCCGCTGCCCGATCCAGCAGGGGCTCGCCGACGGCGACCCGGACGTCGACGCCGTCTACCGCCTCGTCGTGGGCGAGCCGGTGACGTTCGAGCGCAGGCCGCCGGTCGCGCTCGCGCCCGGCGCGCTCTGCCCGACGAACAGCCAGAACACCCTCTGGTGGCCGGACGCCTTCCCGCTCCTCTACCTCCCCTCGCACTGCTCCTTCCGGATGACCGACATCTGGCGCGGGCTCGTCGCCGCACGAATCGCCGCAGAGCAGGGCTGGCACGTCCTGTTCCGGACGTCGACCGTGCATCAGGACCGGAACGAGCACGACTTCGTGCGCGATTTCGCCCAGGAGGTCGACGGCTACCTGCGCAACGCCGGGATCGTCGAGGTGCTCGAGGCGACGCCGCTGCCCGCGACCGTGCCGGACGCCCTCGCCGCCTGCTACGGAGCGCTGGTCGAGGCCGGCGTCCTTCCCGCGGCAGAGCTCGGGCTCGTCGAGCGCTGGCTGGCCGACCTCGCCGACGCGGAGCGGCGCGCGGCGCATGGTTGAGCCGGTCGAGTTCCTGACGATCAGCTGCTGCTTCGAGGACGTCGAGACGGTCGCGCGGATGCTTCCGTCCGTGCTCGAGGAGTCGCGGCGAGCCGGCGGGGCGGTCGTCGTCCACGACTCGAGCGTCGAGAACGGCGAGGCCATGGACGGCCTGCTCCGCGAGCTGAAGCGGGAGCACGCCTTCTTCCACGTCCGGACCGATCCGATCTCGATGGGCCTGTCGCGCAACCTCGCGCTCTGGCTCGCGCTCGAGCTGTACGCCCCGACCTACGTCTGCATGATCGAGGACGACCACGGCTACAAGCCGGGCCTGATCCCCGAGCTGGTCGAGGCGATGCGCCGCCACTACGGCCGGCCCGCGCCGAACGGCCTTCGCTACGGCCTCTTCACCGCGTGCCCGCACTGCTGGGGCGAGCGCTACCGGGCCGCGCTCCGGCCGGAGGAGGACGGCAGGCACTCGTTCGTCGACGCCGCCGCCGTGGCGCCGCTGCAGGCGGGCGGCGCGAACAGCTGCTTCCGCTGCGCGCCGACATCGCACTGGCTCTCGGTGCTGCGCGGCTACGACACGGACGAGTACCCGATCTCGACCTTCCAGACGGCCGGGCTGAACCTCCGCAACTACCACAAGGGCTTCACGACCCTCGTCGTCGGCAACGGGAGCCTCGTCCTGCGACAGGAGCGGGAGGGGCGAGGCTTCACGACGGCCGAGGAGCACCGTCCCTTCCACGGCGAGTACGCGCGCCGCGATCCGCGCAGCGGCTTCGGTCAGTAGCGGACGAGCCCGGTCGCGCTGTACGACGCGACCCAGGCGTGGCTGCCGTCCGCGGCGACGCCGATCGGGCCGGGCCCGGCGAGGAAGCGCTTCGCCACCCGGCCGCGTGCGAGGTCGATCTCGGCGACCGCGTTCCCGTCGATGCAGGCGACCCAGAGCCGGTCGCCGACGACGGCCGAGCCGAGCGGGTTCTTCGGCGCCGGGATCGTCCGTCGCACCTTCAGCCGCACCGGGTCGACCTGGGCGACGACGTTGGTCTCCTGGGACACCCAGAGCGAGCCGGCCGCACCCGTCACCCAGTCGGCGCCGGTCAGCTTCACGGAGCCGGTGACGGCGTTCGTGCGTGGATCGATGCGAATGAGCTTCCCGTCCGTGTGATCGGTGACCCAGACGCTGCCGCCGTAGACGGCGAGCCCGTTCGGCTCCGTGCCGACGTGGATCGTCGTCACCGTGCCGCCGCCGATCCTCGAGACCGTCCCGCTCCCGGAGTTCGAGACCCAGGCGGAACCGAAGCCGAAGGCGATCGCGTACGGCGCGGAGCCCACGCGGTAGCGGCCGGCGACCTTGCCGGTCGTCGCGTCGATCCGCACCGCTGCCCCTGCGAAGTTGTCGACCGCCCACACCGCGTTCTTCGACGAGGCGAGGCCGAGGATCCGCGCCCCGACGTGTGTCCGGCCGACGATCCTCCCCGTCGCGGGATCCACGCGAACGACGTCGCCGAGCGTGACGCCGCTCGCCCAGATCGCGCCGTTCGTCTTGACGATGCCGAAGCTGCCCTCGCCGAGCTCGGCGGTGAGCGGTTGCGCGACGGCGAGCGACGCGAAGAGCGATGCCGCGGCGAGCCTCACGCCCCTTTAGACGTACGAGGAGCCGGTTCGTCAGGCAGCGCGGACGTCGCGGCCGAGACCGAGGAACGCCACGAGCGCCTCGGCCGACATGGGCCGCGCGAGCAGGAATCCCTGCACCCGGTCGCACCCCAGCTCACGCAGGATCGCGAGCTGCTCCTCGGTCTCGACGCCTTCGGCGGTGACGGTGCAGCCGAGCGCCTGCGCCATCCGGATCAGCGCGCCGACGATCGCGTGGTCGGGTCCGCCGTCGGGCAGGCCGGCGACGAAGCTCCGGTCGATCTTGATCGCGCCGAGCGGGTGGCTCTTCAGCCAGGAAAGCGAGGAGAAGCCGGTCCCGAAGTCGTCGAGCACGACGCGGGCACCGAGGGCGACGAGCTCGCGCAGCGTCCGGTCGGTGGCGGTGCTCGGCCGCATGAGCGCCGTCTCGGTGATCTCGAGCCGCACGGCATGGGCGGGAAGCTCCGCGTGGGCGAGCGTCTGCTGCACCGAGAGCGCGAAGCCCGGATTCGCGACCTGATGCGCGGAGACGTTGACCGAGAGCTCGATCGGCCGGCCGAGCCGGCCCGAGATCGCGGCGATCGTCTCGCTGCTCTCACGGAGCACCCAGGCGCCGATCGGAACGATCGAGCCCGTGTCCTCGGCGATCGGGATGAACTCGACCGGCGACACGTCGCCGAACGTCGGGCTCGACCAGCGCAGGAGCGCCTCGACGCCGACGACGTCGGAGGTGGAGAGCTCGAAGACGGGCTGGAAGACGAGGTGCAGCTCGCCGCGCAGCTCGGCGCCGCGCAGCTCGCGCGCGAGCAGCAGCCTGCGGCCGGTCCGGATCCGCTGGCTGCCCTCGAAGAAGGCGCACCGATCGCGGCCGGAGCGCTTGGCGGCGTACATCGCGCTGTCGGCCTGCCGGATCGCCTCGCGGCCCTCGACGCGCCGGCTCGAGAGCAGCGCGATGCCGATGCTCGCGGTCACGACCGTCGAGTCGAGCCCGGGCAGCGGGTCCGAGATCGCGTCGAGCAGGCGCAGGCCGAGCTCGGCCGCGTCCTCCTGCCCGCCGACGCGCTCGGCGATCACGACGAACTCGTCGCCGCCGAAGCGGCCGACGAAGTCGTCGGAGCGGACGGCGCCGGCGAGGCGGTTGCCGATCTCCCGGATCATCTCGTCCGCGCGGTCATGACCCAGGCTGTCGTTCAGGCCCTTCAACCCGTCCAGGTCGACGAAGAGCAGCGCGGCCTGCGCGTCGCGCCGCACCCTCGCGATCGACTCCTCGAGCCGCTCGAAGATCGCCGAGCGGTTCGGCAGTCCCGTGAGTCCGTCGTGGCGGGCATCGTGGAGGAGCTGCTGGAGCGACCGATGACGTTCGATCGCGATCCCGGCGACGCGGGCCCAGTCCTCGAGCAGCGACAGGTGCTCCGGAAGCGGCTGGCGCGGCGCGGCGCCGTAGAGGGCGAGCGTGCCGAGCACCTCGCCGTCGGGGCCCTTGATCGGCATCGACCAGCAGTGCTGCAGGCCCACGCCGAGGACGAAGTCGCGCACCGGCGCCCACTTCGGATCGGTGCCGATGTCGGCGCTGATCGTGAGCGTGCCCGACCAGGCCGCACACCCGCAGGCGCCCACGTTGGGCCCGATCACGACGCCGTCGATCGCGGCGAGGTAGTGAGGGGGAAGCGACGGGCCGGCGCCGGGATGCAGCGTGCTGGACTCGCGGTCGAGCAGGACGACGCAGCCGATCACGCTCGGGTCGCGGCCTTCGATGCTGGTGACGATCTCCGTCAGGATCTCGTCGAGCGGCGCCGCGCTCGCGATCAGGTCGTGCACGCGGCTGTGGGACGCGACGAGGTCGTGCGTGCGCCCGGCCTCCGCTCGTGCCAGCCGGAGCTCCACCTCGGTCGAGGCGGCCGCGGCGGCGTCCTCGAGCGCCTTCCGGTCGAACTCGTTCCACTCGCGCGGGCAGCGATCGGCGAGGCACATCTGCCCGACGACGCGCCCGCCGGCCGAGACCGAAGCCTCGAGGAAGACGTACCGCCCGTGGTTCCCGGCCGCGGCCGCGAGGTGGCTCTCGAAGCCGCCGGCTCCGTCGAGCTCGAACGGCTCGAGCACGGCGTCTCCGGTGGCCAGGCTCTTCACGAGCACGCCACCCGGCGAAGCGAACGTCAGCGCTGCCGCGGACGCACGAGTCGTCCGGCGAAGCGCCTCCGTCCACCGATCCAGCTCCGCCTCGCGCTCGGGCGCGAGCAGGCCGGAGTGCCGGAGCGTCGCCGGCTCCGGGTCCGGTGCGCCCGAGGACACGCTGTCGTACGACCCATTGGCCATGGCCAAACGATCGACCAGCGCGACCAAAACCTTGAGAAACGCTGAGAGTCGCGGGGCGGACGCCCGCCTACGGCGAGCCGAGCCGCGAGATCGAATCCGAGCCCTGGTTCACGACCCAGAGGTTCGACCCGTCGGAGACGATGTCGCGAGGCTTGTCGCCGACGGGCACGCGCCTCGAGATCCGCCCGCTCCCGGCGTCGACCCGTACGACTTCGGCCGAGCCGTAGACCGACGCCCAGACCGCGCCGCCGGCCGCGAGGACGCCGCCGCCCGACGCGCCGAGCTGGATGCGCCGGAGCACCTTCCTCGTCGACGGATCGATCTGGAGCAGCGTCCCGTCGTAGTAGCTCGTCGACCAGAGCGAGTCGCTCCCCGCGGACACGGCGTCCATGTCGTCGTCGCCCGTCACCTTCTCGCCGGCGACCGCGTTCGTCACAGGATCGACGGCGGTGATCGTCCCGTCCTGGTTCGTCACCCAGAGCAAGCCGAAGCCCAGGGTCAGCGCCTCCGGCTGGCCGCCGATCGGGATCCGCGCGACGACGTCGCCGGTCGAGGCGTCGAGCCGGAGGACCGAGCCGGAGTAGTCGGCGACCCAGAGGACGTTCCCGTCGCCGAGGAGCCCGGCCGGCTGCCCACCCGGGCTCACGCGCCCCGCGACCTGGTTCGTCGCCGGATCGATGCGCGTGAGCCTGCCGTCCGGCTCGAAGCTGCCGACCCAGAGCGACCCGCCCGCGCCGGCGACCCCGCCCGGCAGGCCGCCGACCTGGATCCGGGCCGTCACGCGGCCTCCGTCCACGCGCGTGACCGTGCCGCCGCCGTAATCGGCCGTCCAGAGCGCTCCCTGCGCGAAGGTCAGGGCGACGGGCTCGCGTCCGACCTCGACCGACGGCGCCGGTCCCAGCGCGAGGACGGAGATCTGCCCGAAGGGGCTTCGCCGGCCTTTCGGATCGATCGCCTGGACGCGGAGCAGGTGGCGGCCGGCCCGCAGCTGGACGTCGTAGGGCGACGTGCACGGACGGGGCGTGTGTCGGTCGACCGTGCAGCGGTAGCGGAGCCGGGATGCCTTGACGCCGGCCTCGTGCGACGAGAACCGGAAGGTGAAGACGCCGGCGCGCGCCGAGTGCGGACCCGAGACGACCGGCTTCGACGGCGCCGTCGCGAGCGCGAGTGCAAGGAGGAGGAGTACCATCGGCAGCGAAGATACATGCATGGCGCATACATCGCAAGAACCTGAGCGCCGGCTCGAGAACCGCGCGGGCGCCTGGGCACTCGCCGTCGCCGACCGGATCGGGCGGCGCGTCGTCGCGACGGCCGGCGGCGAGGCGGAGGCGGCCGCGCTGATCTCGCTCCGGATCTACGACGGCGCCACGATCGAGCGGCTGCGCCACATCGCCGGGCTCAGCCATCCGGGCGCGGTCCGGCTCGTCGACCGGCTCGAGGCGGAAGGCCTGGTCGAGCGCGGCCCCGGACGCGACGCGCGGTCCGTCGCGCTCCACCTGACGGACGCCGGCCGTGGCCGCGCCGCGGAGGCGCTCGCCGAGCGCGAGCGGGCGCTCGAGGAGCTCCTCGCACCGCTCGGCGTCGAGGAGCGTGCGCAGCTCGGTGCACTCCTCGACACGCTCCTCGGGGCGCTGCCCGCCGACCGTCGCGACCTCGAGTCGATCTGCCGGCTGTGCGACTACCGGGCGTGCGACGGCAACCTCCTCGGCGTCTGCCCGGTCGACCGCGCCGTCATCGCGCACGAGACGCGCTGACCCACGCGGCGAAGCCCGCGCGGAGGGTCTCCGGACATGTCCCGTCGATCCGACTCGCGGCTACTGCACCGAGAAGCAGTCCGAGAACCGCGAGGTGTCGCCCGTCGAAAGGTTCGTCGCAGTCGCGGTCAGGAAGTCGCCCGGAGCTGGAAGACCCTCGTCGAAGTCGACCTCGTAGCTGTCGACAGCGCCGTCCCCGGTGAACTGCGCGGCGCCGAGGCGATGGGAGCCTTCGCCCGTGCCGGACGGGTCGCAGTCCGGGCTTGCAAAGACCTCGATCCGGTAGTCGACACCCTCTCCCGTATCGACAGCCGCCATCACGCCCCCGTAGTCGGAGGCCACCGTTCGACTCGATCGAGTTCCCGACGATGGAGATGCCGCTGACACCGTCGGCGAGGACGCCGTCGCCGAGGTTGAACGTGATCCTGTTCCCGGCGCCGTGGGCCGTGCTGCCGATCGTGTTCCCGTTCGCGCCTGCCAGGACGTACACCCCGTTTCCATCGGCACCGCACCGGTTCCGGCCGCGTTCGAGTCGATCGCGCCCCGCTCGTGACGCCGATCGTGTGCGCTTTCGCGTCGCCGAAGCCGAAGTGGATCGTGTCCGGCCCGGGACTGGCGTTCGCGTCGAGGATCGCCTGGCGCAGCGAGCCCGGACCCGAGTCCGCGGCCGTCGTGACGCTGAACGTCGCGGCGTGGCCGCGCTCGGCGAGCGGCCCGCCCGCGAGCGCTGCCCCGGCGGCGAGCACCCCGAGGACCGCGGGCCTGCGAGTGATGCTGGCGTCTCCCATCTCCCTGCTCCTTTCGGCTCGATCGTGCCGGGAGGGTGTGAACTGCCGGTAGCGGGGTGGTAGACGCGCGGTAGAGCGATGACTTTCGCCCGCCCGCGACGTCTAGGGTGGAGACGTCAAAGCAACCGGGGAGGACTACGGATGGGAACCACGCAATCCGCCGCGGCACGGGGCCGCGGGAACGAGACGGCGCTCCTCGCCCGTCTCGCGCACGTCGTCATGCGCCGCCGCAAGCGGATCATCGGCGTCTGGCTGGTGCTCACGCTCTTCGGCGCCTTCGCGGCCGGCCAGGTCTCGAAGCGCTGGTACCAGAGCTTCTCGATTCCGGGAAAGTCGGCCTACGAGGCGAGCCAGCGGACGCTGAAGGTGTTCGGCGTCGGCGTCCGGCCGCCGGACGTCGTCGTCTTCCACACGCGGGGCGACGCGACCAGGAGTGCGGCGATCGGGCAGGCGATGAAGCGCGCCGCCGCGGCGATGCCGGGCTCGCTGACGAGCTCCTATTTCTCGACGCACGACCGGATGTACGTGTCACGCGATGGCCACACCACCTTCATGGAGATCTACCCGCCCGGCAAGGCGAAGTTCGACACGAAGAGCCGGGCGAAGCAGATCCGGGCCGCGGCCGCCGCCGGCCTGCCGGCCGGGACGACGGTCGAGGTGACCGGCCACGACCCGCTCGAGGAGGCGTCGACGCACGGCGACAACGGCACCTCGAGCGTGCTGCTCGAGGCCGTGATCGGAGGCCTGGGCGCGCTCGTGATCCTGCTCTTCGTCTTCGGGACGCTCCCGGCGGTGCTGATGCCGATCGTCGTCGCGGTCGCCGCGATCCTGAACACGTTCACGCTCGTCTGGGCGCTGACGTACGTCACGAACGTCTCGATCATCGTCGAGTTCCTGATCGCGCTCGTCGGCCTCGGGGTGGCGATCGACTACGCGCTGCTGATGATCTTCCGCTTCCGCGACGAGCTCCGCGAGGGCGCGGACGTCGAGAGCGCGCTCGTCGAGACGATGACGCACGCCGGCCGCTCGGTGATCGTCTCCGGCTCGACGGTGGCAGTCGGCCTCCTCTCGCTGCTCGTGCTGCCGCTGCCGTTCATCCGCTCGATGGGCATCGGCGGGATGCTGATCCCGGCCGTGTCCGTTCTTGCGGCGATCACGCTCCTGCCGGCGATGCTGGCGACGCTCGGCCACCGCATCAACAGCGTCCGCGTGATGCCGAAGCGGTTCGTCGACCGCGGCCATCCCGAGGACGGCGCGTGGGGTCGCTGGGCGCGTCTGGTGTTGCGCCGGCCGTGGCCGGTCGCAATCGTCGGGCTCGCGATCGTGGGCGTGCTCATCGGCGTCGGAACGCAGCTGAACCCGAACGAGTCGCAGCTCAGCAAGTTCCCGGGCAGCGGGACGGCGATCGCCGGCCGGCAGCTCCTCGCCGACGCCGGCATCTCGCCGGGCGTGCAGAAGCCGCTGAACGTGCTCGTCGAGAAGGGCGGCGACCCGCGGGCGATCGCCGCACGGCTCCGCAAGGTCGACGGCATCGTCGGCGCGGCGGCCCCCGCCGAGTGGCGGCGCGGGCAGGACTCCTTCGTCGAGGCCTTCCCGGCGATCGACGGCGCCGCCCCGGGCATCCAGGGCATCGTGAACCGCGCGAAGGACGCGCTCGAGGGGACGCAGGGGACGCTCACCGGCGTCACCGCCGTCGACCGCGACTTCGTCCACGCGATCTACGGCAACTTCCCGTACGTCCTCGCGTTCGTGCTCGTGCTGACGCTGATCCTGCTGGCGCGGGCGTTCCGCTCGATTGTCCTGCCGATCAAGGCCGCGCTGCTGAACCTCGTGTCGCTCGCGGCCGCGTTCGGGATTGTCGTCTTCATCTTCCAGTGGGGGCACGGCTCCTCGCTCTGGAACATCGACGCGACCGGCGCGGTGACGGCGTGGATCCCGCTGATGATCTTCGCCTTCCTGTTCGGCCTCTCGATGGACTACGAGGTCTTCATGCTCACGCGGATGCGCGAGGCCTACGACGAGACCGGGTCGACGAACCGCGCGATCGAGCTCGGGCTGGCGCGGACGGGCAAGCTCGTGACGAGCGCGGCGCTGATCCTGATGTTCGCGTTCCTCGTGCTCTCGTCGAGCCCGGGCTTCGAGATCAAGGAGTTCGCGATCGGCCTCGCCGCCGGGATCATCTTCGACGCGACCGTCATCCGCGCGCTGCTCGTGCCCGCGCTGATGCGGCTGCTCGGAGACGCGAACTGGTGGATGCCGGAGTGGACGAAGACGGCGCTGCGGATCCGCCGGGAGCCGCTACCGGAGATGGCGGCGACCGAGCGCGCCTGACGACGTCGAGGGCCGGCGCCGCCTGCGTGCGCGGCGCCGGCCCTCGCGTTTCCTCTCTACTGGCTCTAGCTCGTTCCGGCGCGGATCGTCCCGAACAGGCCGTGGCCCTCGTCGTCCGGGCCCGCGGTGAAGAAGAGCGTGTCGGTCGGGCCGTTCTTGCGATGGCCGAGCCCGAACTGGAGCGCCCAGAGGCCGTCGACCTCGACCGGCTTTCCGTCCGGCTGGCGGAGCACCCCTTCGCGCGCGAACGTCCCGTCCGGCTTCGGCGCGTAGGCGATGATCCGGCCGTCGCCGAAGTTGCCGACGAGCAGGTCGCTGCCGAACCGGCCGAAGTTGACCGGCGCGAGCGCCAAGCCCCAGGGAGCGTTCAGGAGGTCGTGGCTGCCGACGCGCATCAGAAGCCGACCGCCCGTGTCGTACTCGTCGACGAAGCCGAGGCCGGGGCCGGCGACCTCGTCCTCGCCCAGCGGGTCACGCTTGGCGTAGGAGACGAAGAGCTCGCCGCCGATGTTCTGGATGTTGAACGGCGCATACCGCTGCGGGATCCCCGGATCGGCGAACGCTCCGGGGATCGTGACCTGCCGGAAGCGAGTGTCGAAGACGTCGATCTTGCCGTTGTGGAAGTCGGCGGCGTAGAGGAACGTGCCGGTCGCCGTCGAGCCCATCGCGAGTCCCTTGTAGATCGCTCCGTCGCGGGAGCGGTGGACGACGATCGCCTGGGTCAGCGCGACGTTCGGGTTCCAGCCGAGGATCTTCCCCTCCTCGGTGTCGAAGATGAACAGGGCCGGGCCGGACGTGCTGCCGATCGCGACGGGGAAGCCGAGCGTGCTGTTCGCGACCACCCCGGTCGGCTTGCTCGGCACGCTCACGACCAGCGGCTGGGGAGAGCCGTTCGCGGTGTAGATCGTCGAGACGCTCGTGCCGTTGTCGGCGACCCACCACGGCGACGTCGGCAGCGCCGCGAGACCCCAGGCGTTGACGAGGTTCAGGTCGGTCTGGTCGGCGGTGCCGGCCACGTCCGACACGAGGTTGTGGACGATGTAGGCGTTCTGCGGCACGGCGGGCTCGGGCTCGCCGGCGGACGAGATGCCGGCGGCTGCGGCGGCCACGGCAAGCACGACTGCGGCAGCGACAAGCGACCGACGGGAGAAACGGCGGGGCATTTCGCACCTCCTTCGCGTTGACGGCTCCTACGGCGCGCGCGACCGATCGGTTCTCCGCCGACGGGGTGGTGGGTGCGTTCGAGGCCCCTACAAACGCCAAGTCCTGCGAGCCCGAGGGCCTGCAGGACTTGACGGCAAGACTCTCCCACCGCCGCGGGCGGATGTCAAGTCCGCCGCTCGGCTACGCGTCGAGGCTCTCGAACACCTCCGCCTGGCCGACCGCCGGCGGGGCACCGTAGACGAGCAGCGTCAGCTCCTCGTCGCCCTCGTTTCGAACCTGGAGCGGCGTGTGCGGCTTGACGGCGGCGACGCTCCCGGCCGGTAGCGCCTGCAGCTCGGGCGGCCGGCCGAGCGCGAGCGTCAGCGTGCCCGCGAGCACGACGAAGACCTCCTCCTGCACGAGCTCTGCGTGCGGCGTGCCCGTCGCGCCGGGCGGGTACCGCCAGAGCCGCGCCCGCGATTGCTCCAGGCCGAGCGCGTCCGTGAGGTCGATGACCGTACGCCCCTGCTCGGGTCGCCTCGCGGTCGGTTGCCACGCCTGCTCTCCGCTTCGACTGACGGCGAACCCGGCCACGAACGGAGTTCTACATGAAGGTCAGCGGGTGAGAGCGCCGCCGGTGCGGGACGGCGGCGAGCCGGCCAGGAGCTCCGGAACGGTCACCGCCTCGAGCCCTCGCGCGCGCAAGCCCGCCAGGATCGCGGGGAGTGCGGCCAGCGTCCTGCTCCGGTCGCCGCCGCCGTCGTGGAGGAGGATGATCGCCCCCGGCCGGGCGCCCGCGAGCGCCCGCTCGGCGATCACGCCAGGCGGCGGGTCCTGCCAGTCGCGCGTGTCGACGCTCCAGAGCACAGGGACGAGTCCGAGCCGACGCCCCAGCAGGTTCACCGAGGCGTCCGTCGCGCCGAACGGCGGCCGGAACAGCACGGGCCTCCGGCCGGCGGCCCGTGCGATCGCGACGGTGGTGTCCCCGAGCTGCTGGCGGCGAAGCGCAGGTGCGGCCGCACGGAGGTCGACGTGCGCCCACGTGTGGTTCTCGACGCAGTTGCCCCCCGCCACGGCCTCGCGGAGCACCGCCGCCTCGCCGGCGATCTGGCGGCCGATGACGAAGAACGTCGCGTGCGCCCGGTAACGCGCCAGGAGCCCGAGCACGCGCGGCGTGGCGGGCCCGGGACCGTCGTCGAAGGTCAGGGCGACGGCGCGCTTCCGGTCGCCCGCGTGGCGCACCGCGTCGCGCGCCGGGATCGCCCGGAGCACGCTCGCCGCGAGCTCTGTCGGGCGTCGCGCGGTCCGCTCGCCTGCAGTCGCCGAGAGCGGCACGGCCAGGACGGCGCCGAGCAGAACCACGGCTTGGAGGCAGCGGCGCATCCGGGCCGCTCAAGGGTAGACGCGCGCCACCGGCCGTGCCGGCCACGGCCGGCGGCCCGCTCGAGTGGCCGTTTGGCACGCGGCCGCGGTTCGTCGGGGCCTGGCCCCTCGGCTGCGCGAACGGACGATTTCGTTACACCTGCCCCGCGCGCGAGCCCGTACCGAGGCAGACAAACCGCCTGTTTCGGGCAGGTCCGGGGGCCTGGCCCCGGGACCAGCCCGAAACGGCCGACCGCCGCCCGCCGCCCGGCCGCGGCCGGACGGACCCCCGTTTTCCAGCTACCGGCTGCGTGATAGACAGGGCCCGGTGAGCCTCGGACTGGAAGGGCGCGTCGCGATCGTCACCGGCGGGGCGGGCGGACTCGGTCAGGCGATGGGCGACGGAGGGGATGCAGGTCGCGGTCGCCGACCTCGACCCGCCCGCCCGGGACGGTGTCCTCGCGGTGGCGGTCGACGTCGCCGACGCCGGGTCAGCAGAGCGGATGGCGGTGGCGGTCCTCGAACGCTTCGGCCGGATCGACGTCCTCGTCAACGAGTTCTTAGAGTCCCACTCCGGGCGGTCGCCTCGCTCGCCGGGTCGCCTTACGGGCGTGGACGGAGGCAGTCTGCGGGAACGTACGGACTCGCAGGCCCGGCGCCGCTGCCGATCGGTTCAAGTGAGACGGAGCCGACGAGAATGGATGACGCCACGAGAAGCGAGATCATGGGCCGGTACCGCGTGCATGCGAGGTTGTTCGATCAGGCGGCGCAGCGTCGGCAGCGGCACCACGGGGACACTCTGCCGGCGACACCGCCCGAGCTTCGCGAGTGCGCCCGTCTCTCGGCCCGCGAGGTTACGGTGTTGCAGCTGATCGCTGACGGATTGACTGATCGCGAGATCGGCCAGGCGCTCTACCTGTCAGAGTTCACGGTCAAATCGCACGTGAAGCGTCTGTTCGGGAAGCTCTCGGCGCGCAACCGGGCAAACGCGGTCGCGATCGCTGCGAGCCACCGGCTGGTTAGCCTCGGCCTGTAGGCGGGACTCCGACGTGGGTAAACCTCGCCAAAATCCGGGGTAGCCCCCCGCGCCCGGTAGTCTCCGATTCCGCCTGGACAGACTACCGCGTTTCGCTAGACCCTCCTACGGCTTGAAGACCATCAGCGCGACGATGGCGACGACGGCCAGCCCGGACGCGTAGTTCAGCGCGAGCGCCACCCGGTCGTCGAGGAGCGCGCGCAGCTCCGCCGAGTCGTCGACCCCGTCGCGCGCAAGACGCTCGGCGAGGAGCCGGGCGCGCTTCGGACGTTGCCCTCCCACGCCACCGAGCACGCCCGCGACGACGAGCAGCCCGATCGCCGCGTCGATCCAGCCGGCTCCGTAGCCTACGTCTTCGAGATGCACGAGCCAGAGCCCGAACGGCACGGCGACGGTCGCGCCGAGCCCGAGCAGCCCGGCGCCCACGCCGGCGAGGCCGAGCAGCGTCGCGATCTCGGCGGGCCGGCTCCGCCGGCGGGCGGCCTCGAAGGCGGCGGTCGCGACGAGCGCGCCGCCGACGAAGGCGAACGCGCCGAGCAGGTGGATGAAGAGCGCCCAGTCCTCGGCCACGCAGCCGAGTATGGCCGGCCGTCGGCCTCGTTCAGCGCGACGTTGCGAGTCCGGCTGCCGGACGCGCCCGGCGCGTTCGCCCGGCTCGCGGCCGCGATCGGCGCCCGAGGTGGCTCGCTCGGCGCGATCGACATCGTCCGGATCGAGCACGGCACGAAGCTCCGTGACGTGACGGTGCTGGCCGGCAGCGCCGCGCACATCGAGCAGATCGCCGCCGCCGTGCGGGACCTCGAAGGGATCGAGGTCGTCCACGTCTCCGACCGCACCTTCCTCGCCCACCTCGGCGGCAAGATCGAGATCGCCCTGAAGCGGCCGTTGAAGACCCGCGACGACCTCTCGATGGCCTACACGCCGGGCG
>Ga0070741_10000893_pt1 | contig 98581 bp, 93 predicted proteins | sample Coa_R1_4_FD_66440 | JGI IMG/M metagenome (GOLD analysis project Ga0070741, IMG submission 66440) | Surface soil microbial communities from Centralia Pennsylvania, which are recovering from an underground coalmine fire - Coalmine... | ecosystem: Environmental > Terrestrial > Soil > Unclassified ... | reverse complement strand
TCGTTATGGGGCTACACCTTGTCACCACCAGAGAATTTCTTTTTCAACGAAACCGGCGACCCAGAAAAATTCACTAACCAACAACGAGGACAACTTGCCGAACTTGAGGCGTCTAGCGGGCGTCTGAGCCCGCTGCCGAAATCCCGAGCGCAGTCGAGGGATCTCAAGTCGTTATGGGGCTACACCTTGTCACCACCAGAGAATTTCTTTTTCAACGAAACCGGCGACCCAGAAAAATTCAACAACCAACAACGAGGGCAACTTGCAGAGCTCGCTTTCATGCGCAAAGCCGCAAGCTTAGGCTTGTCGATCGCCAAGCCTTGGACCGAGAACGAGAGGTATGACTTTATCGCGCGCGTGCACAATGTTTGCTGGCGCGTTCAGGTGAAGTCAGCCTCGAAGAAATCCGCCCTCAGGAATCACTATCGCGTCAAGACATCTGGAGGAGGTAGTCGAGCGGGGCATACTCCATATTCAGCAACCGAAATTGATTTCCTGGTGGCTTACATTCACCCGGAAAACATCTGGTATGTCTTCCCCGCTAACTTTATCGAAGGCCGAAAAGCGATCTGTCTTTGGCCCGGATCGAAAAGGTCCACATACGAGCAGTACCGCGAGGCCTGGAAACTCATGGATCCCACCCCAGCTGTGGCGCCCGTCGCAAGCAAGGAGCAGGCCGCCGGAATGTGAAAATGCGTCCCTGGGTGGCGCGCATTTTCGCCGCTCGCTACGCTCGCGCTTGATCCCTGCCCAGATGAACAGTGCGGTTCACGTTGTGCCGGAAATCGGAAGGTGTGCGGTTGCCCCACCCGTTCGCCCTATGTTGGCGTAGGGTGGGCTAAAGGATTCCTAGTTTTGGGTTATTGCATACTCGATTTTGGAGAATGCAGAACCGGGAACAGTCACCGTTTCACCAGATTGGAGCTTCACTTTGAATTGCGTCAGATCAATCGAATGCTGAAGGTCTTCAGCGATGGCGGGTGCAACAATCTCCTCGATCACCCCGCGGACTTCGCCAAGCTCTTTGAGTTTGACAATGACCTTAATCCTTAGAAGTTCGGTCAACCTTGTCATGACGGTTGCTTGCTTGTTGAGCTGAAATTGAGCCATTCGCAGCCTCCTCGGTAAACCTCAGCGTAGCAAAAACGCGGGGGAGAATAACAGGATGCCATTGATTGGTGGGAGAAGATTTCGGCGGATGGCCATTCAATCCTCCTTTAGCTTGAGTGAGTCGTGCGCCAGGGGACTGAATGCTGCCTGCTATGACTTCGGGGGCGCAGTGTGCGCGACGTGTGCTGATTGGGGCTTTGCCGGCGCGCGATCGAGCACGGTCTGGATGAGATCGGAAAGCTGCTCTGCGGTGAACTGATTTCCCTCAATGTTGGCCACCAGTTTTCCCTCACGATCGATGACGGCAGTGTGCAGCGAATGGTACATCAAGCCTTCATCGGGAAAAAATTCCATGCCGAACATATCGGTGACTCTCTGAACATCGGGGACTGCTCCGGTCAGAAAGTGCCATGTTTTCGGATCGGCCTTCCACTGTTGTGCGTATTTCGCGAGCACTTCAGGCTGATCGCGTTGAGGATCGAATGTGACGGTGAGCAGCACGAGGCTTCCGCCCATTTGATCCTTAAAGTGCCGCTGCACAACACCAAAATTGTTTGCAATGCGGTAGCAAAAATTTGGCAGAGCGCAACTGGTGTAAACAAAGTTGAGCGCCACGACTTTGCCTGCGAATTGCGAAAGCGAGATGGTGCGGCGCTCCTGGTCGATCAAGGTGAAATCTGGAACCTTCTGCCCGATCGCCAATAGTTTCGGACCATTTCCGTTATTGCCGAGAGTGGAAAGAAACGTGAGTTGCCGGGCCCGCCAGGGATCCTGCTCTGCGCTCTGGTAAAGATGAATATGGATGCCCTTTGCGTAAGAAGAATTTTGGTCCACGAGCAATGTGAATTCGATGACGGTGCCTGGCGTGAGTCCGTCAAGCTCGTTGGCTTCGTGGACATTCAATGGCATCATCATGGCGGACATGAAACCCGGAATCTCTTTGCAGGAGACGACAAAGCTGCGATGAGCGCGGTCAACGCTCATCACCATGCCGGTGGCGCGGTATTGTTGCGCAGCCCACGCAGCCGAGGTAAGCAAAATAGTCAGAATAGGAACGAAGCGCTTCATGGGATACATTGCAAAATCAGTTGTGGCGCGAGTTCTTCGCGTTCTATTTCGGAATGGACGCGGCATCGCGGTTGGCGCCGCCAAGCCTGATGACCTTCCGTTCGAGCTTAGTATATTGCGGCGAGAATTCCTTGATCTCAAGAAATTGGTCTTTGTCGACGTTCGAAAAATGTTGCCGCGTGTTGCTCACGGGCCACCAGATTTCCAAGTCCTTAATTCGCGCATCTTTGCCGAGACCTATGTGCTGTTGAAGAGGTGATGCGCCGAACGAACCGCCGCTGCCGACGGTTCGGTAAATTGACCTGACCTGCCCCTGGTTTTCGACGGTGAGCTTGATTCTTGCGCCGATGGCTGCACGATTGGTCTTGACACCGACGAGCTTCAAGGTTATCCAGTCGTTACTATTTCCAGGGTTTTCGTACACTCGCATGCTGTGAGCATCACCCTGGGTTGCGCCGCCCATTTCTTCAAGAATGTCTTCGAAGCCGCGATTGCCGAGGTCGGCGAATGCGACGCCGTGCCCCTTGTGCCAATCGCCGGTACCGGTGGAGTTTGTGACATCGGTGAAATAGCGCCCATCTTTGTTGTGCAAGAGAACGTTCGGTACGAGCGACCCATAAGAGGGATTTCCAGTGCCGAGATATATGTCGAGATAGCCGTCGTTATCTATGTCGCCAAAATTGGAACCCATCGGCATGTAAACGCGATCCAGTTTCGTTTCTGTTGTGACATCACGGAAGGTGCCGTTGCCCATGTTCTTATAAAGCTTGAGCGTTGTGGCGTTATGCGGTAGATGAAGGTATGTGCGCGCCGTGTCGTCTACTGAAGTGTAGTAACTGCTGACGAAAAGATCAGGCCAGCCGTCATTATCGTAATCGAAGAACCAGGCGGGAAATCCGTGCGTTGGGCCCTGCACGCCAGCGCGCTCGGCGACCTCGGTGAACGTGTTGTCGTGATTGTTGTGGTAAAGGAAGTTGGGACCGGTCAAATTGGAAACGAAAAGATCGACGTATCCGTCATTATCGTAATCGGCGGCGGCGACGGCCTTGGCAAAAGAAACGCGATCGATTCCTGCTGCGTGCGAAATGTCTTGAAAGGTGCCGTCGCCACGATTCAGGAAAAGCTGCGCAGGCTCGAGCTCATTGCCAACGAAAAGATCGAGCAGCCCGTCATTGTTGATGTCGACCCAAACTGCGGTCTGGGAGGATGACGGTTTCGTTGCCAGCCCACTCGAAGCAGTAACGTCGGTAAAAGTTCCATCGCAATTGTTGCGCAGGAGCGATCTGTACTGAGGTGCCTCCCAGCCGCCGCGAAGAACCATAATGTCGAGACAGCCGTCATTGTTGTAGTCGGTTTGCAAAATGTTCAAGCCGCCAAGCTGGTCGGCTAATCCGCGCTGAGCCGCCTGGTCCGAGAAAGTGCCATCGCCATTGTTATGGAAATACTGGAGCGACGCGCAGCTATCGAGACTGGATTTAACGACGTCGAGCCGCCCATTGTTTTCAAAGTCGTCGACGATGATGCCGCCGGACATCGAGAACGTATCGAGACCTGCTTGTGGAGCAACGTCGTGAAAACGCGGCATGTCCTCTTCGGGCTTGAACGCAGAAGTCGGGATGAGAAAGTTCGGTGGTACTTTATCGGGATACTCGCCGAGGGTCATGTATGCATAGTTGAGCAGCCATTTCACTTCAAGTTCTTCGGGCTTGTCGGCCAGATATTTCAGAAAATACTGAATAGCCTTCTGCGATCCTTCTGTTTTCGCATACTTGCTTTCGGGCCGCATAGGCAGTAAGCAGCGCTCGCCGGGACGACGGTAAACGTCATTTTCCATCTCAGATTTATGTAAGTAGGCGATGCCGAGAGCCTCTTCCAGTTCGTCTGTCGCACTGGGGAATCGGTCGATCGCAACCTGCAGCGCGGTCTGGTATTGCTCGATTGCTTCATCCATCTTGCCATCGAACGCGTTGACCTCTCCGAGGGAATAGTAGGCGTTCAGAACGTCGACGGCAGGCTTTGCCTCAAGCTCAAATACGTTTTGTGGTGAGAGGAATCGTTCAAGACCTTGCTTGTACCTCGGGTCTTTTTTTATCCGACAAACTGCGGTTGGCGTGGGATCCCATCCAGGCTGCTGAGACATTTTGCGCAGAGTAAGTTCTGCCTCGTTGAACCCGCCTACGCCAAAAACATATTTCACGCTGCCGGTGGAAGACGTCGCAGCATTTCCTCTGCTCCCGTCCGTGCGCTCATTGCTCGGAGCTTCTTTGAGGATTTTGAGGACCGCGTATCCCAGTGGAGTCTTGACGGGCTTCGATATATCGCCAGGACGCAAATTAACTAGCGCAGTGCGCATTTCCGGGCGCAACGTGGCAGTCACAACGTTCCCCATGAAACCGCCATCGTCGGCAGTTGCATCGATTGATTTTTCCCTCGCCAGTGTTGCGAAATCTTCACCCCGTTTGAGGTCCTCTAGTATGTGCTCGGCCTGTTCAAGTGAGCTGACGACAATGATCCGAAGGGGGACTCTTTCGTTCGTATTCGGTGTGGATTGAGTTTGTGCGCGAAGGGGTAAGCATAGAAACGCTATGCACGAAGCCAGAGTGACAGCTGTTCGAATCTTAGAATGCAAGCTCAATGTGGCGTACGCTCGAGAAGCGCCAATAGCGGAATTGTTGGAAGGAGCATTGCCTGCCCCGGACCATCAGGATACCTCACCCTAGGTCTTGGATTGTGCAGTCGAAAATCAAAATCACCGACCTGTCGCAAAAAGCGCGACAAGGATGGGGCAACCGCCCTTATCGCCTTCTGCGGAAGCGGTGAAATTGGTGATCGGCGATGCGGCGGCAGCTGAGCCATTCCCACCAGGGTGCGTTGTCTTTAATGAAGCCGGGCGCCATAAATGTAGTTGGGCGCTCGCGCGGTGGATGGTTGCGTTCGGCGGGCGCAGGCTCCTGCTCTCGCGGGACGAATAAGCCGATCTCTATCGGCGAGATGGTCATGAACTTTTCATCGATCAAGCCGGCACGCGACATGTATCCGTAGAGCGTAGGCCCGCCTTCACACAGCAGCCGCTCGATCCCATATTGCTGGCGGAGAAGTCGCATCACTTGAGTGAGGTCGACAAAATCGCCCTCTCCGCAAACGATGATTTTTACGTGCGGATGAGATGTCGTTTGGGCAAGACGGCATGCGCCGGTTGTTGTGGTAATGATGGAAGTAGCGACCAATCCAGGATCAACCAGGCCAGGATCGAAGACGCGATAGTCAGTCAGGTTGAGCGAGGCTGCGCCAGTTACGAAAATGTTCTTTTGAGTCCCTCGGCCAAGTTTCTTGCGAAGTCCGCGAAGTGCGTCATCTTCGATTGCATAGACCGGGCCGCGATTTCCGGAAAGCTGCGTTTCCTCAACCAGCGTGTTGATGCCGAGGAGAACAGCATCGGCGTGTGCGCGCAGGAAATCCATGAGCCAACGGTCTTCTGGTAGCTGCGAAATATCGCCGCCTGCTGCATGGCGTCCTTTGAACGATGCAATTCCGTCGAGAGACTGCACGAAGTTTGAGAAGATCCAAGGGCGATCGGGTGCAAGAGGCGGAAAGGCGAATTTCCCGTAGCGGTCGTAAGCGGGATCGTCGATGTTGCCGGATTCGGCTGCGTCGAAAAGAATTTCGAAATTGCGCACGGTGGTTATGGTACACGGGGTCACATTGCATATCGGAATTCAGGAAGTCTGGGTTGGAAAGCTAACATCCCACCTGTCCGCCAAACCAGCGACAAGGAGGGGACCTCGAGCGGTTCTCATAGCCTGGTTCTCGCATCCAAGGTGAATTCAGAGGAGATGCGGACATGGATTCGAAGATCACCGACGAAATAATAGAAGAGCTGAGTTCCACGCTAGAAAAGATCGAGACACAGAGCGCGGCCGTTCTGGAGTTCATAAAAGAAAAAGGAATTGCCAAGGACGAAGAGCTTGCGCCTTATCTGGAACGCGCCACGGCTGCGAGCAGCGTGCGTTGGCGGGCGATCCGGGTAAGAATCGAGTACTTGCTTGCAGGACGCGAAAAATACGAGGTCCAGCACAACAACGAGGAGGAAAGCGAAGAGCAGCCAGACTCGGAACCCCGATCAGGTCCGGAGGGCAAGCAAAACGACGGCGCTCCAGAGATGCCACAACGAACAAAGGCCGCGAACCCTGGTGAAAATCAGCAGTCGAGCAGGGAGCCAGCGAATGATGTGACAGCACATCCTGCTCCGAACACGCACGAGCAAGAAGTTAAACCATTAGACGGGGGCGATAAGCAGCGGAACGCGGCGTAAGGAAATTTATTTTGGCTCCAGAGAAACGACGCTGCAGTTGCGGTGCATAGGTCCGTGGTGCAACGGATTATCGGCGACTGAATGATCCGGCTGCGCTCAGGATGACCCGAGCTTAATGCTTTGCGGAACCTAACAGGGGCTCCCCCGGAAATATGTTCGGAACCATTTTTCCCTGATCAATGAGCACGGTGCCGCCGACAATCAAATAGTGCACACCGACGCTTGGTTCCATGGGATGTGCGTAGGTCGAGCGGTCGGTGATCGTCTGGGGATCGAAGATAACGATGTCGGCATCGCAACCTTCCTGCACACGTCCTTTGTGGCGCGCTTCAGGAGTGGCGCGTTCGAGGCGCTCGGCGGGCATGAGTGACATTTTGCGCAGCGCGTCCATCAGGGTGAGGCGGCCTTCCTTGCGAACGTAATATGCCAAGATCCGCGAAAAGGTTCCTGCATTGCGCGGATGACCGACCAGGCCATCACTCGCGATCATGACAAGCGGATTGGTAATCACGTTATCGACGGCTTGCTGCGTGTTCTGAAATATCACGACCAGTTGCGGCTTATTCGAATTGTGCAGCTCGTCGAATCGTTCTTTGGTGAGGCGCTCGCCGGTTTCGGGCAATTGTATCGAGTCGTAGCTGATGCCGATCCTTTGCTGCCATCCGGGATTGAAGACGGCGGAGTTGATGTAGGTCATACCCGCGATGTAGGGATACGATTCGGTGGTTATGTCGAGGCCGCGAGCGCGCCCCCCCGCGATCATCGAAAGGCATTTCGGCGCGTCCTGCATGCAACTGCTGTTCACATGCACAATTTGCAGTGATGCACCGGTGATTGCGGCAGCGGCAATAACTTCGCTGACGGCTTCGACTGAGGAGCCGGGCTCAATTTGTCCTGAGCTGCGCACGTGCGTGAAAACCGGCAGCCCGCGTTCGGCCGCGAGCCGGAACATCTCAATGACTTCCCACCGCGTGGCACCGGGCGTGTACGCGATGCCCATGCCAATGCCGAGTGCACCGGCATCGAGTTCGTGCCTCAGACGTTCTTCTATTCGGGCAATTTGTTCCGTAGTAGCGGGCTGGTCGGTGGTCGCGCCGGCTTTCGGCAGCAGTTCGGGCAAAGAATCGCCGAATGCCAACGATCGAGCTGCAACATGGCTGGCGGTAGTTCCATAGTTGATCAGCGAATGACCTGCGTGCGACTGCAAGAACGCGGCAACATCGGGCTTGCCGATTTCCATTTCAAGCGCGGTGGTCACTCCATCGAATGCCTTGACGCGCTGACTATCGAGTTCTTGAGCGTGCTCATGCAGGTCGATGAAGCCGGGCGCGACGACTAATCCTTTCGCGTCGAGCACACGCTTGCCGTTTAGCGGACGTTCGGAAATCTGAACAATTTTGTCGCCGTTGATTCCCACATCGCGGACGGCATCAAGCCCAGTTTCGGGATCCATTACACGACCGCCATGGATCACGAGATCGAATTGTTGCGCGTGCGAGAGGCCGATCAGGAAGAAGATAACCACTGCAAAATGTAGAGTACGCATGCCGTGCGGATAATAAATCCGGTGACATTCGAGGACAAGAGGTCGTCGTGTAATTCCCGACCCGCTCTCGATGCATTTTCGTTTGGTCTCGTCCTCTTAGGTTTTACTTCAGGACAGGAAATTAAAGTCCCCACCCTGTCGCAAAGAGCGCGACAAGGGTGGGGCATCCCCCCACTTTAGAATCGACCCTAAAGCAAGTCTTTTATTTTTGTGTTTACGGTGACGCGTGTTGCTTTGAGCACGCCCACGATCTGTGCGACCTGATTGCCTGATGGATCGTAAGCATTGAGGGTGAACCAGCCGCTGCAGCGATCGCAGCCCGTCAGCGTGATGTGTTCCAGAATCTCGTCTTCGCCCTTCTGGTTACCGATGCCGATCGAGGAGTTCTCGGTGTCGCTACCTTGGCAAGGAATGTAGTTGAGTTTGTAAGTGGTCCGGCCGGTCTTTGTCCCAAACGTCGAAGCAGAAGTTTTCATGTTGCGCAGGGCGACTGGAATTCCTGCTTCTCGGACGCCTGAAAATTCCAGTTGCCCGGACCACACCAGCGCTCCTGAAGTGGAAGTGGGTGGCGACTATAGCCAGTTGCAATGACACCGCTGCACGGACGAAGCGCATGGCACTCTGGGCACTCGAAATGTTCGGTCACGGCGTGATCCTCAGCGATGCCGATCCGATATGCTCCGTGAATGTTGCACTCGACTTCCAGGAAAATGACTTTCTGGAATCCGCTGTTCAGCAGCCCTGCACCTAATTCTTCGAAGGAGACTTGCATGGTTCATTCCTCACTGCAGCTATGGTGAGGAACGGAGCGGGAGTGTTACGAAAATTGGGGTTTCAATCCGCGATGAATCGCAAGTCATACAAACAACGCATTCCATACGAATGCCGTCAAAGTCGCTAAGCCGGGGACGTGGCGAGACATTGCGTCTGTAGCGTTCTGCCCATTGCCTGCCCCGGCTTGCTCACCTTCCTGACGCGACTTAATCCCAATTGGTTGTTATGCCATGCGTCAGCCCTGGTAAAGTCTCATCTTGTATGTAGAACGGATGATTGAGCGACCCGAGACATAGGTAACAGATCGTACCGGACACATAGGTTAAACTTTCTCCCCTTTCGGGGAGGAAAGTGGATGCCGTGGAACGATCCTGGTAACTCACGGCAAGACGAAAGCCGCGCGGCGCGTTCTGCCCATGACGCCGCGAGTACGCGCAATTCTTGAGCAACGATGGGAAGCTGCTGGCAAACCGTCAGAGGGATGGATGTGGCCAGCACCAACCGCGAGTGAGCACGTCGAACCATCCACGATAAAGAAGCAGCACGCGAAGGCGATCAAGGCGAGCAAGATTAGGCCGTTCGTGCTCTACACGCTGCGGCATACCTTCCTGACGCGCTTAGGCGAATCGGGCTGCGATGTTTGGACACTGGCGCGGATCGCCGGTCACAGCAATATCTCGATGTCCTCTCGCTACGTTCATCCTTCGCAAGATCGCGTGCTTGATGCGATGGCGTTGCTAGGTGGGCACAATACTGGGCACACTCAAGAAAATCCACCACAGAAGGAAGTTGTCCAGATTGCCGCAAGTGGTGAAGTTTCAGCGGCTTAAGTGGTGGGCAGTGCAGGACTCGAACCTGCGACCTCCTGCTTGTAAGGCAGGCGCTCTAACCAGCTGAGCTAACCGCCCATTCTGCTGCGGGAAAGCAGCAATCTAGACGCAGAGACTAACCTTCTACGAAAAGCAATCCTAACACGCGGTGCGTCTGGTAATTCCCGTCTCCGCGAACAATCCAATTTTTGATGAGCCGCTCAGCCCACGAAATCCGCTTTTCTATACAGGAGAATTCCGGCATTTTCCGGGATTATAATTTCGAACCAACAGGAGTGTCTTATGGCAATTGATAACGACAAACTTCATGAATTCCTAGTAAAAGCGGTCGTCGATTTCGGCGCAACATTTCATGCTGCGCTGGTGCGGGTGGGAGACAAGCTCGGATTGTATAAAGGTTTGGCCGCGGGGGGAGCTCAGACTCCGGCGGAGTTGGCAAAAAGGACCGGGACAACGGAACGATATGTCCGCGAGTGGCTTTGCAATCAAGCTGCCGGCGGCTATGTTTCGTATGACGGAAAAGCAGGAAAGTTCTTTCTGAGCGATGAACAGGCCTTCGCGCTTGCTGATGAGAACAGTCCTGTTTTTTTGCCAGGTGCTTTTCAGGTTGCGCTGGCTGCAGTGAAGGCGGAGGAGCAAATTACGGACCGATTCAAAACCGGGGAGGGAATGGGCTGGCATGAGCATCATCCTGAGCTGTTTGTCGGTACAGAGCGGTTTTTCCGTCCGGGTTATGCGGCGAACTTGATTACTTCGTGGATCCCAGCGCTCGAGGGAGTGAAGGAAAGGCTCGAGCAAGGGGCGACTGTAGCTGACGTCGGATGTGGCCTCGGAGCATCTACCGTACTGATGGCGAAGTCATTTCCAAAATCCAAATTTGTGGGATTCGATTACCACGACAAGTCGATCGAAATTGCTAAACAGCGCGCCAAGGAAGCCGGCGTGGAGAATCGAATCGAGTTCAAAATCGCAAAAGCTAAGGATTACCCCGGGAAGGACTACGATTTCGTCACCTTTTTTGATTGCCTGCACGATATGGGTGATCCAGTTGGGGCAGCGGAGCACGTTCGCAGTACTTTGCGGAATTCTGGAACATGGATGATCGTGGAGCCATCGGCAGGCGACACGCTTGAACAAAATATGAATCCGATTGGCCGCGCATTTTATGGAGCGTCGACGCTGCTGTGCACGCCAGCTTCGTTGTCGCAGGAAGTCGGACTTGCGCTCGGGGCACAGGCCGGTGAGAAGCGGTTGAAAGATGTGGTAACAAAGGGTGGCTTCAAACATTTTCGAAGGGCAACGGAAACTCCTTTCAATTTAATTTTTGAAGCGAGACCGTAGCCGGTTCGGTGGCTGGTTGTCTCGCCGACATCCCGAATGGAACCCGAGTTTCGACGACCGAAACATTGGGCGGAGTCGAAGGATTGTGTAATTTTCCCGACAGAGGCATCTTTTGCGTTGGTTACTCGCGAGAATGCCTTGATGCGGCTGTGCTGAGCCGAAGAGTCCAGAGGTCCTTCGACTTCGCGTGGCTTCGCAAGCGAAGCACTGCTCCGCTCAGGATGACATTGCTGGTGCACAAAGGGTCGTCGTTTCTCCTGCTAAACTCGGTGCGTGAAACGGCTGATTGTGAATGCCGACGATTTCGGACTGACGGCTGGGGTGAATCGCGGGATCGTTGAGGCGCACACGCGCGGGATCGTAACTTCTTCGACATTGATGGCGTCGGGAGCAGCGTTTGAAAACGCTGCTGAACTGGCGAGACAAACACCTTCGTTGAGCGTTGGTTGTCATGTTCTGCTAGTAGACGCTTCACCGTTACTCGGCCTTTCCCGAGTTTCGAGTCTCGCTTTAGAAAATAATGGAGCCCCGAAGTTTCGCGACAGTCTAGTGAAATTTGCCTGCCTTGCAGTTGCGGGCAGACTCGATGAAGAGCAGATTGAAGCTGAACTCACGGCACAGATTCGCAAGGTGCAAGCGGCAGGCATCCCAGTTTCGCATCTTGATTCGCACAAGCATACGCACATGTTTCCCGTGGTTTTCAGGCCGATGCTGCGGGCCGCGAAAACGTGCGGTGTTAAAGCGGTCAGGAATCCGTTCGAGCCGTTGTTGTTCAGCAGGTCTCGGAATTGGAAGCGTCAGTTCCAGCTTGGGGTCTTGCGATCGTTTCGAACCAGCTTTCGGCAGGAGCTGAATCAGGCTGGAATGATTACACCGGACGGATGCATCGGCATTGTGGCGACGGGGGGGCTGAATCTGGGGACATTCTGCGCCTTAATCGAAAACCTGCCGGAAGGGACTTGGGAGTTTGTCAGCCATCCGGGCTATAACGATGCAGATCTGGCTGGGGTAAAGACGCGGCTGCACGCGTCACGGGAGAAGGAATTAGAGATCCTGAGTTCGCAGCAGGTAAAGGATTTGTTGAAACGTGAAGGAGTTGAGCTGATTTCGTACCGCGATTTTGCAGAGAACGCGGCTGAAAGCACCAAGGTGCCGTCACCTTCGGTGTGATCCGGTGACTAACGGTTACTTCCGGGTTTATTTGCTCAAAGGCTAAGATGATCCTACCTTTATGGACAAGAGACCCGAATCGAGGGTGGCGGCTGACATTCCTGTACGCATTTGGGGCATGGACGCCGATGGCAAACCTTTTTTTCAGAGCGCGATGGCAAGCAGCTTGAGCAGTGAAGGCGCCCAGCTCAGCCACCTGCACCATAACTTGACCATCAACGACATTATTGGGATTCAGTACGGCGATCGCAAAGCGCGCTTCAAAGTTGTGTGGGCGAAGGGGTCATCCGGCGTAGGAAGAAACCAAATTGGAGTGATGATCCTGAATAATGAGCTCGCGCCCTGGGTGGAACTGGCGAACGAGAAACGGCGGACTGGGCCAAGACCGGAGTCAGAAAAGCGCCGTTTTAGTCGCCATAAGGTGCAGTTCCCCATCACGATCAGTTTTGCCGATCCGAGGCGAGCGCACATGCAATGCAGCGCTACAGATATAGGCGGACGGGGATGCTACGTTGAGTCGCTTGTGCCACTGGCGATTGGCTCAGCGATTATCATCACGTTTTGGCTCGACTCTGAGAAGATCCGCACGAAAGCGGTTGTAAGAACCAGCGACCCCGGCGTGGGCATGGGAATTGAGTTCACGGAATTGGAACAAGAGATACAGTCACGCCTGCAGACTTATCTGGAAAAAGTTGACAAAGGATTCTCAAAAGCTGCGGCGGAGGGGCGTAGCTGAGAGCTTAGTTTCAATTTCGCTGCGAACAGTTCTCTAGTTTTGGTTCCTTCTGGGGCCCACTCACCTTGTCTTCAGTCTCAGTCGAGAAAAGCATGAAGTGACTGAAACTGTGCTCCCTGTAGTACCGATGCTTTCTCTATGGAAGCGCCCGCGCCCTTGCTTTTTGCAATTGCAATCTCGCATTGTGCACGCGATTTTTCAAATTTGTGTTCCTTAAGATAGACAGCAGCGAGAAACTTATGGGCAATCCAGTATTCCGGGTCGGCCACCACCGCCTCTTCGAGAGTTCCCGCGCGGCAAGCAGCAGAGGATGGCGCAGCGCCCGCCGCCCTCGAGCGTTCATGAGTGGCTCCGTAAGGTACGTAGCGAGTTTCTCACCTCTCCAAAGCGTGATCAAGTCAATAGCTATCCATGATTTGGCCGCGGGAAGTTGACAATTTGTGATGATGTTCAGAGGCACTTGCGGAAATCTGAATCCTACGGACATTTTTGCCATCGAATTCGTGGATGGCCAACTCCTTAAAAATAGGCATTACCTGCTATCCAACTTACGGCGGCAGCGGAGTGGTGGCGACGGAACTGGGGCTGGAACTGGCGCAGCGCGGACATGAGATTCATTTCATCTCTTACGCGCAGCCGATTCGCCTGAACCGACCGGCGCCGAATATTCATTATCACGAGGTCGAAGTTTCGCGATATCCGCTGTTCGACTATCCACCGTATGACCTGGCGCTCGCCACGCGAATGGCGGAAGTTTCGGAACTGTACGAACTCGACCTGCTGCACGTTCACTACGCAATTCCTCATTCAGTGAGTGCGCTGCTTGCCCGGCAAATGCTTGCGGCGGGCCCGAAGCGGCAGAAGTTGCCGTTTGTGACCACGCTGCATGGAACTGACATTACGCTGGTGGGACAGGACCGCTCTTATCTCCCGATTACTCGCTACTCAATTGAAGAAAGCGATGGAGTGACGGCGATTTCGCGATATCTGAAAGATCGAACGATACGCGAGTTCGAGGTGAAGAACGAAATCGAGGTGATCTACAACTTCGTGAACTGCGATGTGTATTGCCGGAGCAGGAATGGTTCGGAGCGACGAACTGAATACGCCCCGAATGGTGAACGAATTCTGATACACGTTTCGAATTTTCGCCCGGTCAAGCGGGTTACGGATGTGATTGAGATTTTTGATCGGGTGAGAAAACAGATTCCGGCGAAATTATTGCTCATGGGCGATGGGCCGGACCGCTCTCCGGCGGAGTGGCTTGCAGTGCAGAAAGGCATTCACGATGATGTGATCTTTCTCGGGAAGCGCGAGCAGGTGTATGAGACGCTCGCAATATCTGACGTGCTGCTGATGCCGAGCGAACTGGAATCATTTGGACTTGCGGCGCTCGAAGCGATGGCATCAGAGGTGGTTCCTGTAGCGACTCGCGTTGGGGGAGTGCAGGAGGTCATTGAGCACGAGAAGAGCGGGTTCCTGGCTGGGGTTGGGGACGTGGATACGATGGCGCGATACGCGATTGAAATTCTTAAAGATGATGGCCGGCTTCGCGCGATGGGCAAGCAGTGCCGGGCGGCGGCAAGCGCGCGATTCTGCACGACCAAAATCATTCCTCAATACGAAGAATTCTACCGGCGGGTACTGGCCCGTTCCTCATAAATTGTCGATGTTTTTGAGTCACCGGGCAAAACCGGCAGGCGCAGGCGAACCAAAGTTCCGGTTCCGTTACGGCTGTCGACGGTCATGCGGGCTGTATCGCCGTAGAGAACTTTCAGGCGCTCGGCAACGTTGGCCATACCAATCCCGCCTTCGCCAAATCCATTCGGCGGCTCGAGCAACTGAGCCGAGCCCATGCCGACGCCGTCGTCTTCGACTTCGATGGTCACGTGCGAATCGGAAAGCGTGCTGCGCAAGTAGATGCTGCCGCCATCGATCTTAGATGAAAGCCCGTGCTTGATGGAGTTTTCGACCAAGGGCTGAAGCAACATGCTTGGAACCATCACGTCGAGGGAGTCGGGGTCGAGTTCTTTCACGACGCGGAGTTTGTCGGGGCCAAAGCGCACAACTTCGATGTCCAGATAATTGTCGATGAATTTAATTTCTTCCTGCAAAGCGACAAATGCGTCGCTACTGTGAAGCAAGCGGCGAAGGATGGTCGCGAGTTTGATGATGAGCTCGCGTGCAGTATCGGGGTTGACGCGGACGAGCGATGAAACCGAATTCAAGGTATTGAAAAGGAAGTGTGGGTTGATCTGATTTTGCAGGGCCGCCATGCGAGCGCTGAGAAGCATCTGTTCTTGCTCTTCGAGCTTGATCTGCAGGCGGACGCCGTTCCAAATTTTCAGCTCGATCACAATGACGGTGACGCTGGTTGCGTAAATGAGGACATCGACCCAGAGCGGGTGGGGAGCGTAGTTATAGCCCGGAAGCCAACGGAGGGCTTCGCTTTGGACGAAACGCAATCCAAGAATCGTGAACAGAAACATCATCTGCCAGTCGGAGAAACTGGGGCGTGCTTCGCCGCGGCGCATCCAGCGCAGGAGGCTGAGATAGTTGAACGGAGAAAAGCGCCAGACCTCTTCGCTGTTCGGAGCAAACTTTCGGAGTTGACCAGCGGCGAGGCCGATAAACGCATTTACCGGCAGCATGACCCAGGCGCCATTAAAAAGCGCAAGAAGTATGCCTCCAGTGACTCCCGCGAAGCGGCCGGCGATTACGCCCAGCAGAACTGTGGCTTCGAACGAGAGATCACCGGCGAATGTACTCTCGGCACCGAAGCGGACCCAGATTCCCAGTGCGAGATGGAAGCCAATCCATTCGGAAATGGCGAGCCAGAGAGCAAGGTAGACGCGGTCCTTGAGGGAGCGGTCATGGCGAAAGAGCAGCGACTTGAACTCAATAGAGCGGACTAATGCTGCTGCGATGGCCGCGGCCACGCCGAGCTTCACGAGCAGGTTGATGAGGATGAGGCGATGTTCCATGTCGCGGTGCTAAGGAAACTTTAGCACCGTTTGGCGAGGGCGCCTGGATTCGCGGCAGAGGGGGCCAGCGCCACGAAGTAATCAATACGGGCCGATGATGCCGCCGATGTGACGGGCACGGGGGACTTGAGCTTGATGCCGACTAGCAGGTTCGTCCACTTCGGCCGCTTCAACTATTCGGATTTGAACCTCATCGCCGACGTTGAGCGGCTTCTGGACTATCCAGTCAATGTGCTCGCGTGAGTTGTTGAGTCCACTCACGGCTAAGAACAGCTCCTCATCGCCAGGTTTTCCCACCCAGTCCGCATTTGCTACAAGGACACCATCATCTCCGACGCCGGCGACACAGAGCTTTTTTCCATTGAGACTGACTTCAAACGCGCGCATAGCAAAGCATTGTAGCCCGAGATGCATCCTAGTCTTCTGCGCACGAGTTAATTCAATGTCTCTTCCGATTAAGAAAACTTACGAGCCGATGGAGGCGATGCCAGCGCGGGAGCTGCCGACTGGAGCGGAGTGGCAGTATGAGCCCAAGTGGGATGGATTTCGCTGCGTGGCGTTTCGCGACGGCAAGCGGATTGAGTTGATGTCGAAGGCAGGTAAGCCGCTTACAAGGTATTTCCCTGAGCTGGTACGGGGGCTTGAGGAGCTTGATGCAAAGCAGTTCGTGCTCGATGGGGAGATCGTTATTCCGGTGGATGGGACGCTTTCGTTTGATCAATTGCTGATGAGGATTCATCCGGCAGAGAGCAGGGTCAAGAAGTTGAGTGAAGCGACACCGTGCGTGTTCATTGTGTTTGATCTGTTGGTAGATGAAGGCGACCGGTCACTAATCAAGGCGACGCTTGAAGATCGACGCGAAAAGCTGGAGCTCTTTGCAAGGAAATATTTGGCGGGGAACCGGACGGTTCGGCTTTCGCCCGTCACCACTGACTTAGCAGTGGCGCGAAAGTGGTTTCACATGGGCGTGGCGCTCGATGGGGTGATCGCGAAACGGCGCGATCTGTCTTATCAGAGCGGCGAGCGCACGGGGATGCAGAAGATCAAGCGGCAGCGAACGGCGGATTGCGTCGTCGGAGGATTTCGGTATCTCGAAAAAGAACGGCTGGTCGGGTCGCTGCTGCTGGGACTCTACAACGAGGAAGGCAAACTCGATCACGTGGGGTTCACCGCTTCGATCAAAGATGAAGACCGGGCGGCGTTGACGAAGAAAGTGGAAGGGATAATTAAGCCTCCTGGATTTACGGGGAAAGCGCCTGGCGGGCCGAGCCGCTGGAGCACGAAGCGATCAGCTGAATGGGAGCCGGTTGCGCCGAAGCTTGTGGTGGAAGTGCAATTTGATCATTTCACCGGTGGACGATTCCGGCACGGGACAAAGTTTTTGCGATGGCGGCCAGAGAAGGATCCGAAGGATTGCACGATGAAGCAGGTGGAACGGGAGAGCCGGTCGGCTTTGGATTTGCTTTAAAAATATAACCGCAAGGGACGCCGATTCGAAATTCAAAATCCCCGCTCTGCCGCAAAAACCGCGACAAGGACGGGCACCCGATTACTCACACATTGGTCTCCCGGGTTCAGGATGCTGACAGCTGCTTGAGTAATCCTTTTGCACGGCGAAACCAGGGGCGTTCGCGGCGGCGAAGATATCCCGGAAGCGTTGGCTTTTTTGCCAAGATGCGCTGTGTCCATTCGCGGGCCTCGGCCTTGCGGCCTTGCGAGGCGAGGAAACTGGCGTAATGCAAGTAAGTTTCGGAGAGCGTTGAAATTTGGGTTGCCTGACGAAACAGAGCGTCAGCTTTTTCGGGTTGTCCGGCATTGGCGTACGCGTGTGCTAGTAAACCGGCAGCGCGGTGGAAGTCATATCCAGGATCTTTTGTGACTACCCTTTCCAGATCGGGCAGAGCGGCGCCGAAATCGCCGAGCTCGATTTCCGCAATCCCGCGGCGATAGAAAGGATCGGGAGAATCGGTGCGCGAAGAGATTGCCTTGTCGTAGCACTCGCGTGCTTTCGAAAATTTCCTTTCGTCCAAATAAAGATCGGCGAGCTCTTCATAATTGCCGGCGGCGGGATTATCCAAAACGACTGATTGCAGCTCGCGAATGCGGCGGCGGCGTGGAAAAGTTTTGAATGAGTGACGCAGGAGACCAGCATCGGGCAAGATTTCGGCGAAGAGGTAAATCAGGGCGCCGATCCAGCCGCCGAAGATAATGATCCACAGCCAATACGTGTCCGGACGCCGACGAATGAAATGAACGATGGCGATTCCCTGCAGAATGAAATTCCAGGGAAACAGGAATAGATAGAGAAACCCCATGCGACATGCGAATATAGCAGTGGTGAGTAGCGAGTGGCTAGCGTCCGGTAACTGCGGTTCGCGTTTTTTGGTTTGTCGCCGTGGTTTGTTGTTCGTGAACGCTATAATCTGACATAAATGTGGGGCCACCGGAATTCCGGGAAAAGAGATACATGATCCGCGTTGTTCTCCCATTTCATCTTCGGACGCTTGCACACGTTGGCAGCGAAGTGTCGCTCGAAGTTGAAGGACCAATCACTCAACGTTCAGTACTCGATGCGCTTGAGGCACGGTATCCGATGCTGCAGGGTGCGATTCGGGACCACGGCAGCTTGCAGAGGCGGGCATTTCTGCGCTTTTTCGCCTGCGAAGAAGACCTGACACATGAGCCGCCGGATGCGCCATTGCCGGAGGCAGTGGCATCAGGGAAAGAGCCATTCATCGTAATCGGTGCGATTGCCGGCGGATAGATCGCATTGAAGGAACCATCCCATGTTGACCTGGTCGGCGTCGGGCTGAATGCGGTTGACACATTGATCGCGGTCCCGCGATTCCCCGCGCGCGGCTCGAAGGTTGATTCCCCATCTATAAAAATCTCGGCGGGCGGGCAGGTTGCGACCTCAGTCGTGGCGTGTCAGCGATGGGGACTGCGAACGCGCTACGTCGGAAAATTGGGAGATGACGGTGGAGGCGCGCTGCATCAGAAGGAATTCGCGCAAGCGGGCGTGGAGCCTCGAAGTATTGTTGTCCCCGGAGTTGTAAGCCATCAATCCTACATTCTGGTCGATTCGGACGGAGAGCGCACAGTGGTGTGCCGTCATGATCCCAAGCTAACCATTCAGCCGGACGAACTTGAGCGGGAGTGGATCATAAATGCGCGGGCATTGTTGGTGGATGGATATGACACGAAGGCAGCGATAGCCGCGGCAACCTGGGCACGAGAGGCGGGAATTCCGGTGATTGCAGATTTTGACGAAGCGTATCCCGGAATTGAATACCTGATGAAGGTTGTTGATTACCTGATCGTAAGCCGGAATTTTCCGGAGCGGATTTGCGGAGAGCGCGACTTAAAGCATTCCTTGCCGGAGCTACAACGCCGATTTGGGTGCAGTCTTGTGGCGGCGACTCTTGGGACCGGTGGGGTGCTGGGGTGGGATGGCGAACGATTTTATCGGTCACAAGCGTACCGTTTGCCGGTTACGGATACGACCGGCGCAGGAGACATCTTTCATGCGGGATTTATTTATGGGTTACTAAATGGCTGGCCATTGCCGCGGCAGCTTGATTTTGCGTGCGCGGCGGCAGCGCTGAATTGCACTGGTACAGGTGCGCGGGGCGGAATAGCTATGGTGGAAGAGATCGAAAAATTGATGGGCAGCAGCGAGCGGTATGAATGAGCGGTCAGCTGTCAGCACTCAGCCATCAACACTCACCGGCACTGAGCAATGAGCGGTGAAGAAAGGTGATGATTCGAATGTGGAGACTCAGCTATTTCGGACAGGGACACCATTGCTGCGGATAGGTCACGCAGGATTCGTTCAGCTCGCTCACAGAATGGCAGCCAAGCAGGCGCATGGTGCGCTCAAAGTCGGTTTTCAGGATCTGGATTGCGCGGACGACGCCGGGATATCCGGCAGCGGCGAGGCCGTAGGCATATGCGCGACCACATAAAACCGCGCGCGCACCCAGGCAGAGAGCTTTCGCGACATCGCTGCCGCGGCGCACGCCGCCATCCATCAGGACTTCGATCTTATCGCCGACCGCGGCCACAATTTCGGGCAGAGCACGAATTGTTGAAGAGACGGAGTCAAGCTGGCGGCCTCCGTGATTGGAAACCACGACGGCCGACGCGCCTTCATCGACAGCGCGGCGGGCGTCATCAGCGATTAATAGTCCCTTTATTATGATCGGCCCGCGCCAGGCTTCGCGGATCCAACTCATCTCTTTCCATGAAACTGCGCCGCGCGAAAGCGACTCGGCGACGTTGACCATCGCTAGCGGGCCTTTCCCTGGAATGACAACGTTTTCGAGCATCGGGACGCCGCCATCGCGCAAGAAGGATAGGAGCCATCGCGGCCGTGCGAATAGCTGAGGGAAAAACGGGATCATCGCGAGAGGGTTGCCGCCCATCAATTGGGGCACGCCATTGCGCGGATCGCGTTCGCGAAATCCGGCAACCGCGGTATCGATTGTGACGACGAGGGCGGTGAATCCGGCCTTCTGTGCGCGGTCGAGCGCTCCTTCAGCAGCGGCGCGGCCTCCGGCGAGATAGAGCTGATACCAGGTGAACCCTTTTGTGCCGGCTTTTACGTTTTCGAGCTTGTGACCCGAAATCGTCGAGAGAATGTAGCCCGTGCCCGCTTCGCCGGCGGCTCGCGCGGCGGCAATTTCTCCTTCGGGATGCATAAGTCGGCAATAGCCGACAGGAGCAAGAATTACGGGAAAAGAAATTTCGTGGCCAAGAACCGTGGTGTGCAGGTCGCATTTTTCCATCGCGACGGCCTGGTGCGGGCGAAAAATAATGTCCTCGAAAGCGCGGCAGTTTTCGCGCAGGGTAATTTCGGCATCGGCGCCACCATCGACGTAATCGAAAACTGCGCGCGGCACGCGGCGCTCGGCAATGCGACGAAGATCGGCAATGTTTAGGACGTGAGGAGCGGAAAGTTTAGCCATTGTGTTGCGAGGTAAATAACAGAAGCTACAGCATTGGCGCGGTGATCGCAAGCGTCGCGTCGACTATGATCGAAAGATGATTGCACGACATTGGCGCGGATGGACAAATCTTAAGGATGCTGACAAGTATGAAGCTGTCTTAAGAAACAAGGTATTTCGCAGCTTGAAACAGATTGAGGGATATTGCGGCGGCCATGTTCTGCGGCTGGACGAAGAAGAGTCGGAATTTATCGTACTGAATTTTTTCGAGACGCTGGAGGCGGTGCGGAAGTTCGCAGGGGAAAATTACGAGACACCAGTGTTTGAGCCGGAAGCAAAACGGTTGCTCTCAAGATTCGATACTGTGGCGAAACATTACGAGGTGCGAGTAAATACAGTCGAATAGTTAGACGGCGATGGTCCGAATAGAGCTATTACAAGTATTGGGGTATATCTGGGCCGCTTTCGGAGCTTATTGGATGGGCTTCGGTATGTTCTGGCGTTCGCCAGCAGATCCTGCGGACCAAAGTAGGCGGCGGCTGCGGATCGCAATTCTGGGAATCACGTTTGTAGCGCTGTTTGAAGAACGGCATTCGATCCCAGCAGGGTGGATGATCGTTTTGGGAATTGCCTGGGGTGCTACTGCTCTGTATTGGGTGACTCCGAGGACGGCAGCGCAATCCGGTGAGTTCCGTTTCTACCGGGCGTTGCGGCTGCTGGTTCTTGCGGCAACATTCGCGCTGCTTTTTTGGGAGCGCACCGCCGTGGGTGTGCTTGGTATGAGATTTGCGCCGGAACTTCGAGCGCTCGCGATTGGCGGGTTCGTGATTGCTGTGTGCGGGATTGCGCTGGCGTTGTGGGCGCGAACAAACCTTGGGCAGTACTGGAGCGACAAGGTAGAGCTCAGAGTGGATCATCAGTTGATTCGCACCGGGCCGTATGCGCATTTGCGGCATCCCATTTATTCGGGAGTCCTGCTTGGAGTGGCAGGCACCGCGCTGGTGGTTGGCGAGTGGCGGGGCGTGCTGGCGTTTTTTATTCTCCTGGTGAATTACATCATTAAGGCGAGGCGAGAAGATCGAATATTGGCGGGGACGTTCGCCGACTTCACTGACCATAAGAAACAGGCGGGATTTTTGTTGCCGAATTTTCGGCGGCGGAGTTAAGGTCGAGAGTCGTTTGCCCAGAACTTAGGGTTAAAAAAAAAGCTAAACCACGAAGGTGCGAAGGTTCACCAAGGAAAACGTGGCGTTCTGGGAAACCCGGGCTATCTAGATTCCAACGTGCGGCTCTGCGCAATTGATCCCTAAGAAACTGTTGTTCGTCCCGTCGCCATCGCTCCCTGAGTTTGATTAACATTTTCCTGGCAGGTTTGGTGTATGCTTTCGGGTCGTTCCAGCCTACCCAAGGGAGGCGCCTGTGCGCTTGCTGACAGCATTTTTCCTCGGATTCACTCTCATTTGTTCGCTCAACGCCGCGGCACAAACCAAGTCTGCAGACTCGGCGTCGAACGTCACGCCGGATCGTTTCGATATCAATGACATTGATCGCAGCGTCGATCCGTGCGTGAACTTCTATGCGTATACGTGCAACAAGTGGATGGCAGCCAATCCCATTCCATCGGACGAGGCGTCATGGTCGCATTGGGACAAGCTGGAGCTTTGGAACGAGAACGTGCTGAAGCAAGTTCTGGAAGAGGCGTCGAAGGAAGATTCGCAGCGCAGCGCGGTTGATCAGAAAATTGGCGACTACTACGCGTCGTGCATGGATGAGTCGGCGATCAACAGCAAAGGAGCAGCCGCTATCCAGCCTGAACTGGATCGCATCGCGGCGCTCAACAACAAGTCGCAATTGGCGACTGAGATCGCTCACATTCACGCCATAACTTTTCAACTCGCGCCTGGAACTGAATCCGGATCAAAAACTGCCGCGTTCGGTTTCGGCTCCGGGCAGGACTTCGACAATGCCAGCATGGAGGTTGCACAGGTAGATCAAGGCGGTTTGGGCTTGCCGGACCGCGATTACTACACGCGGGATGATGCGAAATCAACGGAAGTGCGCCAGCAATATGCAACACATATTCAGAAAATGCTGGCACTTCTGGGAGAGGACCCGGAGCAGGCGTCGGCTGATGCCAAGGTTGTAATGGATATGGAAACGGCGCTGGCTAAAGCATCGATGGATATTGTGAAACGACGTGACCCGGCGAACATGAACCACAAGATGACGTTACAGCAATTGCAAGCGCTGACACCTGACTTCTCCTGGAACGATTATCTAAAAGCGGTGAATGCGGCGCCGACCGATCACTACCTGGTACTGACGCCCGACTTCTACAAAGGCCTGAATCAGCTGATCGACAGCCAGTCTTTGGACAACTGGAAAATTTATTTGCGCTGGCATCTGGTGAACAATTCGGCATCACTGCTGAGTAAACCATTCGTGGATGAGCATTTCGATTTCTTCGGGCGAAAACTCTTTGGCGAGAAGGAGCAACAACCTCGCTGGAGGCGCTGCACGCGGTACATCGATCGCGATCTGGGCGAGGCGCTGGGGCAAGCATACGTGCAGAAAGCTTTCAGTCCGGAGGAAAAGCAGCGCACCCTGAAATTAGTGCACGAGCTTGAGGCGTCGCTTGGCAGTGACATTCAGCAGTTGGATTGGATGAGTCCGGAGACGAAAAAGCAGGCGCTCGTGAAACTGCACGCAATCGAAGACAAGATCGGTTATCCCAACCACTGGCGGGATTATTCAAGCGTGAACATCGTTCGTGGCGATGCGTTGGGAGATGCGTACCGCAGCGGCGAATTCGAGCTACGTCGCCAGATGGACAGGATTGGCAAGCCGGTCGATCGCGGCGAGTGGCTGATGACCCCGCCGACGGTGAATGCGTATTACGATCCGCAGCTCAATACGATTAATTTCCCGGCCGGCATTTTGCAGCCGCCGTTCTTCGACAACAACGTGGATGATGCGGTGAACCTGGGCGCGATCGGGATGATCATTGGCCACGAATTGACGCATGGCTTTGACGATGAGGGTAGCAAGTTCGATCCGCAGGGAAATCTGCGCAATTGGTGGACGGCGGATGATGCAAAGAAGTTCAAAGCTCGGGAACAGTGCATTTCCAGTGAGTATTCGGGGTTCGAGGCGACGCCGGGGACGAAGCTAAATGGTGATCTGACTCTGGGCGAAAATACGGCCGACAATGGCGGGCTGCGGATCGCTTACATGACGATGGAGAATTCTCCGGATGCGAAGAAGTCGGCCGATTCGAAAACCGATGGGTTGACGCCTGAGCAGAGGTTCTTCGTTTCTTATGGGCAGGTGTGGTGTTCGAACATGACACCGGAAGTTCTTCGATTCCTGGCTCAGGCGAATCCGCATTCGCCGCCGCAAGCGCGAATTAACGGCGTGGTTTCGAACATGCCGGAATTCCAAAAGGCGTTCAGCTGCAAAAAAGGACAGCCGATGGTGAGGGAAAATCAGTGCAGAGTTTGGTGAATTTCGTTTTCCCACTTCTGCCAAGACGAGGCAGAAGTGGGCACCCCTTGTGATTCCTCACGCCTTCGACTGCGCTCAGGGCAGGCTTTGTCGCACAAAACGCCAGACTCGGGTGGGGCACCCGATATTCTTCATTTTTGATGGCTGGCTTTATCAGCTCTGCAATCAATAACTTCCGTAGTTACTAAAGGACAATGACCCTCGTAATCTTGCTCGTTGGGCAACGCGGGGGCATACTCGCTTCACCTACCACAGAACCTGGGAGACGGGGTTAGAAGTGGCGGCTTGGCCGCCATTGCTGACCCCGAATTTTTTTCTCAAATTACCCTTGAAGCACCAGAATCGTCACTACCTGCGGCCGATTTACACCCACATTATTTGGCCCTTCCACAGAGTAATTTCCTACAATCAGGTGTTCTGGATAGAGGCAATAAATCCATTCGGGAAGGCGTAAATTCATGAAAAAGCTAATACTTCTGCTCTTGTTATTGGGCCTGATTGGAACCTGTTTCCCCGCCGACGAGAATGATAATCCGGCGGCCGATCGCGTGAAGGCGGCTGCAACAGTGCTCGAAGAGATTCAGTCGACTCCTGATGTGGGGATTCCAGATGAAGTCATGGGATCAGCCGAGTGCGTAGCTGTAGTGCCATCGATGCTGAAGGCCGGATTCATGTTTGGCGCGCAATACGGTCGCGGGGTTGCCAGCTGCCGCACGCCAAAGGGATGGAGTGATCCGGCGTTCTTCCGGATTGAAGGTGGAAGCTTCGGGCTGCAGATTGGCGGCCAGGCGGTCGATCTAGTCATGCTAATCATGAACAACAAAGGAATGGACAACCTGCTCAGAAGCAAGTTCAAAATTGGCGCGGATGCGACCGCGGCGGCTGGCCCGGTCGGGCGGCATGCGGCAGCAGATACAGATTGGAAGATGCGGGCCCAGGTGCTCAGCTACTCGCGCGCAAGGGGCATTTTTGCTGGACTGGAGTTGAACGGCGCGGTTGTGAAGCAAGATCGTGAGAGTACGAGAATCTTTTACGGTCGCATGGAGCCATTCTCGGCGTCGCTGACAACCGTGAGTTCGCCCGTGGGCGCTATGCCGTTCCTGCAGGATTTGGCGAAGTGGGCGAGGATAGCGAGTAAATAAGCTTTAGACTCGGGACTTCAGGTTTTTGCATAAAAGGCTCCAACGCCAAAGTTGGAGCCTTGTTTTTTGGGGCTAAAGCTGAAGCCAAGAGCTGACCGTTTTATGCGTTCTCGTTTCCGGCGCGTTTCCAGGAAACGAACTCGCCGATGGTTGAGCCGGCGCTCGAAGACGGCTGCTTGTAGCTCTCGACCTCAGAGCGGGAGGCCTCGTCTCCGGCGGCGCGAATGCTAAGCCCGACTTTCTTTTCTTCGGGGCTCATCTTGATGATTTTAAAATCGTGCTCGACGCCAGGCTCGAGGCGAACCGGCGTGCCGTTCCCATCGACTGCTTCCGAGTTGTGGCACAAGCCTTCGACGCCCTCGGCAATCTCGACGAATGCGCCGAACGTGGCAATGCGCAGCACTTTGCCGTGAACGATGTCGCCGACGCGGTGCTGGTCGAAGAACGATTCCCAAACATCGGGCTGGAGCTGTTTTACTCCGAGAGACAGGCGGCGCTTTTCGGAATCAATCGCGAGGACGACAGCTTTCACGCGATCGCCCTTTTTAAGCACCTCTGATGGATGTTTCACTCGCTTGGTCCAGCTCAAGTTGCTGACGTGAACCAAGCCATCGATTCCTTCTTCAATTTCGATGAAGGCGCCGAAGTCGGTCAGGTTGCGAACGCGCCCCTCGACGCTTGCGCCTACGGGATATTTTTCAATCAGCGAATCCCAGGGATTCGCGGCCAGTTGCCGCATTCCGAGCGAGATGCGCCGCTCAGTGGGATTCACGTTCAGCACAACGCATTCGACTTGGTCATTCACGCTGACGAGCTTCGAAGGATGTTTGGCGCGCTTCGACCACGTCATTTCGCTGACGTGAACAAGACCTTCAATTCCCTGCTCCAGTTCTACAAATGCACCGTAGTCGGTGACGCTGATGACGCGGCCATTCACGTGTGCGCCCACTGGGTAGCGTTGCTCTGCGTCGAGCCAGGGGTCAGGTGTAAGTTGCTTGAAACCGAGAGAAACGCGCTGCTTGTCTGCATCGAACTTCAGGACCTTGACCTGGATCTGGTCGCCAACGTTCACCAGATCGCGCGGATGAGTGAGGCGTCCCCAAGACATGTCGGTAATGTGGAGAAGGCCATCGATCCCGCCAAGATCCACGAATGCGCCATATTCGGTGAGGTTTTTTACGACTCCAGTAAGAACCGTACCTTCCTGCAAATGATCGAGCAGCTTCGAACGCTTTTCGTTCTGTTCCTGCTCAAGAAGTTGCTTACGCGAAACGACAACATTGCCGCGTTTCTTGTTCAGCTTAACGATTGCAACGTCGAAGCTCTGGCCCTTCATCGCATCCAGGTTGCGAACTGGACGAAGATCAATTTGGGATCCAGGCAAAAACGCATTGGCGCCGAGAATGTCGACGGTGACGCCGCCCTTGGTGCGCTCGACGACAGTGGCTTTGATGGGCTGGTTCTCGCTGTAGGCGCGCTCGATCTCGTCCCAAGCGCGTAGCTTCTGCGCTTTTTGGTAGGAGAGATTGATGTAGCCCTCTTCGGTCTCACCCTTGTCGCGGACGACGTAAATTTCGTCGCCGGGCTGGAACTTCGATTTCCCCTCGGGATCGAGGACCTCGGCGATCGGCAACATGCCTTCTGACTTCGCGCCGATATCGACTACGGCGTGCGTAGGCGTGAGCTTCACGACGATGCCTTTAAGCACGTGGTCTTCGCCTTCGAGTTCTTCGGTTTCCGTAGTGAAGCTCTCGAGCGCAGAAGCAAAGTCATCCACGGGAGGAGACTTTTGTTCTTCTTCCCGAGTCGTGGGTTCGCTTTGGGTGTCGGTTGTGGGTTGTTCGGTCAGGGTGGCGGTTGAATTCGAATAATTGCTGTTGGCGCCGTCGAACAAGGTCATTGCCTCTCAGAGGGTGTCAGAGATGCGGGCTGGTTACAGAACTGCTGGACGGACTTGGTTACTTACCGAGTTTATGTTGGCCCACCCTGGCGGATGGACTAAAGCCAGCGGTCGTGAATATCGAACCCGAATCCCAATGGGACACTTCGACTATAGCAACCGCTCGGAAAAGGTGTCAATCGAGGGAGCAGGATATTAACAATCGTATAATCGGGCGATCTGGTGATCTGGCCATCGGGCGATCTGAACAGCGATGGAGCTTAGCAAGCAAGAACAAATGCGCGCGCGGACGAAGAAGTTCGCTCTCCGCGTAATTCGGCTGTTTCAGCACCTGCCCCGTTCAAGTGAAGCACAAATTCTAGGTCGACAATTGCTGCGATCAGGAACATCGGTGGGAGCAAATTATCGGGCTGCCGGGCGAGCCAGATCACGGGCCGAGTTCGTCTCAAAAATTGCGCTCGTGGTTGAAGAAGCTGACGAGACGGTGTTCTGGCTCGAGTGTCTGATTGAATCAGGCATCGTGAGACAAGAACTGCTACAGGATTTACTCACGGAAGCGAATGAGTTGGTTGCGATTTTCGCGGCCTCACACCGCACGAGCCGAGGCTGAGTTTTAGATGATCCGATGACCCGATCACCAGATCACCCGATCTAATTTATGGATTATCTCTGGACACCGTGGCGTTACGCGTACATTTCGGCGGCAGCGAAGACGGATGGCAAATCTGGAGATTGCATCTTTTGCGAGTTGCAGAACCTACCGGATGAAGAAGCGAAGATCGTTTATCGCGGGAAACACTGCTTCATCATTCTGAACAGTTTTCCGTACACATCGGGGCATGTAATGGTAGTGCCGTTTGCGCATCTCGATGAACTGCAAAAGCTGCCGAAAGAGGCGGCGAACGAAATGATGGCCTTGTCGCAGAAGATGGAGGGCGTGTTGCGGCAGGTTTATTCGCCGGACGGAATTAATTTGGGCATGAATGTTGGCCGCGCTGCCGGGGCTGGAGTTGCGGGACACGTTCACATGCATATTTTGCCCCGGTGGAGTGGCGATACGAATTTTATGACCACGGTGGCTGAGAGCAGGGTACTGCCGGAGGCGCTGGAAGAGACGTACAGGAAACTACGAGCAGCGGTATCTAGTTCCTGAGCAAATCTTCCATGGCTTTTTCATCTAGAACAGCAACTTCCAATTCGCGCGCCTTATCGAGCTTTGAGCCTGCGTCTGAGCCCGCGACGACGTAATCCGTTTTCTTGCTGACTGATCCTGCTACTTTGCCACCGGCATCTTCGATCAGCTTTTTCGCTTGGTCGCGCGAGTAGTTGGCAAGTGTTCCGGTGAGCACAAATGTCTTGCCCGCAAGCTTCGTGCCGCGCTCTTTCTTTTTGCCGGTCATCTTCAGACCGGCGTCCCGAAGTTCGTCGATAAGTTTTCTATTTTGCGGCTCTGCGAAAAATTCGATGATGCTCTTTGCGATGCGCGGCCCGACTTCCTCTACTTGTTGTAGTTCTTCCTCGTTGGCTTTTTCGAGCGCGCTTATATTGCCGAAATGCTCGGCGAGGAACTGCGCCGTGCGTTCGCCGACAAAGCGAATGCCAAGGCCGTAGACTACTCGTTCGAGTGGCAAATTCTTGGAGTTTTCGATCTCCCGCAGAATGTTTGCTGCAGATTTGTCGCCCATGCGCTCGAGACTTAGGAGCTTCTCTTTGGTCAGTTTGTAGATGTCGGCGATGTCCTTCACCATGCCTCGATCGGTCAGCTGATTGACGAGAGCGTCGCCCATGCCGTCAATGTTCATCACGCCGCGCGAGGCGAAATGCAAGATTGTCTCGCGCAGCTTGGCCGGACATTTCTGATTCACGCAGCGATGGTCGGCCTCGCCCTCGGCACGAACCACGTGCCCACCACAAACCGGGCAACGCTCCGGCATGTGGAAAGACTTGTGCCCGCGCGGATGTTTATCGTCATCGATGACGCGTGTGACTTTGGGGATGACGTCGCCGCCGCGCTCGACTTCGACACAGTCACCAATCTTGACGCCGAGGCGCTCGATCTCGTCCATATTGTGGAGCGTGGCGCGGCTTACTGTGGTGCCACCAATCGGAACCGGCTTGAGTTCGGCGACCGGAGTGAGTTTTCCTGTGCGGCCGACCTGCACGTGAATATTTTCAATTTGCGTGATGCCTGAACGGGCAGCGTACTTGTAAGCGATGGCCCAGCGCGGGGCTTTGCCGGTGAATCCGAGTTCATTCTGCAGCGCAGTGCTATTGACCTTAATTACGACACCGTCGATTTCGTAAGGAAGCGACTCGCGCTTCTCTTCCCACTGGTTGATGAATCCGAGAATTTCTTCGAAGTTTGTAGCGAGAGCGCGGCGAGGATTGACCTTAAACCCGGCGTTGTCTAGAGCATTAAGCGTCTGCCAATGTCGGCTGAAAATTGTTCGCCCATTCGCAATCAGCATGTATGTGAAGTAATCGAGACGACGCTGTGCAGTAATGCTCGGTTCCAACTGACGAACCGTACCGGCTGTAGCATTCCGAGGATTCGCGAACAGCGAGAGCTCATGCTTCTCGCGCTCTTCATTCATTTTCTTGAAAGAAGCGATAGGCATGAGCATTTCGCCGCGGACTTCGAAGCCTTCTGGTATTCCCACTTTCTTCAGCTTTTCTGAAGATATCGACAGCGGAACCGAACGCACGGTGCGGACATTCGCGGTCACGTCTTCCCCGATGCTTCCGTCGCCGCGCGTGATGCCGCGCACCAGCTTGCCGCCTTCGTATCGCAAAGCAAGAGACATGCCGTCGAGCTTGAGTTCGCAGACATACTCGATGTTTTTGTGCCCACTCAGTTCGTGAACGCGGCGTTCCCAATTGCGCAGCTCTTCTTCGTTGTAGGCGTTGTCGAGCGAGAGCATGGGAACTGAATGTGGAACCTTGACGAAGCCTTCGCGCGGCTTGCCTCCGACGCGCTGCGTGGGAGAGTCGGGCGTGATAAGGGCGGGATGAGCGGCCTCGAGCTTCTTCAGTTCGTTCATCAACTTGTCGAACTCGGCATCCGTGATCTCGGGATCGTCGAGGACGTAGTAGCGGTACTCGTGATGGCGGATTGAATCGCGAAGGGATTCGAGTTCGTCCTGAAGGCTTTCTTTCGTGGATCTCATTGCCAGATCATTTCACCACGGAGACACTGAGACAGCGAGAATGCTTAATCATAAGACTCGGCGCACAATTCCGTTCTTCAGGACGACAACGTTTCGGTAAGTTCCTGTCCCATCAACATGTTCGATTATTTCTCAGTGCCTCCGTGTCTCCGTGGTGAACGCTTAACTTCCTGGTCTGCCTTCAAACAACGGCCACAACCTGTCGCCGATTACGGCATAAATGCTATACGCAGGGCCGTTGTCGGAGGTGGTCCGGAACAGCAATTCTCCACGGCCATCGCCGTCGGCGTCGACGGCATCAATGAATTCGTATTTTGGCAAAACATCGAGGTGCTGATTATCGGTCGTTTGCGCAAAAACTTTGTGCAGATCGCCGTAGATATCTTCGCGGGCGACCAAAGCTATCGAGTATTGCAGGTTTACTCTCGAATTCGGGATGGCACCGGTTGCAGTAAGCACGAGCACAGGCTCGTTGCTATTTGTGAGATCGAAGACTTTCAGTTGAACGTTCTGGAACTCTGGAGCAGGACCTGAATGCGTGGTTTTAGCCGTTTTCGCCCTCGTTCGCGCTGTAGCTTTGCCCGTGGGTTTCGCGACTGGCTCCGGTTCGGCCTCGGCTTCAAGATGTGCGGCGCGCCCGCGTACCTCGTCTGAGGCCATAGCCAGCATCTTTTTGAGGAAGTTCTGCTCTTCGTCGGGCTTCATTTCATAGGTATACGAACGCGGGTCGGGGCCGTCGGCATCCGAGACGGCGGGAATCAGTTGAATTGGTCCCTTCAAAGGTTCGTCTTCATTTCCAGGCTTAGTTTGTTCCTGGGGCTCATCAGCTGGCTGGCGCCGCAAGATCGGACGGTCCGGCGTGTCAACGTAGGTGGACGATTCCTCAGTATCTGAATCACCCGCTTTCGAAAGCTTGGGTGAGGATTGTGGCGAAGCAGAACCTGGAGCGCTGTTGCCAGAGTTCGGCGGTGCTTTTGGCGAAGTTGTGCTCTGCCCCGTTTTCGCTGGGGTTGAGGAACTGTCACCTTCCGAATTCGCCGCGCGCCGCAACTTGGGTGGCCCACTGGCCTCTTCTGGAGCTTTCTGTGAGAGCTTGGCTCTTTCCGCCGCACGACGGGCTTTCTCGGCTTTTATGTCGGCGTTGCTGCGCCACTTACCATCGGCCACCCATGAATCCTTCCCCGCGACCGCGCCTGCAACAGTAAACAGCCCTTGCGGGGCCCCGGATTTCTCGGCCTCGTACACCGTCTCGAATTGCAGCGCCATTGGGGTTGGATCAGCCTTGTAGGCGCCGGCATCGTAGAACTTGCCATCGATCATGATGGTAACGGGGATGAGATGGGCTTTGCCGTTCGAGGCGAGTTGAAGCAAGCCGACGGCTCGTGGACCTTTGCTGACGTGGCGCTTCTTCGCGTATTGGGCGAAGGCGGGAATCAAGAGTGCGGCTGTGAAGATGACGCCTAACACGGCTTTGCGGTATAACCGTGAGCGGCACCCGCTTCGAGAGGACGGCGTTCGAGAGGACAGCATGGAAATCAATGATAAAGCTCCTGAATTTACTTCGCTCGACCAGAACGGCGAGAAGGTCGCGCTGAAGGACTACAAAGGCAAATGGGTCGTGCTCTATTTCTATCCACGGGCCGATACTCCGGGCTGCACGATTGAGGCGTGCAGTTTTCGCGATTCGTTCAAACGCGTGGAGAAAATTGGCGCGGTCGTACTTGGCGTTTCTCCAGACACCCCAAAAGACCAGAAGAAGTTCGAAGAAAAGTTCAGCCTGCCGTTCACGCTCGTCGCCGACGCGGACAAGAAAATTTGCAACGCTTATGGTGTGATGCAGGAAAAGAACATGTACGGCAGGAAAGTGATGGGCGTGGCGCGGACGACGTTCATCATTGGGCCGGATGGGAAGATCAAGCACATCTTCCGCAAAGTGAAGCCTGAGGGACATGCGGAGGAAGTGCTGGAGTATTTGAAGGGAGTACAGAAGGGCGCGGCATAGACTCAGTCGTTGCCACACGGCTCTCCGGCATTAGCGGATGCGGACCCGTCATTTGCGGCGCGGCGATTTCCCAGCACGGTGTAAGGAGTGGCCGGGGCAGTAGAATTTTCTGAGCTAGATGATCCTGCGCAAAATTTGCGTGGGTCCTTCGACTGCGCCGTGCGATTTGCTAGCAAACCGCACGGCTCCGCTCAGGATGACAGAGTTAGTCAGCTTCACTGCTGGAGCTGAATGATCCCCGAGGTGTTCTCTCCCCCATCGATCTGCAACGCATAAGCCTGCGAGTTCGACACGGCGTACATAGCCATATCTGGACCGCTGCCGTTCGTGCCAGTGATCTGCGATGTAATGCGACCGCTGGCGCCTACCTGATAATTGCCGGCAAGCGTGCCGGGATTTTGTGCGCCGCTTTGCGTCCCGGAGGCGTTCACGAGTTCAACCAGAGTTATCTTGCCGGATCCATCGAACTGAAGCGTGCCGATACGCGCAAGACCCTGGGAGTTAACGAAATCAACTCCATCCATGACCAGCGCGTATTGGCCTTTGATCGTTCCTGCTGAAAATGAAGAGCCCGTCTGCAGGTCGACGGTTCCATCTTCGGCCGCAGATTCGTTCTCGAACAAGAAGAATGCGCGAGATGGACTGACGAGCCAGAAAACCATCGTCGGCCCAGCGCTGAGAGCGACAGCGACTCGGCCCTGTGCAGAGGGACTGCCGACCGCAGTTCCGGTGAAATTTGTCGGGCCCGCATAGTTACCATCCTGCATGCTATCGAGCGCGCCGGAGCTCATGGTTGCGCCGCTGGCTGTGAATTCGCCAACAGTAGCTACTGCACCGACGGAAGTGAGGTCGTCTCCGCGGCTGCCGAAAGCGTAGGTGCCGGAAAGGCCACTGCTCACTGCACCGCTTTGGGCCTCAGCGCTGCCGGAGCCGACCTGGCCTGAACTGCTGACCAGAAAAACAAACCTGGAGCTATCCACCACGTGGTAAATGAGCGTGGTAGTGACATTCGCGCTGTCGGTGAATGTAATCGTACCGACGCCAAGGTTCGAGGGAGCCGTGATATTGCCGGAATTTATGGTCAGCGCATTCGCGGATGAGATCAGGTTCTCATCGAAGCTGCCGCTGACACTGCTACCGGAGACCGCGAACAAGCCAACTTCGGATTCGGACGCGGATTGGGCGTTCGAATCCTCGTGCAAGCGATACACGAACGTACCGCTCGGAGTGGTTGCAACAGCGCTGGGGTCCTGAAGATTAGCGACGCCGGAGCCGTCTGCAAAAAAGTCGGCCTCCAGCAGTTCAGCGGTGGAAGAACTAGCGAGAGTGACCGCAAGCGTGATCCCGCCGTTAGGAGAGCCGAGCAGCGTTCCCAAAGCACTGGAATTGAGCAGCACCTGCCCAGTGCCGTCACTTCCAATTGAGTACGTCCCTGAAATTGAAGTGCTCTGGGCCGGAGCACCGATTCCAACGGTGCTTATGCTATCCATGCCGGCGGTTATATTGCCATTGCCATCCGAGGTAAGCACTCCGACTTCACGATATGGAGGGCTGTTGCTGGTCGAAAGGAATCCGTGAATTTCGAACACGTACGATCCCTTGAAGCTGGCATTGGTGTAATTGCCGGTCGAATGAGCAATTACGACACCACCCCCGCCGCAACCAACGGCAATGAGAAGTGAAGCAAGCGCGGCAAGAAAGCATAATTTCCTAGAAGACTCAGCTATAGGCAAGGCGAAGCACTCCTTCCGGGAGTTTGCGAATGTTAAAAAAAGGAAGATCTACTCGGGATAGTAAACCCATGGTCCCCGAGAAAGTTGTTAGCGCCAAGTCAAATGTTACCCAACCTAAGTTGTAGGCGCGGTTAAACGGCCAGAGGAAACGCGGTCGGGGAGCAATTTGGGACGAAGCCAGACGAAGAGGCGGTATGCAAGCAACACCGCTAATATGGCTCCATAGATGAGCGGCTTGCGAATGTCTGCCTTTACCAACCATAAGTAATGGATTACCCCAGCGATTGCGCTTGCGTAAATCAAGCGATGCAAGGCGCGCCAGCGCTTACCGCCCAGTCGGCGAATCCAGCCCGCTGTTGAAGTAAACGCGAGAGGAACCAACAGCACAAAAGCGGCAAAGCCCACGGTGATGTACTTGCGCTTGACTACGTCTGCAAGGATCTCATGAACATTTAAAAACTTATCCAGGCCTAAGTAGGTCGCAAAGTGTAAACATGCGTAAAAAAACGCAAACAGCCCGAACATGCGACGGAAGCGGATGAGCGAGGGAATTCGAAGCAACTGGCGGAGTGGCGTAATGGCGAGGGTGATAAGCAAAAAACGCAGGACCCAATCGCCGGTGCCATGCTCGAGAGCTTCGACGGGATTCGCGCCGAGGCCTGCGCCCCAGGTGGTCATGTCGGTGGGATGTAGGCCAAAGAATTGGTAAAGCAACACCCCGAAAGGAACGAGGCACGCGAGAAAGACGATGGGTTTAAGGACGCGAATCATTTAGCTGTAAGCCGTCAGTCGTCAGTCCTCAGTAAACACAATTAGATTTTCAGCTGAGGACTGATGGCTGAAAGCTGACGGCTGCCTTTAATAATTTTTTGCCAAGTCCATTCCGGAATACAGACTCGAGACCTGATCGTAACCATTAAACAACAGTGTTGGGCGAGGCCGGAATTCACCTAGCCGGCGTTCATATGCCTGGCTGTGATACCGCTCTACGTTCGGGTTCACGTTTGAGTAGAAGCCAAAATCATGCGGATTGGCGATGTTCCACGTGGTCATGGGCTCGTGCTCGACGAAGCTGATCTTTACGATGCCTTTGGCGCTCTTGAAGCCGTATTTCCAGGGAACGATGATGCGCAGCGGTGCGCCGTCCTGATTCGCGAGTGTTTCGCCGTACATTCCGAAGCAGACCAACGTGAGCGGGTGCATGGCTTCATCCATGCGCAAACCTTCTACGTAGGGCCAGTCGAGAACTTGACGGCGCTGGCCGGGCATTTGGCCGGGATCGTAGATCGAGGTGAATTGCACGTACTTTGCCTTGCCGAGTGGCTGGACGCGCTTGATCAATTCGCTCAACGAAAAACCAATCCACGGGACGACGATTGACCATCCTTCGACGCAGCGGAGCCGGTAAATGCGCTCTTCCGGAGGAGCGAATTTGATAAGTGAGTCGATGTCCAGCTTCTGTTTCTTAGGTACGTGGCCATCGATGGTGACCGTCCACGGGCGCGTCCTGAAATCTTTCGCAAGGCCCGCCGGTTCCTCTTTCTCAGTGGAAAATTCGTAATAGTTGTTGTAATGAGTGACGGTATTGATCGGGGTGATTCTCTCATTCGTCGACAAAGGGCTTTTCTGTAGGCCCTCGATTTTCTCGGTAGCCGCGGCACGGGCCGATGGCGAAAGCAGTTCCTTTATTCCAATTCCAGCAGCAACCGCGGTCATGCTGGCTCCGGCGAGGAATTTGCGCCGGTTAAGGTAGAGATCTTTGGGAGTGATCTCTGAAGAAAGTATTCCGTCGGACTTTTTGATCAGCACGAGAGGCTCCTCTCTGTGGGACGCCTATAAGACTATTTTAGATATCCGCCGTGGAATAAGAGAAGAAAAGTTACAACTCAAATTACCCATTGTTGGTACAGGTAAGGGACTTTCGGGTCTTCTGGCTTCGCCAAAGCAGTGGGAACTTCTGCCCTCGAAGATTTGTCCAATTCCATCAGACACGCGCGTGCTTGAGAGGAGCGATTACTATGGCGTTCTCGACAGCAGGCGGTGGTCTGCTCAAAGCAGAGATCAACATTACTCCGATGATCGATATTCTGCTCGTGCTCATCATTGTGTTTATGGTCGTCGTCTCCATGTCCAACACAAAAGGTTTGGAGGCACAAATTCCGCAACCCGCAACCGACAAGTCTCCTCCTGAGCCGGAGCGGACAATTGTTATCCAGGTGGCGTGGAAGGGTGAGAATCAGCAGCCCGCTTTGAAGATCAACGAAGAGAGCGTGAAGTGGGACAAACTTCATGAGCGGCTTTCGCAGATTTTCAAGGAGCGCGCAGAGAGAGTGGCCTTCGTAAAAGGTGACGATGACCTCGACTTCCAGTACGTGGCTGATGCGATCGATATTGCTCGTTCATCGGGAGTAGATAGAGTCGGCTTGTTGCCGAAGACGGCGCCGGAGATGCGCTGAGACTTCGTGGAGCATTGTCTTTCCATCAAATTCGATCGCTTTTGGTCGGACGAACGCCCTGCCAGTACGACGGCGCGAGCGGTGACTGCTCGCCAGTTAAAATCATCCCGTGCCGAAGCTCGCGTTCTTTGCTGGAAAAGGCGGAGTAGGAAAAACCACGGTCTCGGCTGCATATGCCGTACGCGCCGCTTATGCAAATTCTCGCAATCGCGTTCTTCTGATTTCCACTGATCCTGCCCATTCCCTGGGCGATGTTTTAGAGGAAAAAGTTGGGGCATCGCCGAAAGCGGTTGCACTCGAGCGGGGCGGCAAGCTCTGGGCGTGGGAACTCCAGGCCGGCACGCTGTTCCAGGAATTCCTACGCGAGTACAAAAAAAACATTCTTGCGATTATCGAGCGTGGGAGTTTGTTTTCTGCGGAAGAGATTTCACCCTTACTCGACAATTCCCTTCCCGGAATGTCTGAGATGGCGGCGCTGCTTGCGATTCGTGATGCCGTAGAGTCGGGAAAGTATTCGCACATTGTGGTTGATACAGCTCCGTTCGGGCATACATTGCGTCTTTTCGGCCTGCCGGAACAATTCAGGCGGTTGCTGAAATTTCTGAAACTTGCGGCCGGGCGAGACCAAATTCTTGCGGCGCATTTCGGCCGAGGGGCGCAAGCCAAACAGCCGGACCTGATCCTAGATTGGCAAGGCAAAATCGAGCAGCTTACGGAGGCATTCTCTGCCGCTGATCTGTATCTTGTCACTTCCGCGGAAAAGTTCGCCCTGAATGAATCGGTACGCTGCATCCGGGACCTTGCGATACCAAGTCCATTACGCAAGCTGAAGAATGTAGTTCTTAACCGAGTGCTTGGGCACGCCACAAAATGCCCGGACTGCAAAAGGCGAGTCGCAGCGGCACAGCGTGCGAAATCTTTTTTGCGCAAGGAATTTCCGTCTGCAGAGCTTCGCATCGGGGAAGACCCGGGATTCCCGATCCTGGGAATCGACGCACTTCGCGGCTTTGGCGAGCATGTATTCGGAGACAAGCGGCTCAACCTCAAAGTGCCGCCCCCGAAGACAATAAGCAACGGTAAGGTGAAAATTTCTCCGGCGGCCTGGCCGAAACTGGATTCGCGCACAAACTTTGTTCTCGGTAAAGGCGGGGTGGGAAAAACGACAATTTCAGCAGCGCTCGGTTTTCACGCCCGACAAAGCAAGATCCCGGTTGAAATTTGCTCAGTCGATCCGGCACCTTCACTGGACGATATTTTTCAAACACGGGTCGGGGATACGCCGACGGCAGTTCTGGGCGATAAAGGTTTTCGCGCTTCAGAGATGGATTCGATTGCTCTTTTCAAGAAATGGGTTGCGGAATTGCAAAACGATGTTGAAGCGGCGACAACTACCGATGTTTCCGGCGTTCACGTCGACCTCTCTTTCGAAAGAGAACTCTTGTCTGCGTTGCTGGACATTGTTCCTCCGGGCTTAGACGAGATACTCGCAATTTTCCGGATCAGCGATATGCAGGGGAATGCATCAGGAAAAATCATTGTCGATATGGCACCGACCGGACATGCGCTCGAGTTGCTACGAACTCCCGAGCGGATCGTGAGCTGGTCGCGAGTGTTGTTGAAAAGCCTCGCCGCGCACCGTAAACTGTCGCTTGCGCGCAATGCCGCTGTGCGCATAGCAGAACTGGAATTACGAGCACGTGAGTTGGCGAACGCGCTCAAGCGGCCGGGCGAAGCAGCTATTTTCGCTGTCATGCTGCCGGAACCGTTGCCGGACCGCGAAACCGGGCGACTACTCAGCGATTTAAATTATCTCGGCCTCAAACCGAACACGCTTTTTGTGAATCGAATTATTTGGGGCGGGAATATAAGAGCGTGCGTACGCTGCCGAACGGTAACAAAATGGCAGCAGGTCGTTTTGGCGAAGCTCCAGAAGACTTCCCCGGCAACAGAGATTTTTCTGGTCCGTAATTTCCCTGACGAGATTGCAGGCGCTAAGGGCCTGCGCGCGATTACACGAAGATTATGGCGGTTGCACTGAACAGCGGACACCGGGTCATCTACTTATACGGGATCACCGAATCCAAGCCTCGCATTCCAGAGATGATTGGAGTAGACCGCTTCGCTAAGGTGGAGGCGATCGATTGCGACGGCCTTTTCTGCTGGATCAGCCGGGTGCTGGCCGTCGATTTTGAAGAGAATCTCGCGCATAACATGGAGAACCTCGACTGGCTGGCGGAGACCAGCGTCGCTCACCAGCGGGTGATCGGAGCAATCGGCGGTAAGACGGAAATACTTCCTTGCCGGCTAGGAACAATTTTTCGCACTGAGGCTTCGCTGTGCAAACACATCCTTAAGCGGCTTCCCACGCTAAAGAGAGATTTTGCGCGAATCAAAGGTGCGGACGAATGGGGAGTGAAGGTGTTCGAAGTGCAGCCGGTGCTTTCGGCTCTGCCAAAGGTGCGCAGCGGCAAAGACTATTTAGAAGCAAAAGCCGCCTTGCTTCCTAAACGGCGTAAAAAGGCGGGGACCGCTGAAGAAATTGAAGAATTCGAGCGGGCATTATCTGGAATTGCCGCTGAGAGCGCTCCGGCGGGCAACGTAAGCAGGGGACAGCGTGGGCTCACTTTTCAGAGAACGATATTGATTCCGCGCGCGAAAAGAAAGAAGTTTGAATCTCTGCTTGAAAAATTCGCCCGTGAGTGGGCCCAGCAGCGCAGAATTGAGTGCACCGGGCCGTGGCCACCGTATTCCTTCGTGTCGCGTCCGGAGGACGGAGTGCAGTTCAAGTGAGCGCCTCGACGAACGCCGTGGTATTCGCGGGAGATGATCCTGCGGACGAGATGACTCTGCTTGACATTCTGGATCACGTGCTGAACCAAGGCGTGGTTCTTCGGGGAAACCTGGTCATCTCGCTCGCCGGCGTCGATCTGCTTTACGTCGGACTGGACGTAATTCTTACGTCGGTTGAAACTGCACTGCGGCATATCAACGCTACTCTTCCAGCAGAAAAATAACTTTGCAACATTGGTGACATTCTCTCCTCTTACGGGCACGGATACGGAATGGGCGATGATGGCGGAGTGCCAGGAATATCGATGTCTGGAGTGCCGGGCGAACCATCGACACCGCGCGTTCCTAGGATATGCGTGCCCGGAGTCCCAGCAGTGCCCGGGAAGTAGCAGGTACCGCTGTCTGAATTCGAGGCTAAGCTCAGCGGGTACGGTCGCCTGACAGGAACCGGTGGCGGCTGCGTACTTGCTTTTTCGTTCGCGTTGTCGACTTGCGCCTGTGTCAGTGTGATCGGCTGCGGCAAGTTCATCGACATCGGCGCGCCTTCTTGGATGTAGAACTGGCGATTGTGGCCGGACAGGATCAAGGCCCCAATACCTCCTGCCGCGCCTCCAACGATTGCGCCAATCGCCAAACCCTTGTGGGTGTTTTCAGTTAGCATTGGCAGCGGCGGTAAAGGTGGAAGCGGAGGGAACCCGGGCGGCGGAGCGGGCAGTGAGGGTGTGGTGATGGTATGCGGCCTATCTGTGGCCGCGCCGATCCCCATCCCAAGTCCCACGCCGAGTAGTGGGGCGAGAATGATCCCCGCCTTCGTTTTGCCATGGGGGTTGTTCCACGCCGTCCACTCCTCGCTTTCGACGTTCACCGGGCCGCCAATCTGAGCGATGTAGCTGTTCGGAAAAACCAGCGCCGCAGATTGCATTAGCATTTCTGCCCGGCTCCCGCTTCGGGTGAGCTTCTCAACTTTTCCCTGCACGAACGTCCCGGCTGGAATCGCGACCTGATCGCCAACTATGACGGGAGCAGTGATCTGCGCGAAAACCTGATCGCCTTGCGGAGTGGAATGGCTGTCGACGGGATGCGTGAGCACCAGCTGCAGGCGCGTGCCCGCAGGAATGGTAATGCTGGAACCGTTTGCGGGTGCGCCTTGTGATGGCGGCTGCGGCTCATTGGCTTGCGCTACCAATTGAGGCACGGGCGCCTCTGGAAGTTGATCTGGTCCCTGAGCAAAGCTTGAGCGAGCCAGGAATAGTGCGGCGACGAAACTCGAAAAGATCACAATTGTTCTAGTGGAAATGGAGCGCGAACCGCAACTGCTGGTCATGGCGACCTCCTGCAAAAGGCCCGTACGGAGGCCTCTGCTGGCGCGGGCAGGGGAAGTTGCTCGTCCAGTCACATTGAATCATTCAGGGCGAGGAAAGTTGCTTATTGTTTGTTGAAGATGTGTGATGCCTTGTCAAAGTTTGTAATTGCGACCGTGGCGCGGACTGCGTAAGGGACTAACTCTCGAGTTGTGTAACCACGCCTGAAACTACCGACCAGATTCCGGAGGAAGTAACACCGGCGTAAGGTTTTGCCATGAAGGGTGCGGGCACTCCTGCCGATGAGCGTAGTAGAGCCTGGAGTGCGGATGTGTCACTATGGTCGCGCATCATCGTGATCTTTTGCATTTTGCTGTCGGGCTGCGGCGGCACTCCCCGAAGCGCGATCGGATTCGTGAACCAGACGAAGCATTCTGACGCCGAATTGTGGAGCTTATGGAGGGAGGCGCAGAAGAGCTTGTCCGAGCAGATCGATCTGAACCCTCTCGAGCAAGAGCTCAACAATTCAACGCCGCACATTGTGCCTGGAGATGCGCGCGCAATGAGCGTTATGCCGCAGCAGGTGGTAGTTTCGGCCCAGCCGGATATCGCAGCGTCAACGCTCTACTCGGTCACTGGCACCACACATTCGGATCCAACTGGACTGATTGTATGCCCGCAACCTTGCAACGTTGATTACGCTCCGGCCTACTCCCTATATCAGCGGCCTACTACCCGCTATGCGGCATCGTGGGAATTTGCAGGGAACAATTTTGATCACCTCGTCGAGTATGAACTCGAAAACCAGATTTTGAGCGCGTTGGGATACGACATGAGATGGAGGTGAAAAACCGCTGCTTTACTCGTAAGCCAAAGCGTCTATCGGATCCTTTTGTGCGGCTTTGAATGCGGGATATGCGGCTCCGAGAATCGAACCTACAATAGCAATAATGGTTGCTCGCAATATCCAGCCGGATGTGATGTGCACCGGCAGTGTGGTGCGTTGGCGAATAGCGAGGCTGGCGACAAAACTCAGGATCACGCCGACGATGATGCCGGCGATTGCAAGCAGTGTCGTCTCCCGGAGGACCACATTGACGATATAAAGCCGGGACGCGCCGAGTGATTTCAAAATTCCGATCTCGCGCGTGCGTTCCATGACAGCGGCATACATGGCCTGAAAGATCACGATAAAGCCGATGGTCACGGAAATTCCGACCACGATGTTGATAAACGTCGAAAGCATGGGATATTTTTCCGGCGTAAAGGTCGAGAGATATTCGCTCATCGACTGCACGACGTAAGTGGACATTCCACGAAAATTCTTAAGCTCGTTCACGACTAGGTTCGTATTCGCGACAGTGTCGGCCTTCACATAAAGCATACTGGCCCGTCCTGGGGTCCCATTCATTTCCTGAAGCGTGGTTAGCGGAACGAACAAGCGAGCGCCCCTGCCGTGTGCGACGATTCCTGCTATGCGGAATTTGTGATTAAAGAATTCTACCGAATCGCCAATGTCCACGTGCTTGCCGTTCGTGTAAATGTCATCCACGAGAATGTCATCAGGCCCCTGAAATGGGCCGCCTTTTAAATAAGTGAACGGTCGCAACGCATCGAACGAGGCCAGGTCGATTCCCCAAACCGTCTGCAGAGTTCCCGCGGTTGAAACCTTCAAAATGACGGGCGAGATCACCGCGATGTGTGGCAGCTTGCCTAAGACATCAATCATCTTCACTGGAATAGCGGCGTCGGTGAGGCCAACGATATTCGAAGATGCGGGAGGCAAAACGATCACGTCGGCCCCAATGCCTGCCTGGCGGGCTTGAGAATCGTGCAACATACCGAGGGCGAACCCGACGATTAGCAGAATCAGGGTTACTTCGAGCGCGATGGCGGCAATGCTGATCACCGATCGCACGGGGCGATTGGCAAGGTTGGCAACGATCAGTTTGTTCATCATGGGAAAGGCTTTGGCATTCTAGCTCCTAGCTGAATGCAGTGAGAAGCAGAATGCAGAATAGAAAATTGCTCGTTGCGATTTAATTGTTGTCGACTAACCTGATCTTAGAATGCAACCTGAAATCTACAATCTGAATTTAGTAACGCTTCTTGTCTTCTGCATTCTAGCTTCTTACTTCTGCATTGTTCTAGTGGGTTCCACCGCCACTCGCTGGCGGCGGCTGATCCAAATGAATGAGCTGCGCGCCGGGAGGCTTGGCCAAGACAAATTTGTTTGACTCGAGCGGCAGATTAATTTCAAGCTTCACAATATGAAGCGTAATGTCGTATTCCTCTTCAGGGCGAAGAATTTCGATGGTCGAGGGGAACTGTCCGGCGTTGTAGTCTTTGTAATTGCTGTAACGCGCATCAGTAACGATATCGCCGGCCTCGTTATAGATGAGTTGCCGGTCAGGCAGCAGGTCCACGCGGCTGAAGATGATCTTGCGCGAGAGCCAGCGGTCGCCATTTTCCTCGCGAATGATATCGATCGCATAGTCGGGCTGCTGGTACTTGCGTCCCTTCTCGCCTTTGACGATTTCGAGGCCATTGTCCATGACCGCGAGTTCATTCGGATCGATAGGACGGAGCATCAGTGCATCATAAATGACCTGGGGACGCAGATTCTCGAGCGGCTGTTGCGGATTGGGCACAACGACATCGTTACGTCCGACGACGAAGCGGTTCTTCGGCGGAATTGAGAGCATGAATTGGCGCCCGTCGCTGACCATGTCAAATGCTGTGCTTCCAATGACCGGCATCAGACCGATCATACGCAGCATGGCTGGCTTGCGGGCCAGCACGTAGCCATGGATTTCCTTATAGTCAGTGACTTTGCCCTTTCTGACTCCCCCAACCGAGGTGCCAATATCGACTGTGGCCTTCATGGTTTGCACCTTGGCGGCCTGCGAATTGATATAGGCGATCAACTCAGGTTTTGTCGCGTTTTTGAGAGCTACGGGGCTAATGCTTTGCTCGACCCGGTGGGTGTGGAAAAGACAGCCGGTCGAAGGCAGGAGTCCCAGAACGAATAATGCCACGCAAAAGCGATGAAAAAAAGACATGCGATCCGTAAATCTAAGGAGCGAAAGTGGAGTTTGGACTGATTAATCAGTATATACAGATGGCGGCGGACAGGAACTCGGTTCGGGGAATTTGTGGGTGGGTGCACTGCGTGGTAACGCTCAAGGTTGCCGTCTAGCAACTGCCCGGCGCAGAGCAGCGACGTTGCGATTGTGCTCTTCGAGCGAATCGGAGAATCGATGATGGCCACTCCCATCGCTCACGAAATAAAGATAATTCGTCACAGCAGGATGCATAGCTGCTTCTAGCGAGTTCTTTCCGGGATTTGCGATCGGCCCAGGCGGCAGGCCGGCGTGGCGGTAGGTGTTGTACCGCGAGTCGAAGCTCATGTCATTGTGGTGCAACGCGCCGCTGTAAGTTCCTTGCAGTTGTTCTGCGTAAATCACGCTCGGATCGGCCTGCAGTGGGATGCGGCCGCCAAGCCGGTTGTCATACACACTGGCGACTTCGGGACGCTCGTCGGGTACGGCCGTTTCCTTCTCGATAATGGATGCCAGAGTTACGGTGTGTTCGACATTTTGGGACAAGCCAATTTCCCCAGCTACTCGCCGAAATTCTTTCACCATCTCCGCGGCCATGTCGTGCATGCTTTGCGTGCGGGTGAATTCGTATGTGTTCGGGAATAGATATCCCTCGAGCGATGTGGCATTCGGCGCCAGGTCAGAAATCAGAGCCGTGTCGCTGGTGGCGACCTTAAGAAAATCCTGGGCGCGGCCAAGCCCGGCATTTTCGATGGCGGCAGCAATATCGAACATGTTGAAACCTTCGGGAATTACTACGGTATGGAAATAAATATCCCCGCGCGCGAGGCGATTATGAATCGTGATGGCATTCGCGTCCTGGTCGAAGAAATATTCACCGGCCTTGAGGGCAGGACGCCGATGAAATGCATGCCATAGAACGAATGCGTGAGCGTCGCGTATCACGCCAGCCGATTTCAGTTCCCGGGCTACGTGGCGCGTAGAGAATCCCGGGCGCAACATGACAAACTTCTGTCCTCCAGGAGACAAGGGGAGCCACAAAGCCCAAGCGAGCCATCCAGCGACGGCCAAGGCCATGACGAACAGAAATGCGAGCAGTTTGCGCACTTTGTATAGTTTAGAGGAACTCTGAGAAGAAGCAGTCTCTACCGAAGGACGATGGGGAGGTAACCAGATACGACCGGTGAGCGATGAGCTACGAGCGATCGACTATTTGCTTGCTCGTCGCTCATTGCTCACTGCTCAGTGCTTTCCTCTAAGGCCTGTTGAGTAGTGGACCCCTGCCAACTGCTCCTCTCGCTTCCATCCAGCTCTGCAGAATCAACATGGCCGCCATGCGGTCGACGGCCTGCCCTCGCTTCTTGATTGAGAGTTCGGCTTCGCGCAAAATGCGGTTGGCCTGGCTTGAGGTGAGCCGCTCGTCCCACAGATGCACCGGCAGGCTGAATTTCTCGCGTAGTTCGTCAGCGAAGTGTTGCATTTTTTCCGATTGCGTCCCCTCGGCTCCGCTGAGGCGAAGCGGATATCCGACCACGATCTCTGACACCTGGTACTCGCGAATAAGGTTGGCAAGCTGTTCGAAATCCAAGCGCTTATTCTTGCGCCGGATGGTCGGCAGTCCCTGGGCGGTGATTCCCAGCGGGTCAGAAATGGCAATACCGATGGTCTTTGAACCAACATCTAAGCCCAAGACTCTCGGCTTGAGTTGGGCTGTACTGCCGGGATCCATGCTGGGATTATATGGCTCAATCGGTTACGAACATCGCAAACCATCAGGACCCCGGAAGTGATAGTCCTCCGCGTCAAGTCGTGATTCAACAACAGGCCGGGGGGCGCAGGTGGGCGCTGCCTATCCTTGGGGTGGGTGCGGTTCTGGCGATTTGTTACTTCGCAGAGGAACCTCTCGTCGTCATTCTGGTGTCGATACTCGTCGCTTTTGTCCTTGCGCCGGTTACGGATTTCTTCTGCCGTTTCCGCCTGCCCCGCCCGGCTGCTGCTTTGGTTTCAGTTCTTTTGCTTGTGGGGCTGATCGGGCTGCTCGCTTACCTGGGTATAAATCAAGCTTCAAGTTTCTTCGATGAACTGCCCAAGCACTCGTCTGAGATTCGGCAGGACGTGAACAAGCTAACCAAGAAAGCCAAGAAACTCGAGGCCCTGAATCCAGCGAGTTCGGAGAAGGATACTGTCAAAGTCAGAGAAACGCCAAACTGGACCGACGTTCTGAGCCGCGGATTCGGGTCTATCTCTCAGGTGGTATTGGCGGCATCGTTCATTCCGTTCCTGGTCTTCTTCATGCTCACGTGGCAGGAACATGCGCGCCGGGCGACAATGGGGCTTTTCGCGGTTGAGAACCGGCGCGCGGCGTATAAAACCCTGGGCCTGATTTCCGGCATGATCCGCAATTTTATGGTGGGGAACCTGATGATCGGACTCATCATGAGTGTAGTGAGCACCATCGTCTTCGGGATACTGCACATTTCATTTTTCTACTTTGCGGGCTTCATCAGCGGCTTCCTCAGCCTGATTCCCTATCTTGGAGTTGCCCTGGCGCTGCTGCCGCCATTCTTCCTGGGCATCGGGCATCTGACATTAGCCAAAGCGATCACCATCGTCATAACGGTATTTTCGCTGCACCTCATTTCAATTAACGTACTTTATCCGAAGATTCTGGGTGGGAAATTGCGGCTGAATCCTTTAACGGTGACCATGTCCCTCCTGATATGGGGTTGGTTGTGGGGGGCAGCGGGATTAATCCTAGCGGTGCCGATTACAGGAGGGATGAAGATTGTGTTCGATCACGTGGAACCACTAAAGCCATTTGGAGCATGGCTGGGTGGTGAACAACCGCCAAATGGTGATTCCGATTGAGAACGAACCTAAGACTGGAATTCGCTGGCTTCCGGGAAGCGGAGGTTCGTCTTAGCGAGAGTCTTGGCCAGGAGGCCCTCGACATTGGCTTCTTCGCAGTTTTTGGCCATCGCGAGTTCGCTCACCAGGAGATAGCGAGCGCGCTCCAACATCTTTTTCTCCCGGAAAGACAAACCCTTGGTTTCTTTTAGGACTAGCAAGCTTTTGAGGACCGCTGCCACCTCAAGAAGCGATCCTGTACGCATACGGTCGGAATTCTCTTTGAAGCGGTCTTTCCAGTCGGCGGCGCTGTCGCCGTGTCCATCGGAAAGGTAATCGAGGATCTTTTGGATCTCGCCGTTTCTCACAACCCGGCGCAAACCAACCGTCCCCACGCTATGGAGTGGAACCGTTACCTTGAGATTGCTGGATTTGATGTTGAGGAGGTAGTACTTCTCGACTTGCTGGCCCAGGGTGCGGCTTCCGACTTGTTCAATGACTCCCACGCCGTGGTTGGGATAAACCACGCAGTCGCCAATGTGGAAATCGATAGTACCGTTGCTGCTCATACTTAGGAACAGCCCGCCGCGAAGCAATCTAATTGTAGCCGAAGGCTTGTAGTTTAGGCAAGCTGGGAGGAGGATTTTCCTAGATTTTTCAATAACTTACACTAAACCTCGATTTTTCGCTGGTGATAAACCCCACGAACCATGCGGGCAACTGGTTCAGGGCAACGGAAGCATACCCAGCAAACTCATTCGCCGCTGCAGACGAATATTTTCCAATAAAGGCACAGTTTATAATTCGGCAAGAATGACGGAGCAAATCAGACGAAAGCTGCAGGAAGAGATCAATGCGCTAGAGCACGAGCTCGTGCATGAGCTTCCTAAGGAAATTAAGAAGGCCGCCGCCTTGGGCGACCTGAGCGAAAACGCCGAATATCACATGGCCAAGCAGCGCCAGGAGTATGTAAAAGCGCGAGTTCGACAGCTTGGTAAACGGTTGGCGGATTTGTCCATGGTGAACATGAACAATATTCCCAAGGATAAGGTTGGCTTGGGGTCGACGGTGAAGGTGTACGACAGCTCGAAGAATGAAGAAATGGAGTACAACCTAGTCACCAGCGAGGAGTCCGATGTCGCGGCGGGGAAAATTTCGACGACTTCGCCAATTGGGCGGGCGCTGCTGAACAAAAAAGTTGGGGATACAGCTGTTGTGGTAACTCCGAGCGGCAAGCGCGAGTTGGAGGTACTGAAGTTGTCGACGATTCACGATGAAGCAGCGGCAGAGTGAAGCTGATCGAATGATCGGGTCATCGGATCCTCCGAAAAACGTTCGTACAAGGATTTAAGATCAGCCGATGAATCGATCATCCTGTCGCCCGATTCTATTACCATGACTTGGACTAGCGCCTTCGGCCGTGGCTGTGCGGTTCTTCTGAGGACAATTGTCCGCTGGCTGGCCCTCAGCAAAATCAACCCAAATGTTTTGACATTCATGGGTCTGCTCGTGAATGCCTGGGCCGCATTCCTTTTCGGCTATGCCACTGCCGAGAATCAGCAGCGCATGTTTATCTATGCGGGATTGATTATCATCGGCTCGGGATTTTTCGACCTCGTCGACGGCGAGGTTGCGCGGGCGCAAAACCGGGTGACGCGGTTTGGCGCTTTTTTTGACTCGGTTGTCGACCGCTACAGTGACGCTTCGCAGTTCTTCGGCCTGCTGGTTTTTTACGCGCGTGCGGATAGGTTCTTCTACATCGTTCTGACCGCTTATGTGATCGTCAGCGCGATTATGGTCAGCTACAGCCGCGCTCGCGCCGAGTCGCTGATCGGGTCCTGCCGGGTAGGGTTCATGGAAAGGCCCGAGCGGCTTGTTTTGGTGATACTCGGCGCCCTGTTCAACCGAATGGCGCCAGTGCTATGGATCATCGCGGTGCTCTCGACCATCACCGTGATCCACCGCATCCAGTACACCTGGGCGCGGACGAATGGCCAGGAAGCAACGCGTGGAGAACAGGCGGCATAGTTTACTTGGTACGTAGTTGCAACAATGCCACCACTCCGAATGGATGCAATCCATAGGTACCCTGCAAAGCCGTCGGCACTCCATACCAAGTGAACTGTCCGCCCAGAGCAGTTGAAACGTGCATCACGTGCGCGATCTGCCGGTCGTACCCAGCCGTGTACGCTTGCATGCGGGCAAAATAACGTTCAAGGAAATCTGGTGGAAGAGAATTCTCGCCCAGCAGGAGTTCATTCGTGCGATCAACGTTTTCGAGTCGAGTCCAGACATGGTTCTTGTTCAGAAACCGTAGAGTCGACTCCAGAAGATAGGCATTCCCGACATTCCCATCCGGCAAACTTTGATTCCTGCCCCAGAGCAGCATTGAAACCCAGTTGCCGTTGTGAATAGGGCGGTTATAGATGAGCGATACCGTCATACGTCGGGTGTTTTCCTGCGGAAATAACTCTTCAGGGCTTGCCAATTTTCCGATCGAATATTGAAAGCTCCAGTTCTGTCCGGGACTAAGAGTTGCCCGTGCCGCCCACGAGTCAATTCCGCCGGAATCGATGTCCCAGCGATATTCGCCTGGCTCGCGGCCATGGAATCCAGATGTTTCCAGCCGCAAGTTTCGGTAAGTGACCCCCGCGGTGATGACATCGTTGGAGATGTGAGTTGAATCCTCGAGGTGGTGGCCCAGAGGCGCGATTGGATCTTCGGACGCAGAGGCCCGATGCGGATATGCAGGAGGCCCGAGCGCGGGAGATCCAACTGGCGCTGCGTAAAAAGAAAGCAAAGTTTTCCGGCCAAGTTGATAGTCATAAATTCCTGCAACTTCCATGAAGAAATCGTGCGGATGCTGACCATCGACAATAGGTCGACCATATGCGGTCTCGCCCTGCTGGAACAATTCCGGATATTGTTCGCGAGTTACGGTTGCTGGTTCGAAACTCAACATTGTCCGTAAGGTGAGGGTGCCACGGCCAAGTTTCCGCTGCGCCATCGGCATAAACCAGTTAGTCGAGAAGAATTTATCGGTTCCACGCGGTCCTCTCTGCTGAATGAGATTGACAAAGACAGTGCCGTGAAACATTAAAGTCCAGCTACCCGCCTGCCACATGAGCATTGCCATCGGAGTTGAGTTTGGCTCGACATCGGTCCCCGAGGTTGCATGCTGCTCGATTTCGTCGACCAGGGAACCGGACCTCATTGTCATCGTATGGTTCGACACGCCCATATTGCCAGGCACATTCGCCTTCGGCGGGTAACTGCTCGACTCCTGCGCACGCAAAGGGATTGAAATACTAAAGACGAGCAGAAGTAAGCCGGCCTTACGCATCGCACTCCTTAAGGCAAATAGGCCGGGTAATCGGTTCAGAGTTCGCGACTGAAGCCGATGTCTATCTCTGTAAGGCCTGCCGAGCAGCTTCAATCGCTTTCGTAATATCTTCCTGGTTGTGTGCAGCACTGACGAATGCAGTTTCGAATTGCGAGGGCGGCAGATAAATTCCAGAGTCGAGCATTCCACGAAAGAATTTGCCGAAAGCCGCCGTATCGGATTTGGAAGCTGAGTCCCAATCTGTGACTGGCTCGGGATTGAAGAACCAGGTGAACATCGACCCAACGCGGTTGACGGTCAGCGGAACGTTTGAATTTTTCGCGGCGGCTGAAACACCTTCGACTAACTGTGCGCTTAGGCTTTCGAGCTTCGGATAAATTTCGTTCTTCTTTTCACGCAATATTTTTAGCTGCGCAATTCCGGCCGCCATCGCCAACGGATTCCCTGAAAGCGTGCCGGCCTGATAGACGGGCCCGATCGGAGCAACGAGGTCCATAATTTCTGTTCGGCCACCGTATGCGCCAACCGGCAATCCGCCACCGAGAATTTTCCCTAAAGTCGTCAGGTCCGGCTGAATGCCGTACAGCTCTTGCGCGCCGCCGAACGCCACGCGAAAGCCCGTTATGATTTCATCGAAGATGAGGACGCTGTTTTCACGCTGTGTGATCGTTCGCAAGTTGGCCAGATATTCACCTGCACCAGGAACGCAGCCCATATTTCCAACAACTGGCTCAACTATTACACACGCGATCTGATGCCGATATTTATTGAATGCCTGCTCAACGATCTGTGTGTCATTAAACGGAAGCGCAATCGTGAACTGACTGATTTCTTCGAGAACTCCCGCTGAACCAGGAATCGCAAAGGTGACCACGCCAGATCCTGCTTTTACCAGCAAAGAATCCGCGTGGCCGTGATAGCAGCCTTCAAACTTGACCACGTATTTACGTTTGGTGAAAGCGCGCGCAAGGCGAATGGCGGACATGGTCGCTTCCGTTCCCGAGCTAACGAAGCGAACCTTCTGAATTGTGGGGATTGCTTCGACAACGAGCTGCGCAAGTTCCGCCTCAGAAGGAATTGATGCTCCGAAGCTGGTTCCATTCACTGATGCGGAGAGAATTGCTTCTATGACAGTCGGCTCAGCGTGACCAAGGATCAATGGGCCCCATGATCCGACATAGTCGACGTACTCGTTACCATCCGCGTCCCAGATGTGCGAGCCCTGTCCGCGAACGATGAACGGCGCCTCGCATTCCACAGCTTTGAACGCGCGAACCGGGGAGTTGACTCCGGCCGGGATCAATTGTTCAGCGCGTTGTTGCAACTTGCGGCTCTCGTCGAGTTTGCGGGGCATTTACCTCCAGATAGAGAGCGGGTTTTATGGGCCGCGTCTCGCCAGGTCGCGTGATTCCTGTTAACGATCGACGACAAGATATCGAAAGATGCTACTGACGGGCGAGGAGGCCGTCACCCCAAAACCAGTTTCACAAAGATTTCATATAGGCTACATCATCTTGCAATCTCAATGCGATATGGTGATTCTCAGCAAGAACCCTTCTAATCGGGGAGGGACAGGGATGATCTGGAAAGGAGCCCCGATCATCCTGAGCCTTTTTGGGGAGCCTTTGTTCCCAGACACACCAGTCCGTTCACGCCTCCGCAATATAAGCTGTAGCACTGGGAACAATGCAGAAGTCTGGTGGCAAACCCTTAGGCAAACGCGGACTCGCGTTTTCTGGTCTCGTGATGGTGCTGCTGGCGATAAGCGCCTACGGCCAGTGGATTCCTGCGAGGGGCGGCGGCGTTCCGCAAACACCTGCGACCGAAAAACAAGAACAGAGTAAGAACTCTGGCGCTGGGGACGAGAGTAGCGACCCGGAATCGATGTTCGCGCACCTTTCTGATATCCACTACTGGCTCTCCGGGCAAGCAAACTTCATTTTTCAGACGCACCCGCCTTTTCACGCGCTCTACAGCGGGCCGAACAGTCTTAGTCCCAATTACGAGAAAGCGGTGTCGCGCGTGCTAACGCTTTTCACGGGAGTGCGACTGAACGATTCGACCGAATTGCTCGCGGATGTAGAGGAGGCGGGCGGAAGTGCGTTGAGCACCGGGCTGGGCCTTGCAGGCAATACCAATCTGGATATCGTGCGCAATCCGCTATTGGGCAAATCGCCATATCTTGCGCGGGCAATGATTCACAAGGTGTTCGCACTCAGCGAAGATAGGGTGGAGAACGAGCGCAACGCACTCTCATTGTTCGATGAACTCCCCCGCCGCCGCCTCGAGTTGCGCTTCGGCAAGTTCAGCATGGTCGATTTTTTCGACCAGAATTCCGTCGCAACCGATACGCACTTTCAGTTCATCAACTGGACCACGGACAATGACGGCGCATATGACTATGCCGCGGATACGCGCGGCTACACGGTGGGTGTGACAGCCGATTACGAAGACCGCAACTGGGGTCTGCGTTTTGCCGAGACACTTATGCCGAGGGTGGCGAATGGAATTGATCTCGTATATCGCCCGTGGCAGGTGCATTCGGAAAATTGGGAGTACGAATTACGGCGCAGCGCGATTCCCGGCAAGGAAGGTGCGGTGCGGCTGCTCGCATATACGAACTACGCGAACATGGGAATCTATCGGGATGCGATATTGCTGTTTGACGAACATCGCGTTGCGAGACCAGATATTACGAACCACCCTTGGCACATCACGCGTAAATACGGATTCGGAGTGAACCTCGAACAGCATTTCACGCCAAATCTGGCTGCCTTCGGCCGTTTTGGCTGGGACAACGGCAAGACTGAATCGTTTGCCTACACCGAGGTTGACCAGACTTTTGCCGGGGGATTGGGTGCATATGGCGCTATGTGGCATCGTACGCAAGACCGCTTCGGTGTTGCATTTGTGACGAATGGGATTTGCAGGTACCACCAGGAATATCTCGCCGATAGTGGCTTGGGCTTTCTGCTCGGCGATGGCCGCCTGAACTATGGCCGCGAAGATGTCGTGGAGAGTTACTACACGGCCCACGTCTGGCGCGGGCTTTACGTTGCTCCGGGCTTGCAGCACATTAACAATCCGGGCTATAACCGCGACCGGGGCCCGGCGCTGGTGCCGAGCTTTAGGGCACATGTGGAGTTTTGAGCTACTCGGATAAGAGGGTTACTACGAGCCTACGTGAATCCGGATGCGATCTTATGGCATCATTTATCCATGCCTAAAATCCTTATTCCAACGCCGTTGCGGCAGTATGCGGGCAAGCAGCCTGCAGTTGAAGTAAAGGGTTCCACAGTGGGGGAAGCGCTGACCGGACTGGTCTCTCAGCATCCTGATTTGCGCCGCCACCTATATACAGACGAAGGCAAGCTACGCGCTTTCGTAAATGTCTACTTGAACGACGAAGACGTGCGGTATTTGCAGAAAGAAGCGACCGCAGTGCAGGAGAACGATCACATTTCGATCGTGCCGTCGATCGCCGGCGGAACAGCTCTTAGCTGTAGCTTCTAGCTCATAGCCGGAGGGTTTGGCTAAAGCTGATGCTTAAAAGCTAAGAGCTTTTTGTTTGACCAGGAATTCAAAAACATGGCCAAATTCACTGAAATCGCACCGGTTGCTTTGAACAACGATGAGATCCTGCGCTACTCGCGCCACCTGATCATGCCCGAAGTCGGCATGGAAGGGCAGCTGAAGCTGAAAGCCGCGAAGGTGCTGTGCATCGGCGCAGGAGGACTCGGCTCGCCTTTAGCGCTTTATCTTGGCGCAGCGGGAATTGGCACCCTCGGCATTGTGGATTTTGACGTTGTCGATTACACAAATCTTCAGCGCCAAATCATTCACGCTACCGCCGACGTGGGCCGTCCGAAGCTCGATTCAGCCGCCGAAAAGCTGAAGGCGATAAATCCCTACCTGAATATCCGGAAATTTGAGACGCGCCTTTCGAGCGAAAATGCACTGGAACTATTCAGAGAATTCGACATCATCGCCGACGGTACGGATAACTTCCCGACACGTTATCTCGTGAATGACGCTTGCGTGCTCACCGGGAAGCCGAATGTTTATGGCTCTATCTTCCGGTTCGAGGGACAGGCGAGCGTCTTCGCGACCAAAGAAGGCCCATGCTATCGCTGCCTGTATCCTGAGCCGCCACCGCCGGGACTCGTTCCTTCTTGCGCGGAAGGCGGAGTGCTGGGAATATTGCCGGGGCTGGTGGGCATAATTCAGGCGACGGAAGCGATCAAGCTGATTTTGGGCAAAGGCGATCCGCTGATTGGGCGGCTGCTTCTGATCGACGCACTTGGCATGAAGTTCCGAGAGCTCAAGCTGCGCAAGAACCCAGATTGCCCGGCGTGCGGGAAAAATCCTACAATCACCAAGCTGATCGACTACGAGCAATTCTGCGGAATTCGCGGTGAGGAGGCGCCAGTCGAAGTGACTACAGATGAGATCCAGGTTGAAGAATTGAAGCAACGGCTCGATCGAGGAGATGATATATACATCCTCGATGTGCGTGAGCCGCACGAATATGACATTTGCAATCTTGGCGGACACCTGATTCCGTTGGGCGAGTTGCCGAACCGCGTGAATGAACTCGATACCAGTAAGGAGATCGTGGCCCATTGCCGCTCCGGAATGCGCAGTGCGAAAGCGGTAAATTTCTTGCGGCAGGCAGGGTTCAAGAAGGTGCATAACCTGGCCGGTGGGATTCTCGCCTGGGCGGACCGAGTTGATCCGAGCATGCCGAAGTACTGACCTTTAACGGTCGAATCAACAAGAATCTGTTCTCGGTGAACTCGTGATCCCTCGGAGCTCTGGGTAAGAGCTTTCGAGCATCATGTGCATACACAAAATCAAGGATTTTGCCCGCAGAGTTTGCTGAGTTCAGTGAGGTCGCGGGGGAGTTCAAATCATGAGCTACACACGCGCCAAGTGCAGCCCGAACCACTCGCGCGCATCGAACCAGGTTTTTTCCAGCTTAAATCCTGACACGCACAGCATTCGTTCGACAGTTTCGAGCGTGTACTTGTAACTGTTCTCGGTGTGAATGCGTTCCCCGGCCCGGAAATGGATATTCGTTCGAAGCGAGCGTAGCAGGACGGTTTGCTTGCGCGCGCTCTCGATATAAATCTCCATTCGCGACGGTAACGCATTCCATTCCGCGATGTGGCGAAATGAATCCAGATCGAAGTTTGCGTCCAACTCACGGTTCAGCCGCACCAGAATGTTCTTGTTGAACTCGGCCGTCACGTCTTGTGAGTCGTCATACGCCGGCACGAGAATGCTTTCAGCCTTCACCATGTCTGTACCGAGCAATAATGTGTCTCCGCTGGAAAGTTGGTCACGTACTTTGCGCAGCATGCCAATAGCGTCATTCCAATCGAAGTTGCCAATGCTCGATCCTAAATAGAGCACCAGCTTGCGACCGGGGACGTCACGAAGAAAGTGAAAGCCGTTGCTGAAATCGGCGATCATCGGCCGGATCACAGCGCTTGTGCACTCTTCCTGCAGACGTTCCTTTGCGTCATTGAGAGCCCCAGCAGATATATCAACGGGAAAATACTTTACTCGCATCTGCTTTCGAGCAAGCGCGCGTAACAGCGTGGCCGTCTTGGTAGCGGTGCCTGCCCCGAGTTCCACAATCGAACTGGAGGGATCAACTGCTTGCGCGATTTGGTGAGAATAGTTCTGAAGAATCTCGAGCTCAGTTCGCGTCAGGTAATATTCGGGCAAACGGGTGATGTCTTCGAACAGCTGCGAGCCGCGGTCGTCATAAAAAAGTTTGCATGGCAAAGTCTTCGGCTTTGACATAAGTCCGCGAACGACTTCTTCGGTGTATGCGGGTAAGGCGATCAGTTCGCGGGCGATCATTTGGCCAGCCTTATGCCCATGAATTGCCAACGCGCGTGGGGCGGGAAGAAATTGCGGTAAGTCGCGCGAATGTGGCTTTCGGGCGTCGCGCACGAGCCGCCGCGAAGCACGAATTGATTACACATGAATTTTCCGTTGTATTCGCCAATTGCTCCGATTGCGGGGTGAAATCCGGGATACGCAACGTATGGACTCGCGGTCCACTCCCATACATCACCGAACATCTGTTGCAGGCCTGATCCAGTTGCGGGGAGCGGCTGAAGTTTGCCCGATTCCACAAATTGTCCGTTGCGCACGGCATTCGCTGAAGCAACTTCCCACTCATCTTCGCGTGGCAAACGTGCTTTGCTCCAATGCGCAAACGCCTCGGCTTCGTAGTAGCTCACGTGGCACACAGGCGCTGCGGGGTCAAGTTCTCGTAATCCGTTGAAAGTAAATCCGAGCCACTGGCCATCGTCCTGTTCCCAATACAGCGGCGAAGTCCGTCCTTTTGCGCAAACTGTGTCCCATCCGTCGGAGAGCCACAGTTCGGGACGGCAATAGCCGCCGTCGTTCATGAATTCCAAGTATTCGGCGTTCGTCACCAGCCGCGAAGCCAGGCTGAATGGCTGCAACAAAACTTGATGCCGCGGACCTTCGTTGTCAAAAGCAAAACCTTCGTTAGCATGCCCGATCTCATAAATTCCACCTTCGAAGCCAATCCACGAAAGCGGCACAGAACTGCTGAGCGGGCGCGGCTGGTTCATGCGATCAGGCCGGAGAGGCATGGACCACAACGCGTGTTTCAGGTCTGTGACGATCAATTCCTGATGCTGCTGCTCGTGATTTAAACCAAGCTCAATCAGCGAAGCTGTACGCTCATCCATTGCTTCGAGGTACCGCAACATGGCTTCGTCCACATGCTCACGATAAGCATGAATTTCATCAAGGCTGGGACGCGACATCAATCCGCGCGCACCTCGATACGGATGTGAGCCGAGTTGTTTGTAATAAGAATTGAAAAGTTGTTTGAAGCGGGGATTGAAGGGCTTGTAACCGGGAACGTACGAACTGAGGATGAACGTTTCGAAGAACCACGTGGTGTGTGCCAGGTGCCATTTCGCCGGACTACAGTCCGGCATGGATTGAAGCATCATGTCCTCGGGCGAGAACGGGCGAGTAATTTGCAGAGTGGTATTGCGAACATCCTGGAACTTCGTACGCAGGGGACTACAGGCCAATTGCTCGGCTTGGCTGGCGTGCATGGCTTCTCCCATAGCCGAGTACATCTTCAGCGTACCCGCTGAGTTCGGCATTCCACAATTGATGCGCAAGCAGCTCGTATTGTCACAATTTTCATGTGAAAAAAACGTACTCCGGGTGCATTTTTGATGTGATGAAGAAAGACGGGCCTCTGTGCGGGATTTGAGCTGGCATCCTACTCACGTTTGAATTGCATCCAATTTCGGCTGTTAGTGCTCTTTTTTAAGCTGAGAACTTCTGGGCTGGAGAGATTAGTGCGAAAGATCTGCGTTTGTAAGGTTTGCGCGATCAGTTTCATCACCCTATTCACAACCTTTGCCGCGGCCCAGCTTCCGAGCGGCGGGAATGGATTTTTCGGCTACTCGTATTTACACGGCGAGACGTTTGCGAATGGCAGCAGCGCTGCTGCCGGAGGACCGGCCAGTATGAGCGGATGGGAAACTTCCGTGGAAGGCAAATATTTGCCCTGGCTTGGCGCAGTTGCGGAACTAGGCTGGAATTACGGTGGCCACGACACTCGCGTCTGTGTGTTGTTCACGAACTGTACAACGTTCCGGCTCAACGCCAGTCGTGACACGCTTTTATTTGGCCCGCGCGCCTCCATCACAATGGGTCGCTACCGTCCGTTTGCAGAGGTACTGCTCGGAGTCGGATATCAATCTGACAAAGGCGGGGGTATTTCCAATTCCGATCTTTCATTCGCGGTTGGGTTTGGCGGAGGAGTCGACTACCACCTGGTGCGCAGTGTCTCACTTCGCGGACAGGTGGAGGCCATACACACCAGCTTCTTCGGCCATTCGCAACTTGATCCGCGAATCTCAACTGGAATCGTATTTAGCTTTTAAGCCGCGATACAGCGATTGGATTCGAGCGATAACATGCCGCGGCTGACAAGTCGGCTTAGCGCTGCATCCTACTCGCAACAAGCTACATCGAAGGTTGCTTACATTGAAAGGGGGAAGATAATGCGCAAATTTCTGGGAGCACTGGTTGTGTTATCCATGTCTGCGCTGGCTCATGCGCAGATCCCCAGCGGGAATATTTTCGTGGGTTATTCGTTCTCGCAAACGCGGCCCAACACACCCGTAAGCCTGAACGGATGGGAAGGCTCGCTTGAAGGTAAATTTTTTCCATTCATAGGCCTCGTGGCGGACTACAGCGCGGGATACGGCACGAACAATGTATTTGCGCCGATAGCCTGCCCGACCTTTGGCTGCCGGCCTACCACCTCAAGCGTGAGAAGGTACACGTATCTCATCGGCCCTCGTGTTTCGGTCCCGATTGGAAGGTTCACTCCTTTTGCACACGCCCTGTTTGGCGCGGCGCACATTAACGATCAAGGGAATACAGACACATCGTTCGCAAGCGCAATCGGCGGCGGATTGGATTACAAGCTGATCAAGGGACTTGCCGTGCGATTGCAGGCCGATAACGTACACACGAACTTTTTCAGCGTTGGCGAGAACCATATACGGTTTTCGACCGGAATCGACGTACGGTTCTGAAAAAACTGCAACCAGGCTTTGTGCTGCCGCCAATTGCTCTGCAGCGAAATCCATTCACCTCCAGGTTGAGTAGTGTGTCGCGTATAATCCAGCATCTACTCACGAGTGGGGTAAATGCGTTATTTTTTCCTGAGTTGTGTACTCGGACTGATTGCAACCTTTGCCGGTGCGCAGGTTTTTCCCAAGGCTGAAATCTTTGGCGGATACAGTTACGGAAACATACAGTTGCTTTCTGACCGAAGCAGCGCGAACGGCTGGCATGCGTCTGCGACGGTTAACTTTTATAAGTGGTTTGGGCTTACTTCAGATTTCGGCGGTCTTTATGGAGCCAATGGCACCGAGACTACGACGGCTCCTTCCACCAATAACGGAAACGATACAAGAAAAGGAGAACCTGAACGTTCATACATTCATGTTCGGCCCCCAATTTTCCCTAAGGCGAGGTAGATTGCAACCGCTTGTGCATTTTCTCATTGGGGAAGCCCGTAGCGCGGAAAGTGCCACTATTACTGAAACCGATCTGCCTGGATTTTTCGTATTAAATAACCACAACTCCGCAGTTGTATCCAGTGGCGCCTTTGCGGCTGGAGGAGGCCTCGATTACACAATTAAAAAGAACCTGTCTTGGCGGGTTCAGGCGGACTACATGGCACTCGGAACATCAGGCGACGTGCGCCTCTCAACAGGAATTGTCTTTCGGTTGGGAAGATAGTTCGATTTTCCAGCACCAGCTATGCGATTGAGCGGACTACTTGATAGGCGTCCCGTCGGTGTTCAGGTTGTAAAAGAAAGTGAACCGCAGCGTGAGGTTGGGGCCGGTGAACTCGGTGGGCAGCGGGGGAAATGGATCGGAAGCCGTAATGCCACCGTATGCCGCTCGATCCAAGGCTATATCGCCAGAACCATTGACGTACTGCAGGCCTGCCACCTCGCCGTTCTTCAAAATTGAGAACTGCAATGAAACAACGCCTTTCTTGAACTCCACGGATTCAGGAATCAAGTTGTACCAATTTTTTTTAACTTCCCGGACAACGATCGCCAAATATGGGCCGAAATCGACACCGCGCGTGTCGCTCAAAATTTCAGGTCCCATGCGAGCCGTACGCTGCCGCTGACCAAGCCCCAGATCGCCGTCGTCGCCCGCATATCTGCCCCGGGTTGCGGCCGCGGCATTCGCAGCCTGTTCAATTGCCCGGCTCGCCGACATGGGCCCGGTATTAAAAATGTTTTTAGGATTAACCGGAGGAGTTTGCAATCTCGCCACCTGGTTCGCGGGAGGCGGAGGCGGCTGTTGCTGCTGGGGCTGCGGTTGCGGCGGTGCAGCCTGCGCGACCTGCTGCTGCGGCTGTTCCTGAACCGGCGGAGCGGCGGGCTGCGGGCGTCCTCGGCGCGTTGCGTCAAGAAGCTTTTTCAACTCTTCGCGATTGAGCTGCGGCTGCTTGCTCGAGGCGATGCGGTTCTTGTCGGAAAGCTTATTGGTATCCGGCGCCTTGACTTTTAAGTTATCCGGCGTCGCTGGGACGAACGTCAACTCGCGGTTTTGGATCGGCTTGATGAGCATGACCGACTGCTTGAACCAGCGCCTGGCAAAATCCGGGGGATGCAAGATGAGAAGCAGAAGGACGGCGTGCGCGAACAATGACATCCAGAACGCTTCGCGCTTGCGTGAACGAGCAAGATCATCCTGGGCCTGGATGAGGAGCGTTGGAAAATCGTGCATCTCGCGATAGGCAGATTCCCATTTGTCTGCGGTGAAGAGTTCCAGCTCGAGTTGATTGGGATCGGACCGCGACGGAGGCGGCTCCTGCGGTGGTTCCTGCAGGGACGGAATTTGGGTCAGAGACATCGGCCTAGATTGTGAGATGCGATTGCAGGCGCGGTTCTACCATTCTCTCATCTTTCCCGCCCGAAAACGACACTTCGAGCGTACAAGTACTTACGGTAGAAGCACCTACTAAGGTTATCGGGATCGAAACGGCGAGGCTGTCAAAAAGTGTAAAGGGAGGTCGAACTTTAACCTCCCAGATTCAAGCGTGCGGCGTGACCTTCGATTTGTTCGAGCACTTCTAGGGCGACAGCAAGGGCTCGTCGGCCATCTTCGAGTGGAACTACCGGGGTTTCTCGGGTGCGAACCGAATGGAGGAAGGCCTGGATTTCTGCATGTAAAGGTTCTTCGGGCGCGATTTCGGGCTTAGAAATCTTAATTTCTGGATTGGCCGAGGGCACGCCTTCGTTGCTGCCGACGGTGAAGACGAGGACATCCTGCCGGCTGTAATCGATCGAAATATATTGGCGCGGCTGGAACAAACGCAGCTTGCGAACGCGTTCGGTGGAAACTCGACTAGCGGTGAAATTCGCGATGCAGCCGGAGTCGAATTCGATACGGGCGTTTGCAATGTCGACTTTATTCGAGAGGATCGGCAGGCCCGCGGCGCGGATTTCTTTAATTGGCGAATTGACGAATGAAAGCACTGCGTCGATGTCGTGGATCATGAGATCGAGGACGACGTCCACATCGAGAGAGCGGGGAGTAAAGATACTGAGCCGGTGAACTTCGAAGAACATAGGCCGCGTGATAAGCGGCAGGGTGGCGCGCACGGCGGGGTTGAAACGCTCCAGATGTCCGACCTGGGCCATGCGTTTCGTTTGTTTTGCGAAAGTAATGAGTTCGTCGGCTTCAATGAGAGATGGCGCAAGAGGCTTCTCGATCAGAACGTCGACTCCAGCTTGCATGAGTTCGCGGGCGATGGCAAGGTGGTGAACCGTCGGCACCGCGACGGAGGCGGCTTGAACCTCGGAATGCGTGCTTAGGAACTGGGCGACCGATCCAAATGCGCGACAGCCGAACTCTTTGGCTACAGCTTCGGCGCGGGCGGCGTTTTCGTCGACTACTCCGACCAGACGAACGGCGTTGGATTCGCGGGCAAGCTGATGATAGACGCGGGCGTGGTTGCGTCCGAAGGCGCCGACGCCGATAACCGCTACGGGAATGGGATCGTGCGATTGCAGAATTTTAGATTGTAGATTGAAGAATGAAGAAAGGCGAAAAATGAAACGGGATGCGCGATTCGGTCAGCGCAATCTACAATCTGCATTCTTCAATCTACAATCTGAAATTCGAATCCTATGACCGTGCCCTCTTCAATAATGCAATCTGACCGCCGTGATACGCCGCGTGCTGGACGGCACCAGTGAGCATGAAGCGGAGGTCGTAGTCTTTGCCGGGGACTGGCTCGTTCAAGCGAGACTCTTCGAGGTTTGAAACTGCTGCAATGAGTTCGGCGTGTGCTGAGCGCAGGTTAACAATGGTCTGATGCCACGTGGAATCTGATGTGTGAGTCACCTGCGGGAAGTTCTCCTCGTCCGTTGGCGTGGCCGCTTCTCGCTTCGTGATCCTGCGCGCGATAATTCGCTCCCAAGCCGCGATGTGCAGCACCAATTCCCAGATGCTATGGGCGGCGAGGATAGGCCGAGCGGCTGCGGTAGCGGCGTCAACTCCGTCAAGAATTTCCATGAGCACTGGCCCGTGCCAGGCTTCGCCGTCGAACGAGCGCTGGAGTTGGTCGATGATGAATTCGAGCTCGGACATTTTCTTTCTCCCTCGGTTCGAAAGTGAACGGGGTTAACAAATTCAAAGTCCCCGCCCCTTCGACTTCGCTCAGGGCAGGCTCTGTCACGCAAAATCGGCGAGACAGGACAAAGCACCCTCTAATCTGATTTGATCGAGACTCCGGCGTTATTAGCGGTTTCAATTACTGAATTGCCGTCGATTAACAAACATTTGCCAGCATCGACGGCTAAACAGGTTGCGCCTGCCCTTTTCATGACTTCAATGGTCTTCACTCCGATGACTGGAACGTCAAAGCGCATGTCTTGGTTGGGCTTCGAGACCTTCACCACTGTTAGTTCGCGAGCCAGAGTTGAGAGGCCAGGATCGAGCGATGCCATGATATGGCCGGCGCGTTCGATAGTCGCATCGGTTCCTTCCATGGCTTCGACGGCTACGCAGGCATTCTCGGCAACAACCACCGTTTGGCCGATATCGTACTGCACGAGACCTCGGGCGACCGTGCGGCCGTGGGCAATATTCCTGGTTTCCTGCTCGGTTGGCGCTCGTTTCGTCAGCACGCCGGACTTAGCCAGGAGAGGTTCAAGAAGTGTTGTCGAGTTTTCTAAAACGATGCCTTCGTCGGCGAGAACTTTGGCGACGGCTCCGAGGAGCGAATCGGTGTTTCTGGTGGTGAGAGATAACAACAACTTCGCAAGACGCCAATCGGGGCGAATGCTGGAAAAAATCTGCTTGTGCTTGACCTGCCCGGCCATGACAGCGCGAGTCACCCCTTCGCGATGGAAAGTGTCGATGAGCTTTGATAATTCGCCGAGCGAAAGCCAGTGGACTGCACTTGCGCCGCGTGACTCTATCTCCGGGAAGGTTTCTTCCTTAATAGCTGCAACCACGACGTCATACCCCTGCGCGCAGGCGGCATCGAGCACGAGAAACGGGAAGCGTCCGTTGCCAGCAATGAGACCGAGTTTGGAGCCTGAAGGCATCTGAAGGGATCAGTCAGGAGCTAATGACGCCACCACGCAAGAGCTTTGCGAGATGCATTCCAATAAAAGTTGAATCGGTCGCATTCGTCGTCCAAGACAGAGAACTCTTTGCATGCTTTGGCTGGCCGACAGCCAGGGAGAGGACCTTCGTCGCTCTCACAATCCAGAGGTGAAATTTCGACGCGGGCTGGCATTGCGCAAAATCCGTCTTGTTGGGCTGAGCTGATTGGGAACGACAACAGTTGTATTTTGTCTTGCTGACTTCCGGAAAGCACCGCGATCACGGCGTTCGTTTTGTCTTTACCCAAGAGTATGATTTCCGGGCTACCATCGCAGTTTACGTCGGCAACGGCCGCCGATTTAGACTGCCATTGGATATTCGGGTGAGTTCTTCGCAGATTTTTCAAGGCGAGCTTCGCTTGCGGCACCTGGGCGGAAGCACAAGCGCCAAGAAAGAGCACCAGGATAAGTTTTACGATTTTCACGTCGATGCAGTCAGCAAAAAATTGAGACAGAATTCTCTACTTAATTACCCCACGCTCGCTGGCCTCAACAAACGTAATCAGCATATCTATATCTTCTCCGCGATCACCTTCCGATCTCAGCTTCTCCAGCGCCTGCGATGTGTTGAGCTTCGACGCCAGCAGAACTTTATACGCGTGATGAATTTTGCGGATGCGCTCTTTGCTGAAGCCGCGGCGTTCAAGGCCCACAGCATTCAATCCGTAGGCTCTGGTCCCACGCTCGGCGGCGGTCTTTGAAAAAGGCAACACGTCGCGGGTGATGGTTGTTCCGCCGCCCACATACGAGTGCGCGCCGATTCGCACGAATTGATGCACTGGGCACAGCGCGCCGACCACGGCCCAATCTTCAACGGTCACGTGCCCGCCGAGCGTCGCGGCATTGGCCAGGATCACGTTATCTCCTACGAGGCAATCATGAGCAACGTGCGTGTAAGCCATGATCAGGGCGTTACTGCCAATTTTGGTCAGCCCTCCACCTTTGACCGTGCCTCGGTTCAGAGTGACAAATTCGCGAATGACATTGTTGTCGCCAATTTCGAGTCGCGTGGGTTCGCCTTTGTACGTCACATCTTGCGGCGCGAGGCCGATTGACGAAAAGGGGAAGAAGCGATTGTTGCGACCGATTTTAGAGGGGCCCTCGATTACGAGATGCGAGATGAGTTCGCAATTTTCACCGAGCTCGACGTTTGCTCCGACGACACAATAGGGACCGATTTTGCAGGAAAGATGGATTTTTGCGGCAGGGTCGATAATGGCCGTGGGGTGAGCGTGCATTCGATATTCAGCGGCTTAGTACGCTATTGCCTCAGGGGCTAAAGCCCGCTCATACAGCATCGAGCGGCACGGCTAACGTCGTGCCCTTCCCGTCGGTGCTCATTACTTCCTGCCTGTGCTCATTCTGGCGGCGCATCTTCTGATTCAGATTGCGTGCCGCGGCTGCGATCGCGGTCGATGAGACGGCAAGTGACGATTGCTTCGGCGACGCGCTTGTCTTCCACGAAGGCGTTGCCCTGCATGCGGACCGCATTACCGCGCCAGGCTTTTACGTCAACTTCGATTCGTAATTGATCACCGGGAACCACGGGACGGCGAAAGCGGGCTTTTTCGATTCCTGTAAAGACCATTAATTTGTGCTCGCGGTCAGGAATTTCGGTGAGCAGGAGCGCGCCGCCGGCCTGCGCGACGGCTTCGACGATGAGTACGCCGGGCATAATAGGCATATTGGGAAAATGGCCGGCAAAAAACGGCTCGTTGATCGTAACGTTCTTAATGGCGACGATGCGCTGCATGCGCACCAGCTCAATCACTCGATCGATGAGCAAGAATGGGTACCGATGCGGAAGGATGCGCAGAATGTCGTGAATGTCGAGCTTGGTCTGCTCGGGGACAGAGGTTTCGGTCACAGTTGGGGAAGTTTCTGTCATTCTTTGCTAAATCGAAGCGTTGCTAAATCGAAGTTTGCTGGATCGAAGATTATACTTTATCGCGCCTGTCCGGCAGATGGCGGGTGTTCTTCACAATCCGGTTTGACCACGAGAGACACGAAGTTTCACGAAGGGCGCTCATTCCTGATGACCTTGTTTGGCTTTGTGCATACTTTACAAATTGCGAAGGCCGCTCCAACTGATCAATGAACACTCCAGAGCCTAAGAATCAGCTGCGTTATTTTGAGAAGCAACAATCACGGATCGTCGACTCGATCCGCCAATTAGTTGAGATTGAATCGCCCAGCGATTTGAAACAGGCAGTTGACCGGCTGGGCACGGTCGTCGGTTCCAGGTTTGCGGAACTTGGCGGGCGCGTACACCTGCATCACGCAGAGAAGTTCGGCGACCATTTGCAGATCGATTTCAAGTCCACTGGAGGAGCTAAGCAAAAGCCGATATTGCTGCTCGGGCATTTGGACACGGTGTACCCCATTGGCACGATTTCGAAGATGCCGTGCCGTGTGGCCCAGGGCCGGCTTCATGGGCCGGGCGTGCTCGACATTAAAGCAGGTATTTCGCTTGCCTTGCACGTGCTCGAAGCGATTTTGAAGTGGAATTCGGGCAAGGTATTGCGGCCAATAACATTGCTGCTGGTTTCCGATGAGGAGGTTGGGAGTAAATCTTCACGCCCAATCACCGAGGCGCTTGCAAAACGGTCTTCGGCTGTGCTGGTTCTAGAACCCGCGGATGGCCTGCATGGTGCGGTGAAGACTGCACGCAAAGGGATTTGCGAGTACACACTGTACGTGACCGGCAAGGCAGCGCACTCTGGATTGGATTTTGAAAAAGGCCAGAGCGCGACGGTGGAGCTCGCGAAACAAATTTGCGAGATTTCGGAGCTCGTGGACCTGAAGCGCGGAACTACGATAAACGTGGGCAAAATCAGTGGTGGAACGCGTGCCAACGTCGTGGCCGCGGAGGCAAATGGGCTGATGGATGTACGGGTGGCTCGAATGGCCGAGGGCCTCAAAATCGACGAGAAACTGCGGTCCCTGAAACCATTCAACCCGAATTGTCGGGTCGAAATTTCTGGAGGGATGAACCGACCTCCGATGGAGCGAACGGCGCAAATTGCTGGATTGTTCGCTACCGCTCGAGCGATTGCGGGCGAACTCGGCTGGAAGTTGGAAGAATCGGCGGTTGGCGGTGGCTCGGATGGCAATTTCACTGCGGCTCTGGGCATTCCTACTCTGGATGGGTTGGGTGCTGTGGGCGAAGGGGCGCATGCAGAGCACGAATCCATAGTTATCTCCGAGTTGCCGAAGCGAGCGGCTCTCCTCTCAGGACTGATTGGAAGCGTTTAATTGCAATAATTTGAGAGTTATCTTTGACTGATCTGCCCGTGTGGCCTAGAATTTCCACAGGGCATAGAACCCGTGGAGGATTTATGGAGGGCTTATTTCAACCGTTACACCTGCTTTTGATTTTCGGGATCGCTCTCCTTATTTTCGGACCCAGCAAGCTGGCCGGCCTGGGCAAAGGCTTGGGCGATGGTATCCGTAACTTCAAGTCAGCGATGAAGGAAGGCGCGGCACCGGCTGCTACTGCTCCCGAGAACAAGGTTGACGAGCAGAAGAGAGCCTAAAGTAGTTTGTGCTCGCGTAGCATTCTCAAGACCAGGTCCATAGGCAAGCCGACTACATTCGAGTAGTCCCCTTCAATTTTTGAGATCCAGCGAGAAGCCTTACCTTGGATTGCGTATGCTCCCGCTTTATCCATTGGCTCGCCGGAGGCGATGTAGTCGCGAATTTCTCCCGTCTTCATTTCTAGAAAATGGACCGTGGTGATTTCTGAGCGGACGTCTTCGAAGTCTCGTGAGATCAGACAGACGCCGGTGATGACCTCGTGTTCGCGTCGCGAGAGCAGGCCAAGCATGCGGGTCGCATCTTCTTCATCTTTGGGCTTGCCGAGTACCTGATCGTCAACGACGACTATCGTATCTGCTCCGAGCACGAATTGATTTCGGTCCCGATCCCAAAGCGCGTGTGCTTTTTCTTTTGCCATTCTCTCGGCAAAGTCACGAGGCTTCTCATTTGGTTGGCGAATCTCCGGAATGTTTGCTGGCTTTACAACGAATTGAATGCCGGCAGTTTTGAAGAGCTCCTGACGACGCGGAGAAGCTGAGGCGAGCACGATCATCGTGTGGGAGCGAGTACTAGGTTATCGATCAGTCGCGTATTTCCTACAAACGCAGCAACCGCAACCAAAACCGGCTTGGAAATATCCGCAACCGGTTCGAGCGAATTGGGATCGACGATTTCAAGATAGTCGAGGCGAGCGGCCGGATTTTTCGCGAATTCTTCTTTGCCTGAAACGATCAATTTGAGTGCGTTTCCCTCGCCGTGATCGAATTTTTCTTTCACCCGATTAAGGGACCGATGTAAAACAAGCGCCGACTTGCGCTCTTGCGGACCCAAGTACACGTTTCGCGAACTTAAAGCTAAACCGTCAGCTTCGCGAACGATTGGGCAAACTTCGATGGCGACTGGAAAATTTAAATCACGCACCATGCGGCGAATAATCGCGACCTGCGCCGCATCCTTTTGTCCGAAGAAGGCGATATCTGGTTCGACAATGTTGAATAGCTTCGCCACAACTGTGGTCACTCCGCGAAAATGCCCTGGACGCGAGCGACCACACAGACGATCGCTGATCGCTTCGACTGTGACCCAAGTGATTGAGCCGGAGCCGTACATTTCGTTCGAAGAGGGCGCAAAAACGGCGTCAACACTCTCTCGTTCCAGTAGCGCGCAATCTTTTTCGAGCGTGCGCGGGTAGCGGGAGAAGTCCTCACTTGGACCGAACTGGGTTGGATTGACGAAAATCGAGACCACAACTACATCAGATTTTTCCCGGGCCGCGCGGACAAGCGACACATGGCCTTCATGCAAAGCGCCCATAGTCGGCACGAGGCCAAGGCGTTTGCTCCCCGAGCGCGCGTTTCTCGAGAACGCACCCATTTCGTCAATCGTGTGCAGTAATTTCATTTGGTGGGAAGCAAGCCAGGGTCGGGCATGTTTTGGCCGACGATCAAATCGAATATCTGTATCTGCGGGCCGAAATAATGCGGCTGCAGGTGGAACTCGGGAAAGTTTGCCAGTTCGAAGGCGACGTATGTATACCATCCCATTTGCGCGACCCACACCGTCGAACCTGGCCGCAAATGAAATTGTGTGACTGCCTGTTGCCATTCATCGTAGAAGGTTCTAGCCGTAAAAATGTACCGTGTTGTGCTTGCGATGACGCGATGGCCGCCACATTCGTACGTGACGAATCCGGCAATCGAGCGGTCGGGCGTGAATGGCTTTTGATCACAAAGATAATGCCCGAGCAGCAGGTCGGTTTGTACGTCGCCGAATATGGGCTCATCGGCTGGGAGCTGGTGAACAAACTGCATTGCGGCACGCATGTGAGCTGAGCCTTGGGCATCAGGCGCGACGTAAGGCAATTCCTTGGCCGCAGTGAAATGACAGAGAACCGATAGAACCACAGCAGTAGCAATTCCGGGAACCAGCTTGTACTTGAGCAGCCGATCCAGCGCTACGGAGACTCCTGCTAGTGCAAACGGCAGCAGAAAGCAGGAGTGGCGAGTTCCACCGTATGGATATGCGCGAACCAGCGCGGCCGCACAATTAATCGCGAACGGCAGGAGCAAGAAGCAGCCGAGCTGGCGCGAAGTGACGCGAGTAGAAACTGGCCGACCACGAAAAACTAAAATCAGGCCTACAATGAAAAACAAAAATGCGACATCACCTACCGCGAGTTGGCGGAATACGTATTGGAAAACTCCAATCGTCCGTCCGATGATGAACAACAAAGGGTTCACTCTTCCAGGCACATAATAAGAATGACTGAGATATGCGTTGCCCATCCAGCCTTGGGTCGCATCTTGTCCGCCGAAATATTGGCTGAGGCGGCGGATCTGAGTGATGTAGAGAAATATGCACAGTCCTAAGGCGACCACCTGTCCCGCGATCCAAGCCGCGAAGACCCGCCAGGATGGGTGGTGAGTGATCATTCTCCAAATCGCGTAAATCCCAAGCGCAGGCGCGAACAGGAACGCAGAAAAATGCGAACCGATGGCGAGCCACAGAGATGCACCGGAAAGTAACATTGATGTTGCACAGTTTCTTGCCAGAGCCCGTTCCAGCAGGTAAGCCGAGGCCATTGCGAACGCAAGGAAGAGCGCGTATTGCCGAATTTCGGTTGAGAGCTCGATTGAAGAGGGCAAAAACAGAGTGAAGACGTAAATCGTCCAGGCGACACCTTCCGAAAACAGAGTTCGCGCCCAGTGAAAAGTAAACCAGCAAAAAACAAGGCCGGCCAGGATGGAAGGCATACGCAGCATCAGCTCGGAGGTGCCGAGATAGCGCCAGATATGCTCGACGAAAATCAGAAGAGGCGGATGCGAGATCGCGAGACTGATTTTGTAGGTCTCCGACCAGGAGTTTTGGTTTGCAGCGGCAAAGTGCATCACCTCGTCTGAATTTAAAAATGTGCCGCTCGCATGCCAGATACGAACGAGAAAGCCCGCTGCGAGCAGCAGGAACGACCAGCGATTGGCGTTCTGTACTACAGAATGATCAATCCTGATCAGCGTGGATTGCCACCTGCGCTCGCCCGCAGTTGGGATTTCTTGAATTTCCGGCATTGATTTCCTTGAGGATAACTCAGGTGGGTGACAAGCAGCATGCCAGGCAATTCTCTCGCGGCAAGCTGGATCGTGAGAATCCCTTTCTGCGCCGGTGAGATTACCAGAGCTGCAGGGGTCCTTCGATTCCGCATCTGCTTCGCTGAGCGAAGCAAACACTGAGCCCAGGATGACAAGAGTACACAATTTCAGATTGTGTGCTTCTGACAATTGTCACCGCAAGTCGGTGACACCCTCCACTGTTCAAACAATTTTTCGAGCGGCATATTTCATAACGAAAGCTGATCGGAGAACACATGAAAAGACGATTGCAGTTTGCATTTGGAGCAGTGCTCTTATTCGCTTCGATGGCGGCGGTTGCCCAGATGGGTTCTACGCCTGCGCCGGAGCTGAAAAAGCTCGGCTATTTTGCCGGGGACTGGACGAGCGAAGCGACGATTGCAGCGGGTCCCTGGGGCAATGGCGGCAAATTCAGCGACTCAGTCCATGGGGAGTGGATGAAGGGCGGCTTCTATTTTATCGATCACTCGGATTTTTCTATGCCCCCAGAACTCGGTGGCGACGGGACATCTCTGGCCATCCTAAGTTATGACCCGGAGAAGAAGCTCTACACCGAGCAACGGTTTGACAGTACCGGTCGTCACGTTGTAACGACAGGAACGCTCGATGGCGATACCTGGACATGGAGTGGCGAGAATGAGTACAACGGCATGATGATCAAGTCGCGGTTCACAATCAAAATGATCTCACCCAAGTCGTTCGCATCCAAATACGAACTTTCCGCCGACGGGGGCGCGCGAATTGGATGCCGTTCTGGGATGGCAAGGCGACAAAGAAATAAGGACAGAGTCGACGACTTTTGGGGCCGATTTGCTGGATTCGGACCCTTTGTTATCGGACTCCATGTGGGCGCCTTCTCACATCAACCACAGAGCGTCTACATCTACGATGACGTTCGTTCGCGGGATATTCTCCTGGGCCGCGTGGGCGAGCATGGCGCGAAGAGTGGCGTTGAGTTTTTGGCGGCTGGGCGATTTCAGGATGAAGTGGTAGCGATAGTCGCGCTTCAAGCGCTCGATGGGCGCCGCGGCCGGGCCGAGTACTCGCACTCCTTCGCGTCGAGTTTTTTCGAACCAGCGGCCCAGGTTGCCTGACCAGCGCAGCGTGTCATCGAGTTTAGCGCTGCGGACCATCACGTTCGCGAGCGAGCTGTATGGAGGGTAATGCATCCAGCTGCGGAAGCGAAGTTCTTTTTCGTAGAAGCCGGTGAAATCATGGTGCGCCGCGTACTGCACCGCGTAATGATCGGGGAAGTAGGTCTGAAGAATAACTTTGCCAGGAACCTCTCCTCGGCCGGCGCGACCTGCGACCTGCGTCAGGAGCTGGAATGTTCTCTCGGCGGCGCGGAAATCAGGCAGGCCGAGGGCCGTATCTGCGCCTACCACGCCGACCAACGTCACACCGTGAATATCATGGCCTTTCGCAATCATCTGCGTTCCAACCAATAAATCGAGTTCACCGGCATTCAACGCGTTCAGCACGCGCTCGAAGTCGGCGTGGCCGCGGACAGTGTCGCGGTCTAAGCGGGCGATTCTCGCCTGAGGAAAATATCCATGCAGGAGTTCTTCCAGCTTCTCCGATCCGGTGCCGAGAAAATAGACGTACTCACTACCACATGATGCACAATGCTTGGGCACCGGAGCCATGAATCCACAATAATGGCACTGCATGCGGCGCTCCGATTTATGGTGTGTTAGTGGGATTGCGCAATCGCGGCATTCCATGGTTTTGCCACATGCCCGGCATAGCGCGACGGGAGAATAGCCTCGACGGTTGAGCAACACCATCGCCTGCTCTTGGCGTTCGAGGCGAAGCCGAATTTCTTCCAGCAGCTTTCGCGAGACCACTTGTTCGTGGCCGGTTTCCTGAAATTCCTGACGCATATCGATGAGTTCGACTTCAGGCAGTGGCCGTTTCTCAACGCGATCAGGCATTTCAAGCAGCGCATAGCGGTGCTTCTTAGCGTTGAAATACGATTCGAGCGAAGGCGTTGCCGACCCGAGCACCACAACCGCATTCGCGAGCTTCGCGCGCATAACGGCGACATCGCGCGCATGATATCGCGGCGTCTCTTCCTGCTTGTAAGAGGAATCCTGCTCTTCATCGACGATGATCAGCGCGAGATTTGAAACCGGGGCGAAGACGGCCGATCGCGTTCCAACCACGGCGCGCGCTTCTCCGCGCCGAATCCGGTGCCAATGCTCAGCGCGTTCTTTGTCCGATAACGCGGAATGGAGAATCGCGACTTCGTCTCCGAAGGCCTCATGTACGTCGGCGGCAACGGCCGGCGTCAGGCCGATCTCTGGGACGAGCAGGATTGCTGACTTCCCTGCACCTAGAACAGCTTTCATCGCCGCGAGATAAACAGCGGTTTTTCCGGAACCGGTAATGCCATGAAGAAGAATTCCGGCGAAGCTGTGGCGTTCGACTGCCTCACGAATTTTCCCAAGCGCCTCCTGTTGGTCGCTATTGAACTGAATGGCTGTGGAAGGTAAGCGAGGGGTTACGCTGGATTTTGCGAGTTCGACCGGCTCATCAACAACTTCGATCAGACCCCGTTTGACCAGTGTGGCAAGCGTGCTTTTTGGGACACTGAGGGAGTGTATATCTTCGACGGAAAGTCGGCCGCCAGCGGATGCGATTGTATCGAGGATTTCGCGTTGATTGGAATTCGGCGGACGAGCGCGTCCGCCATTACGTGGTGCGTTCTTCGACGAGATCTGTGGCTCAGAGGGGAGGTTTTTCGACGGGTGAGGACGCTCCTCGCCCCACGATCGATCGATTAGTACTGCTACCTTCCTTATTCTTGCGGCATCTATCGCATGCGACGCATCTTCGCGCGCGATCCACTTTTTCCGTAGCATGCCCTCGAGCACTGGCTGCGACACACGTGTTGCTGAGTGCAGCGTTGCTTCGCGAACTTCATCGCGCAACGACAAATAATCCAGCACGCGGTACTCCGCGTCCTGTTCTTCGGGAGTTCTTCTTGATCGGGCAGATGATCCTGATTCACTCGCGAGGTGCAGCGCCAATTGGCCATCATCTGTAATCCGATACACGACGGCTCGGCGAAATTCCGCCCCGAGCGGCAACATGGACCGGAAAACCTCGCCGATCGGTGCGAGATAGTATTCGCTGATCCACTTACCGAGCTGGAGTAACGCTTCATTCAACGCTGGCGTCGCGTCCAGCATCTGCAGCGCGGTTTTGACTTCAAGATTCGGACTCCGATCATGCAGGGCGGTCACGACTCCTACCATTCGTTGCCGCCGGAACGGCACGAGAATTCGGCTTCCAGGAAGCGGATTTGCACCAAGAGGCAAGCGGTAGGTAAATGCCATGTCGAGAGGCACGGGAAGGGCCACATCGCAATACTCAGGCATGAGAGGAAAGAAAATCCTATCATCCGATGTGTTACCCGGGTTACGAATTCCTTACCCTGATTACATGTTTTCGCGCGCAAGACTCAGGAGGTATGTTCCTGGCTGGAAATTTGTCTATGGCACAAAAGTGTAATTAGTTCCATACCTTTGCACCGCGGCGCGAAAATTTAACCTAAGGTGTTTTACTTAAGGTTGCTAAGAATCCACAGGTAAGTTTATCTACTGTTCCTCACGGATGAACTGTCGGTAGTGTAGCTGTGGGTTCCCGGTTGATATCCTCGCTTCTGAAGCAGAACGCTATTCTGGGTCACAGAAAATTACTCCTGACTTTTGTATAACTTAGAGATGCAAAGCTTCTACTTACAATAGGCTAGACCTCTTTTGCGACGCCGTACTCTCCTTTGTGAATGTGGCAAAAAAGCCGCACTCCAGCAATGTCTTTTCCTACATTTCCTTGTAAAAAACAGGGCCCACTGGCAAACCATGTGCAGTAGAAAGGGCAATCCCGAAACGCTTGCTTGTTGGTACTCAGAAGTAAGAAGGGGAGACAACTCCAGCAAGAGGTGACTTGATGAAAGAAAAAGAACTCAGGCCACGGGAACAGCAGGTCGTGGAACTGCTCCTACAAGGCTGTGATAACGATGAGATCTCGAAGCAACTTCACATGGCGCGTCGCACTGTGAAGGCGCACTTCAATCGCTTGTTTGCGCGTTTTGGAATTGCTGGCGGAGTCAAAAGAGTAAAGCTGGCAACACTTTTATATAGGAGGCAGCTATGGTCCGAGGAGAACAGGCAACCTACCCCAACCCCCGAGAGCAGCGAGTCATTGAGCTCGTCGCCCGAGGACTTAAAAACAAAGAAGTCGCAAGTGAAATTGGAACCACCGAGCACGTCGTCAAGAATTATCTCCGCACCATCTACGACAAACTCGGGCTTTGGAACCGCGTAGAACTCGCTCTGTGGTATGAAGCGCGCCGGTTCGAACAGATGTGTATGGCTAGCGCGAATTAGTCTTCCTCCCTCATATGCGTGAGTGCCGGTCGAATTGCGGCCGGCACGTCAGCGCCTTTCAGCAGTAACCCTGGCTAGCCGAATCTTGCTTTGTGTTCTTTAAGAATGCAGAGGTCCATAAAGACGGTGATGCCTGCGTTTTGCGCCTTATCGGCCGCCTTCTGATTAATAACCCCCTCCTGCATCCACACAGCGGGAACTTTTATGTGGATCGCCTGATCAATGACCTCCTCCACAAATTCAGGCCGCCGGAAAATGTTTACGATGTCAACTTGTTCCGGAACCTCGAGCAAAGAGGCGTAGGATTTCTCGCCCAAAGCACCGCGGATTGTGGGGTTCACAGGGATGATTCTGTACCCTTGAGCCTGCATGTAAGCGGAAACGCCATGACTGGGGCGCAAAGGGCTGTCGGAGAGACCGACCACGGCGATGGTCTTTGAGCGTTCTAGCAGGTCCCGAACTGGGTCGTTGGACGGCAACTCCTTAATTTTAGCCGCAACTCGCTGAAACACCGGGTCTATTTTCACCGCAATAAAGGTACTCTGCTTGCGTTCTAATCAACGGGAGGGAGGCGCTGCAGGCTGGCATCTCCAGGGGGGAACATGGTCTCGAAGAATTGGCGGGCGGTTGCTGTAGGAGCGTTGTTTCTTGGTTTTGGATTGGCCATGCACAGCGCGGAAAATGAGGAGAATGCCGCGTCAGGCGTGGCGCTTACTCTTTATAACCAGGACTTCGCAGTTGTGCGTCAGCCGATTGCACTCAATCTGAAACAAGGGCTGAACAATATTCGGTACGCAGAAACCACTGCACACCTCGAACCGGACTCGGTCATGCTGCGAGACCCGAGTGGCAAGCATCACCTGCAAATTCTGGAGCAGAACTATTTGAATGATGCGCTTAGCGAAGCCTTGATGCTGCAAGCGTACGAAGGGAAAGCGATTGATTCTGAGGTGATGCGCGATGGCAAGCCGCAAACGGTTCGCGGCAAAATTATACGCAGCGGCTATGTTCCCCACTACAACGCCTTTCAGCATTACGGGGCGCAGTACCAGTATCAGCAGATGGCAAGCGTCGACCCAGCAGCGAATTCGCCAATCGTTGAGATAGACGGACAAATTGAATTTGGACTTCCCGGCAAACCGATCTTCCCGAGTTTGGGCACTGACTCGCTGCTGAAACCGACACTCGACTGGACGCTGCAGTCGGATACTTCCGGCAAGGTGAATGCGGAGCTCAGTTACGTTACGGGCGGCATGACATGGAGTGCCGATTACAACGCGGTTGCACCGGAAAACGGCGACAACCTGGACATCACGGGTTGGGTCACCATGGACAATCAGTCCGGAAAAACGTTTGATCACGCGCAAATCAAGTTGATGGCGGGAGAAGTTAACAAAATCCAGCAGGCCGCAAACGGTGGATTTGTATTTAGGGCACAAGCCGCAGCGGCCAGCGATCAGTTGGCGCAGCAAGTTCAGGAGAAAGCATTCGACGAATACCACCTATACACTCTGCCCCGCCCCATCAGCCTTCATGATCGCGAAACCAAGCAGGTGGAGTTCATTCGCGCGTCAAATGTCAAAGCCAATCGGGTTTATGTCTATGACGGCGCGAAGATCGGGCAGCAATATCTGTATTGGGGATACGAGCAGATTCGCAACAATCGCGAGTATGGTACGGAGATGAACGCTGACGTTTGGGCCATGCGGGAGATCAAGAATTCGAAGTCGAACAATCTTGGCATGCCGCTGCCCAAGGGCCGGGTGCGCTTTTATCGCCGTGACACCGATGGCGCGCTGGAGTTCGTCGGCGAAAATGAAATCAAGCACACGCCAACGGATGAGACGTTGCGTATCTTCACCGGAAACGCTTTTGATATTGTTGGCGAACGAAAGCAGACGAATTTCCAGGTGGACAACAGGAATCACAAGATCAGCGAATCATTTGAGATCAAGTTGCGAAATCACAAGAAGGAAGAAGTTGAAGTACGAGTCGTCGAACACCTATATCGCGGCCTGAACTGGGAGATTAGGGACAATACCGACAACTACACTAAATCCGACAGCCGCACGGCCGAGTTCCGGGTAAACGTTCCGGCGGATGGAGAGAAAACGCTATCGTATACCGCGGAGTATACGTGGTAGTAGCGAGAAATCAGTCCTTCTTCGCAGTTTCCATTTTCTGCTTGTACATACGTAAGGCGAGCTTGCGGATGGTGTCAGGGACTTCTTTGTTTGCGGAGAGATTTCTTAAGTCCTGGACGAGCAGGTTTTTCATCAGGCCGAGGGCGACATCAAGCGGCGTACGTGGATTCGAAGCCAGATTGCGAACCACGGCGTAGTTTTTTGCAAACCGGCGCTTCATTGGAATTGCGCGAAGTACCGCTTCGAGAACATTTTTCTGCGAAGCGAACTTTTCCACTTCGCCGTCGGTAATCTTGGGCGAGTCGAGGACGGCGAGGGCAACGATCTTTGTGCCGTCACGAATCAGGATCGAGCGCTCTTCTTTCGATCCTTTCATTCCAAGCTGAATACGCCCTTTGATGTCGAGCTTGGCAATTTTCTGGAGCACGCTGCCGCGCTTTTCATCTTCTGAAGGCACCGGCTTTTTGTGGGCGAGTTTTACGGCAGCGCCACTTGTGGTGGTTACGGCGGCGACTGCTGTAGCACCGGCCGCCGCGGCAGTTTGCTCTTCCGCTTCCTCATCCTGAGTTGCCGCAATTGGTTCGAACGCCTTGTCGCCTTCGGCGACGATTTCGGCAGCGTGTTCGCTCATGAATGCAGCGACGGCTTTCTCGGTTTCGGGATCGGAAGCTGAGTCGCCTTCGGCAGGCGCCACTGCCGCCGGCGATCCTTGAGCTGCTTGAGACTGCTCGACCATAGCCGTGCTATGAGAAATGTTCTGAGGAAGTAGGGTCGGAACAGGCGGCGCTCCCACTATAGGAGCAGCGATCTTCCCGGTGATCAGTTCCTGCAATCGGGCGGTCTGGGTTCCACTGAGCCCCTTGTTGCTATTTATGTCGGTCAGAATCGCTCGCGCGTTGCGCACGCGGGGACTGGCCAGCATGATGTCGATCCACTCGCCTTTGAGCGTTGAACCAATGAGGCTGAGCTTGTTCGCGGAAACAGATGGATTTTCGAGCAGCAGCGGGAACAAAGGCTGCCTAAGATTCTTGGGCGAGGTCCAGTAGTCCAAGACTTCTTTCGGCGTTGCGGGACTCGAGACAATTTCCTTCGCGGATTTCTCGTCCCAGCCGGCAAGAGTCAGTCGCGCCTGTTCGCCAAAAATTTTGTTGTTTTCGGCAAGAAAAACAAGAATTTCGACCATCTCGTCGGCGGGAACGTGAAGCGCACCTTTGGCTGCCGTCATCATCTGGTGCGATGGCAAAGCGCTTCGGCGAACGAGATCTAAATGGCGGCCCATAGTACTCCCTGAAGAGAATGCTGCACCCTATAGGCTCTCGCATTGAGCGGGTTGTTTTCTAGTATTTTTGGGCGATAGCCGGTTACCGAAGGCACCTAAAGTCAGTGGGCAACGCCGTCGAGATCCGCGCTGCCATCGCGCCGCATGCGCAGATAAGCCCGGATGAAGGGCTGCAAGTCGCCATCGATGACGCGGTCGACATCCCCGACTTCGGTTTTCGTGCGGTGATCTTTGATCAAGCGATACGGTTGCAAAACGTAGGAGCGAATTTGCGAGCCAAAGTCGATGTCGAGCTTGGAATCCTCAATTTTCTTCGTGGCCTCACGCTTCTTCTCCATTTCGAACTCGTAAAGCTTCGAGCGCAGCATGCTCATTGCACGGTCTTTGTTTTTGTGCTGAGAACGTTCATTTTGGCAAGCTGCGACAATGCCGGTCGGCAAGTGCGTGATGCGCACGGCGGAATCGGTGGTGTTGACGTGCTGGCCGCCTTTGCCGCTCGAACGATAGGTGTCGATACGGAGATCCTCAGGCTTGATGACGACTTCGATCGACTCGTCAATTTCAGGCGAGACGAAAACGCTGGCGAACGATGTGTGGCGACGCTTGGCTTGATCGAATGGAGAAATGCGGACGAGACGATGCACGCCAATTTCACTGGTGAGCAGGCCAAAAGCGTATTCACCGTTCACGCCGAAGGTTGCGGATTTTATACCGGCTTCTTCGCCGGGCTGGTAGTCGTAGAGAACAGTCTGGAATCCCTGGCGCTCGGCCCAGCGCAGATACATGCGCATGAGCATCTCCGCCCAATCCTGCGATTCAGTTCCGCCTGCGCCGGGGTGAATCGTAACGATTGCGTTGCGGGGATCGTTTTCACCTGAAAGCAAAGTCTCGGTTTCGAGACGATCGACGCGTTCACGCAACAGGTCGATTTCGCGGCGAAGATCCGCTTCGACGTTTTCGCCTTCACGGGCGAGATCGAAGTAGGCGGAAATATCTTCGGTGCGGCGGGCGAGATCGGCTTCGGTTGCAAGCAGGTTTTCCAGGCGCTTCTTTTCGCGCATGACCTGCTGCGACCTGTGCCGGTTGGACCAAAGGTTGGGGTCGGCGGCTTGTTTATCGATTTCGGCTAACTGTGGTCGGAGTTTGCAGGCGTCAAAGGTACTCCCGTAGTTCGCGGACTTTTTGCTGCAGGGCTGAATATTCCTGTTCGAGTTCCTGAATCATGCCTGAAGTCTGCCTTTTACAGGAGTAGTGGCGGCGAGAATCGCGCCTAACGATATTATCGCACATGCGTATGCAAACCAGTCGCCGTGACGCGTGTAGAAAGTGGTTGCGTTCTCGAGGGCGTAAGAAGCGACGAGCGCAATGCGAACCTTGCGCGGAATTTTCTGGACGACGCGGCCACTGGGATCAATTGCCGCGGTAACCCCGGTATTCGTCGTGCGAAGGAGCCAACGAGCATTTTCGACGGCGCGCATGCGAGCTTGGCGTAGATGTTGAGCGTAAGCGCCGCTATCACCGTACCAACCATCGTTTGAAATATTCACGAAAACCTCTGCGCCGTTCCTGGCGAATTGACGGATTTCGTCGGGGAAGATGGACTCGTAGCAGATGAAAACTCCGAGCCTTTCGTTACCCGCTTGCAAGGGCAACCGCAGGTGCCCGGGAGTGAAATCGCCGACTTCTTTGGTAAGACCTCCAGCAAACGAAAAAAGATTTTTTAAAGGCACGTACTCGCCGAAGGGGACGAGGTGAACTTTGTCGTATCTTCCCGCGAATTGCCCATTGGGACCGATGAGAGCGGCGGAATTAAAAATCTGCTGTGACGAACTGCTTGCGTTCTCAACACCGATGTTACCTGCGACGACCCAAGCGCGCGCCGTCGTTGCGATTTGGTCGAGCGCGGTACGAAATGCCTGGTCTCCGATGTAGAAAGGGGCTGGGGATTCAGGCCAGACGATGAGTTCGGGACGTTCCTGATCGGCTGGCGCAGTGAGGCTGAGCTTTACGAGGTTGCTCAATGTGTCTTCGAAATATTGGTGCGTCCAGTCCGTATTGTCGAGAACGGGAATGTTTTCTTGCACCAGCACGGCGCTGCGATTGGCGGCATATTGGGGAGCAGGCATCCAACGAGCGGACTGCAATATGATTGCCGCGACGAAAGCTGCAAAAAGTAAAGATCTGCGTTGCGGCCGGCGTAGAAGAAGTGCGGCGGCGAATGCAGCGTTGACAATCATAATTTCTAACGAGAGACCGTAGACGCCGGTGACGGTTGCGATCCGCGCCAAAGGGATGTTGTCAACTTGACTGATACCAAGCAGATCCCACGGGAACCCGCTGATGCGTGTACGTGCGAGTTCGACCGCAACCCACACAAATGGCGAGAGCACGATTGCGACGCGCTGCGACCAACTGGCCAGCAAGCTGATGATGATTCCAAATGCCCCGTGGTACAACGCCAGATATAAACAGAACAGAATCAGAAGGCCAAAGGCACCAGGGGCACTGATCCCGCCGTACTGCTTCATGGTGCTGTAAACCCAGTAGCAGTTGCCGGCATACCAGAGAATCCCGCAAAGGTAACCCAATAGGAAGCCTTGCAAAGCAGTTGCCGGAAGGAGTTTGGCTGCTCCTTGCAATTGAAGAGTTTCGGGAGGGCGCGCTCGAAGTATGGCAACCAGCAACGGTGCGACAGCGATCCAGCAGAGAATGTAAAGGTTCGGCAGGGGGAAGATGACGATCTGCAACACCGCTGACAAAATCGCGAGCAGCCAAGCCCTGCTTTCGATGGAGCGCATTGCTGGAAAGGATATCAGGCAACGGCGCCGGTGATGCGCCGTCATTCATTTTGACTCGGGCCATGAAGAGCGAAGTAATGGTTTCATGGTTGCTCGTGGCTCGTGGCTCGTAGCTGATCTCGCGAATGTTATCTTTACTTGCGAGCGAAAAAACCTTCATGCCGGCACGGGCACTACCACAAGAACAATCGAGGTCACTGGAATCGGCGCTGCGGGACAGCGTCCGTGGCGAGGTCCGCTTCGACAATGGAAGCCGCGCGCTCTATGCGACCGACGGCTCGAATTATCGCCAGGTGCCAATTGGTGTTGTGATTCCGCGTGATGCGGATGATGTGATAACAACCATTTCGACCTGCCGCGATCATGACGCGCCGATTCTTTGCCGGGGCGGCGGAACTTCGCTCGCGGGACAGTGCTGCAACGTAGCCGTCGTGCTCGACTTTTCGAAGTACATGGCGAACATCGTCGACCTTGATCCTGAGCGGCGCATTGCTCGGGTACAGCCAGGCGTTGTTCTGGATCATCTGCGGAATGCGGCGGAACAATACAACCTGACTTTCGGTCCCGACCCGGCTTCGCACAGCCGGTGCACGCTCGGCGGAATGATTGGAAATAACTCGTGCGGCGTGCACTCAGTGATGGCGGGCAAGACCGACGAAAACATTGAAGAACTGGACGTGCTCACGTATGACGGTCTGCGGGCGCGCGTGGGCAGGACTTCCGAAGCTGAACTCAACAACATCATTGGCGCGGCCGGCCGACGTGGGGAGATTTATTCAGGGCTGAAAGAGCTTCGGAATCAGTGCGGCGATTTCGTTCGGGCGAAGTTTCCGAATATCCCGCGTCGCGTTTCGGGATACAACCTGAATTTTCTTCTTCCTGAAAATGATTTTCACGTCGCGCGAGCGCTGGTCGGCTCCGAGGGCACGTGCGTGACCGTGCTGGAAGCCACAGTGCGTTTGGTGCAAAGCCCGCCAAAGCGTGTGCTGCTCGTGATCGGCTGCCCTGACGTGTACGAATGCGCTGACATAGTGCCCGAAGTTTTGTCTCATGGGCCGATTGGACTTGAGGGCATGGACGATCTGCTTATTAAGTACACGCGCAAAAAAGCAATTAACTCCGAGGGAGTTGCTCTGCTGCCCGAGGGCGGCGGATGGCTTCTAGCAGAGTTCGGTGCGGCGACTCTGAGCGAGGCGGAGGCCCAAGCCCAAACTGCGATGCGCGCTCTCGGACGAACTTCCAGTTCACGAAGCTTTCGATTGCTGAGCGATCCGCATCTTGCGAAAAAGGTTTGGGAGGTACGGGAATCGGCTCTGGGCGCGGTTTCTAACGTTCCCGGGGAACCGCCGAGTTGGGAAGGTTGGGAGGATTCGGCGGTTGCTCCCGAGAGATTGGGCGCATACTTACGCGAGCTGATAAAGCTGACGAACGGATACAGCTACCGGTGCCTGGTATACGGGCACTTCGGCGACGGCTGCACGCACAACCGCATGGATTTCGATTTGCAGTCGTCGGAAGGGATCAAGAAATTCCGCAGTTTTTTGGAGGAAGCGGCAGACCTGGTGGTTTCGTTCGGTGGAACGATTTCGGGGGAGCATGGCGACGGACAGGCCCGGGCAGAATTGTATCCGAGGATGTTTGGTCGGGAGTTGGTGGAAGCGTTTTCGCGATTCAAATCTTTATGGGACTCGGATTGGAAGATGAACCCGGGCAAGGTGGTTCGGCCGAACAAGCTCGACGAAGACTTGCGGCTGGGGCCAGATTACAAACCGTGGCAGCCCGAAACGCATTTCAAATTTCCGCAGGATGAAGGCAGCCTGGCGCGAGCGACTTTACGCTGCGTGGGCGTAGGTAAATGCCGCCAGTACGGAGGGGGAGTGATGTGTCCGAGTTTTCGCGTGACCCGCGAGGAAAAGCATTCGACGCGCGGCCGTGCGCACCTGTTATGGGAGATGACAAAGGGCGATGTGATTCCGGCGAACTGGCGCGATCCGGAGGTAAAGTCATCGCTCGATTTATGTCTATCGTGTAAGGGTTGCAAGAGCGATTGCCCGGTCGCGGTGGATGTTGCGACTTACAAGGCGGAATTTCTTTCGCACTACTATGAGCGACGAGTCCATCCACTGGGGCATTATGCGTTTGCGCGAGTGGATCTCTGGGCGAGCCTAGGGTCAGTAGCTCCTGCGATTGCAAATTTCCTGACTCAAGCACCCGTTCTAAGCAATGCGGCCAAGTTGGCGGGTGGAATCTCTGGTCAACGCAGAGTTCCGCGCGTCGCTAAGGAGACATTCGGGCGTTGGTTCGCGAAACGACGGCTGCGACCTTCATCGAGCCGAGATGTTCTGCTGTGGCCTGACACGTTCAATAACTACTTTCATCCCGAGACCGCGATTGCTGCTGTCGAGGTACTCGAAGCGGCAGGATTTCAAGTGCGAGTACCGAGAGCGAGGCTTTGCTGCGGACGCCCGCTTTATGACTTCGGCATGTTGAGCACGGCAAAGAAATACCTGCTTCGAGTATTCGATGTGCTGCAACGTGAGATCGAGGACGGAACTCCAGTAGTGGTGCTAGAGCCCAGCTGTGCATCGGTCTTTCGCGACGAAATGCTGAACTTATTCCCGGATGATGCGCGCGCGAAAAAGCTCGCAAGGCAAGTGGTGCTGCTCAGCGAGTTTCTTGAGAAAAATGCAGATCACTTTTCATGGCCGGCGGTTTCGCGCAAAGCGTTCGTGCATGGGCACTGTCATCACAAATCGATCATGAAGATGAACGATGAAGAATCTGTGCTGCGGCGCATGGGTATTGATTACCAAATGCCTGCGCAGGGGTGCTGTGGTATGGCCGGAGCGTTTGGATTTGAGAAAGACAAATACGATACATCGATTGCGATCGGCGAGCTCGAACTCTTGCCGGCGGTGAGAAATGTGCCTGAAAATTGGTTCATCATCGCGGACGGATTCAGCTGCCGTGAGCAGATTGAGCATTGCACCGGAAGGAAAACGTTGCATTTGGCTGAGGTAATACAGATGGCATTGCACAAGGGGCGCGAAAGCTCTTAACCGCATAGATTTGTCGAGCTTCATCCCGAGCACGCTATCGAGGCGCACGCATCCTGCCGCAAAACTTCTCATACTGTTCATAAATGTATGTGTCGGTCATGCCAGCGACGTAGTCGCAGATCACACGCGCGAGCGGCTCGGCGCCTGCTTTCTCCTGATAACTCGAAGGCAGCTTCTCCGGATATTTCATCCAGAGATCGAACAGTTCAGTAATGATGCGTTCGGCATCTTCTTTTTCAGGTTCGAGAGCTGCGCTGTAATAAAGATTTTGATAGAGAAATTCTTTTGTGCGGTGGCGTTGGGCTTCGGTTTCAGGCCCAAGCTTGACAAGACGATCAGGAGTTTTGCGGACCTGATCCAAGGCGTAAATTTTCAGTCTTTCGACCTCGTCCTTTGTATTCCGGATCAAATCGCCAACCCAGCGGTCTAAAACTCTGCGCAGGACTTCGTTGAATTGGAGTTTCCGGGGCGCTTCCGGGTAGAGCCGTTCGACTTCGCGAAATAGCTGTTCGAAATACGGAAGATCTTTGTTAATTTGTTCCAAGGTGAGCAGGCGGGCTTCAAAACCGTCGTCGAGATCAGCGGTGTTGTAGGCGAGTTCGTCAGTCACGTCGATGAGTTGCGCCTCAAGCGGCGGGCGTTGGTCGAGCAAATACTCGGCGAGTCCCGGGAACTGACGGGGGTCGTAGTCGCGCGAATGTTTCACGATCCCCTCTCGAACTTCGAACGTGAGGTTCAACCCGCGGAATGCTGCATAGCGCAACTCAAAGTCCTCGACTATACGGAGCGCGTGCAAGTTGTGATCAAAAAACAATCCTTGCTCCCGCATTACAGTATCGAGAGTTTTTTCTCCGGCGTGTCCGAATGGGGGATGCCCGATGTCATGGGCAAGAGCGAGGGCTTCCACCAGTTGAACGTTTAATCCCAGCTGCGCGGCGATGGTACGCGAAATCTGCGCGACTTCGATGGTATGAGTCAGGCGGTTACGGAAGTGGTCGGAATAGCGGCGCGTAAAAACCTGGGTCTTAGCTTCCAGTCTTCGAAAAGCCCGGGAGTGAATGACCCGATCGCGATCGCGCTGGAAATCATTGCGATAAGGGTGCGGGGGCTCTGGGTGTCGCCTGCCGCGGGAGTGCTCCACTTGAACAGCGTAGGGAGCAAGAGATTGACTCATGGAACCATTCAATCATCGGAGAGGCGGCAGGGCAATGTCGTGGGTCGTGACTCGTGGTTCGCAACAAAATACCGGTCCGGCAAATGCAGGTAGCTCGCCAGCCAGCGGTCAAATCTTTGTTCCGAGGACTTCTTTAATCTTGGCCATCAGTTCGGTTGGCGTGAATGGCTTTTGAATAAAGCCGGCATCGCGGTCCAGGTCTTTCAAATCCTCGTCGCCATAACCGGACATATAAAGAACTCGTATATTAGGCCAGCGTTGTTTCGCGAATCGAACCAGATCCGGCCCGCTGATGTCGGGCATGACCACGTCAGTCAGCAGGAGGTCGACGTTATCTCTCTGCTCGGCGATCAGCTTTCGTAGCGCTTCGCCGTTGGCAGCCGTCAACACCGTATAGCCGGACTGAGTGAGAATGGTCTGCCCTAGCTCGCGCAATAGCGGCTCGTCTTCGGCAAGAAGGATTGTGCCGCTTGCAGGTTTCGGTCTCTGTTGTGTCATTGCTCCCCTGGGACAAAGTTAAATTCCGAAACGCTGCGAAAGCACCCTTTTCATCCGGCACCAGCGGTTCTACCGGAGCTATAAGCTATATACGACAGTTGGTCTGCAATTGGTTCCATTCTCGGTAGAGTTCAACGTAATTGACTAAGAATGGGTACGGCTCTCGCCCACGATCTGAATGCCTGTATCAGAGACGCACAAATCTACATAAAGGGAGCACGAATTTTCTCGTTCCCCTCGTACTGAGTCCTTAGACCGGTAGGCGGCTTTTGTTGCAGCTCCGCGTCAGTCAACGGACGTTCACGATTTAAAAGCAGCACGTGCTTCACTGGACTTCGCCTTGACGGGCAGACGTGGTGGCGCAGGTCGTATTGCGAAGTCTGTTGTTGCTGATGGTGCCGCCAGTCTAGCGCAACGGCCTTTTACGGAAAGAGTAACTTCGGTTATCAGCGCACAGTTGGTTAATAGGCAGATGACTGTAGCTCGTACTTAGATGGATTGGTCGCAGAAGAACTTGCGACGCCGAATTGTTGCCGATTCCGCAACTGGTCACGAAGCACAACCGGCTGCTAACATCCGTTCAGGATGGCTCTCAGGCGCATCACCACGAACATTAAGGAGAGTGCGAAAAAATTGGGAGGCAAACGCGGGCCGCGAGCCTCGAATCCGCTAGGCGAACTCGTCATCATCACCGGGATGAGTGGCTCCGGCAAAGCTTCGATGCTGAAAGCCTTTGAGGACCTTGGCTATTATTGTGTGGACAATTTGCCGGTCCGGCTGATTCCGAGTTTTGCCGAATTGGTTTCGCAATCGGCCGAAACTGCGCGCACGGCCCTGGTAGTTGACGTTCGTGAAGGGCGGCAGCTCGAAGAACTGCCTGCGATTGTAAAGTCAGTCCGTCGAATCATTGCGACGAAAATGATTTTCCTGGAAGCGGATGACGCGGTTCTGCTGCGCCGCTACAGTGAGACACGCCGGCCACACCCGCTTGGAACGGATACTCCCGTCAAATCGTCGCTCACAGCCGAGCGCCGCCATCTTCGTCCCATTCGCGCGCTAGCGGACCTGGTGATCGACACTTCGAAGTTCAACGTCCATGAGTTGCGCGCGCACATCAACGAACTGTTTCAAAAAAAAGAAACCGGCAGGAAAATTCTGGTCTCGTGCGTGAGCTTCGGATTCAAGCAAGGTGTGCCAGAAGACGCTGACCTGGTTTTCGATGTTCGTTTTTTGCCGAATCCGCACTTTGTTCCCGAATTTCGGCCGCTCACAGGACGCCATGCCAAGGTCGCAAAATATATTCGGTCTTTTCCGCAGACAAGGGAATTCATCCAGCGCATCTCCGATCTGCTGATCTATCTATTGCCTCACTACATTCGCGAGGGAAAGAGCTATCTCACGATTGCATTTGGCTGCACTGGCGGGCAGCACCGCTCGGTGATGATCGCTGAAGATGTGGCCAAGCGGCTGAAGAAAGCTGGCTACCGAGTTAAAGTCGCACATCGAGATAACCCGAAGTGATATGCGATCCTTGCGCACAGTCGTTCCTACATGTGCTCTGATCTTCTTAGCCTCCACGCTGCAGGCGCGTGAACCCGTCTATGCACGACACGGGATGGTGGTCACGCAGGAAGAACACGCGACCGATATCGGAATTCAGGTCTTGCGGTCTGGAGGGAACGCAGTCGATGCAGCGGTAGCGATCGGCTTCGCGCTGGCAGTTACGCATCCATTTGCAGGAAATATTGGCGGCGGCGGATTCATGCTCATTCGGATGGCCGATGGGCATACTTCCTTTATTGACTTCCGCGAAAAAGCGCCGGTGAAGGCAAGCCGCGACATGTATCTCAATGCGAAAGGTGATCCAACAGACGCCAGTATTGTCGGATGGCGCGCGGTAGGCGTTCCCGGAACAGTTCGAGGCCTTGAACTGGCACATCGCAAATATGGCCACAAGGCCTGGGCAGATCTTCTTCAACCGGCAATCGGCCTTGCTGAGAAAGGCGTTCCGGTCTCGTATTGGCAAATGAAATCGTGGAAGGAGAGCAGCTCTCTTCTATCTCAGTTCCCGGAATCCAAGCGGATCTTTTTAAAGAATGGTGCCTACTACGCATGGCAGGAGGATTTCCGCCAGCCCGAACTCGCGAGTACCCTGCGGCGTATTGCCAGCCTGGGCAGCCATGACTTTTATGATGGCGAGACCGCGCATTTGCTCGCCGACGCCATGCAGAAGAATGGCGGCCTGATCTCACTGGCCGATCTCCATAATTACCAGGCAGTCGAGCGCGTTCCACTCGAAGGCGATTACAGGGGGTACAACATCGTCACCTCACCCCCGCCGAGTTCCGGAGGAGTTGGACTGTTGGAAATGATGGGAATGCTCCAGGGCACCGACTACGAAAAGACTGGTGCCGGTTCCGCTGAGAGCTATCACTACCTGGCGGAAGTCATGCGACGCTTTTTTGCGGACCGTAACGAGTTGGGAGATCCAGATTTCGTGAACAACCACGTTTCGTCATTGCTCGATCCGAAATATCTCGAACGGCGACGTGCAACCATCGATCCGGAATGTGCGACGCCAAGTGACCAGGTGAATCCCGGGATCGATGTAAGCCGCGAAGGCACGAATACCACACACTACAGCGTGGTTGACCAGAAGGGCGACGTCGTGGGTGTGACCTACACCTTAAACAACGGTTACGGCAGCGGGGTGACTGTTCCGGGAGCCGGATTTCTGCTGAATGACGAGATGGACGATTTTGCGGCAAAGCCCGGCGCGGCCAACATGTTTGGGCTCGTGCAGGGCGATAACAATGCAATCGCAGCCGGCAAACGTCCCCTTTCGTCAATGGCCCCCACCATCATTCTGAAAGACGGCAAGCCATTTCTTGTGCTTGGCGCTCCGGGTGGGCCGACGATAATCTCTGCCGTGCTTCAGGTAATCCTCAATATGGTGGACTTCGGAATGAACCTGCAGGACGCCGTCGATTTTCCTCGCGTCCACCATCAATGGAAGCCGGACAAGCTCGCTTTCGAGCGCGGCATTTCGCCGGATACGATCGCGATTTTGCAGCACATGGGCTACATGGTCGATGAATCTCACCCGGTCGTTCTCGCTCGTGTTGAAGCGATCACCATGCAAAATGGTTGGGTGCAGGGCGCACATGACCCTCGTGGGCCCGGAAAAGCTGCAGGCTACTAACTCGTTATTGCTTGCGCCATGTCATTTCTACCCGCACGGGAATATCGTTTTTAATAGGAACAGTCAATAACGTGGGCGGATCGATTTTAAAGTCGGTCAACTTCGACGGGATGACGCCCGAAAGCTTTGCCTCACTTCCCTGCTCGGTGATTTGGAATGGTACATCTTTGTAGTGTGTGGCTTGGCCGGCAAATTCGACGTCGAGGTCGGCGTGAATAGCGCCTGACGGCGATTGCTCAGGCAGTCGCGTGCGAACGGTGACCATCGGATATTGCCCGGCACGAGTGACTTGCAGCATGTGGAGATCGCGATTGCTATCGCCCGAGTCGAATGACTTCACAGGGGCGGCGATCAGAAAATCACATTGACCTTCGTGACAGATACCCTTGCCGCGAGCAGCGTGACTAACACCATTAACCTGATGTAGCGGGTGAGAAACGTGATAGGTGAGTGTGGACTGTTCGAGAACCCATTGGCTGTCGGCTGCGACTACCGGTAGCGCGACGGCCAACAGAAAAAGAACAGTTGTTCTTACCATCGTATTTACCATTTGAGCGAAACTGAAAGAATCGCGGCACCATAAGCCCCGGCCGTGATTACTGCTATCGGGCCGTGCAAACTTGCGATTCCGTGAATTCTTTCCCCCTTGCTTTTTTGCGAGAAAGCCCTAGCACCTAAGATGGGGGTAAGGACCATGCCAGGGCCGTGAATCCAGGCCAGAATTTTGTGGGCCTTGATGGGACCACGCGTTTCTGTTCCGGGAATCTTCGGCGCGAAAATCGCGTAATAAGCAGTTACTCCGTATAGCAAGGCCGTGGTTGAGCCAAGCGCCGCGTGCACATCGCGATCGGTTGAGCTCGTTTGCTTGCCACCAGCTGCGAGGCCAGTCAACACCGTCGCGACCAGCGGAACGGTTGTGATAACTCCGAACCGCTGATGAACCTTAAGCATGTGGGAACGTTTGTCCAGACGGGCCTGTTCTGCGGCGCTGCCTTGAGTCTGCGAAGGCGAGAAGCCGAGGTCGGAAAGTGAAGGGGCAGTGGCGGATGGAGCCAGAGCGATGTTCACGGTCGGCGGGGTTGCGGCGCTCACTGTTACCGTCGTCGTTTGCGCGGCGAATCCTTCGGCGGAAGCGGTTATTTCATAGTCGCCAGGAGAAAGATTCGGGATGGTGAACCCACCGGACGCGTCGGCTTGGGTGTCAGCAGTGACACCTGTAGCTTGGCTTTTAATGGAAATTTTCGCGAAAGGGACGGCCATTCCGGCAGCGTCTTTGACGGTCCCGGAGAGATTAGCTCCACTTGTTTGAGCATTAACTGTTTGGGCCTGAGATTGTTCGGCTATTAAAAAAAAACAGAGTGTGGATACGGCGACTACATAGCACGTCCTTCCGTTTCGCATGAATTCTCCTGAATTCTTGGAAGCAGGTGATATTCGCTAGAGATGCGGCACAGAGTACCAAAGATGTCCCGCACGTCCAACTCACGCTCTCAAGTAGAATAGGGCCTTGCACCTGATGTCCTTTCAGTTGAGCACCACTACGGGATTCCGGAGCGACGCATGCGTCAATTGACGCGACTGTTGCGCTACCTCACACCATATTGGGCGCAATTCATTCCTTCCGTCATTTTGCTTGCTGGTGTCGGGTTCCTGGATGCGTTTCGCGTGTTGCTGGTCGGGCCGGTGCTCGATCGTGTTCTGAATCCGTCTTCCGGTTCAGACAAAATATTACTATTCACGATTCCCCACACTCACCACACTGTTTATCTGCAACGGTTCGTGCCGTCGCACTTTCACAATGCCTGGACAATTGTGGCTTTTGCTTTTGTCGCGGCTACGATTCTGAAAGGAATCTTTGACTACGCCGGAACTTATTTGGTGAATTACGCAGGCTACGGGCTGATTACCGACTTGCGCAACTCTCTCTATCATTCGGTGCTTCGCCGCTCAGCGGCATTCTTTCAAAAGCACACGACCGGAACTCTGGTTTCGACTATTGTGAGCGACATCGAACGTGTGCAGTTTGCGATGTCGAGCATCCTGGCGGAATTTCTGCAGCAGTTCTTTACGTTTCTGTTCACCGCAGCCGTGGTGGTCGTCTTAGGCAAGCAGCTGTCCTGGCTTCTGCTCCTCTTCGTTCCATTCATCATTTATTCCGCCAGTCGGATTGGGAAGAGGGTTCGCCATACGACCAGGCGTGGGCAGGACAAGCTGGCTGAAATCCAGAACATTCTTCACGAAACGATCACGGGTAACCGGATCGTGAAGGCCTTCAGCATGGAGTCATGGGAGTTCGCGCGATTTCGCAAAGCCGCGCAACGGCTCTTTCGTGCCAATTTACGCTCGGTTGCGGCTGCGGCGATCAGTTCGCCTTTAATGGACATTTTTGGCGCGATTGCGATCGTGCTGCTCCTGCTGCTCGGCCGGCAACAGATCATTCACAAGGTAATGACGCCAGGCATCTTCGTTGCCTTCATCATTGCAGTTTTCAAGCTTTACGATCCGGTCAGAAAATTCGCTCTCTTTCATAACAGCTTTCAGCAGGCGCTCGGCGCTTCTTCGGAAATTTTTAAGTTTATGGACATTCGCGACGAAGTGCAGGAGAAAGCGAATGCTCCAGCCCTGCCGCCATTTTCAAGAAGCATTCGTTTCGAGGATGTCTCTTTCTATTACGAATCGCAGGAATCAGAGCGCGAGATCCTGCGTGGTATCAACCTTGAAGTGAGGGCTGGAGAAGTTTTGGCGCTTGTGGGATCGAGCGGCGCAGGCAAAAGCACGCTAGTTTCTTTGATCCCGCGATTCTTCGACGTGACCGCCGGGTCGATCGCGGTTGACGGCCAGGATATTCGCGAGGTTTCGCTTGCGTCGTTACGTTCGCAGATCGGAGTGGTCACGCAGGAAACTGTTCTGTTCAACGACACTTTGCGGAATAACATCGCCTACGGTCAACCTACTGTTTCGCAAAAACAAGTCGAAGCCGCGGCCCGCGCGGCATTGGCCCACGATTTCATTTGCAAGTTGCCTGCCGGGTATGACACGGTAATCGGAGAAAAGGGCGTGCGACTCTCTGGTGGGGAACGCCAGCGCATTGCGATTGCCCGAGCGTTACTCAAGAATGCGCCGATCCTGATTCTCGACGAGGCGACGTCGGCGCTCGATAGTGAATCGGAGGCGCTGGTGCAATCCGCATTACAGAACTTAATGACGGGCCGAACGGTGGTCGTGATCGCGCATCGGCTTTCGACTGTGCGCCGGGCCGACAGAATCGTAGTTCTTGAAAACGGCACGATTGCAGACGTAGGCACACACGAGGAACTGATGCAGAAGCTGGGCACCTATCGACGGCTTTACGATCTGCAATTTATCGATATCGAATTGCCTCCAGTGGCGGTGCCTGCGCAATGAAGGAGCTCGCCTGATGCCCATTCGATCGATGACAGGGTTTGCGCAAGCGAAGGGCCAGGTGAACGGCGGCCCTGCATTCAGCCTGTCCGTAAAATCGGTCAATCATCGCTTTCTCGATTTGCACTTTCGACTTCCTTCCAATACCGATGCCCTAGAAATGCAGTTGCGCCGGATATTGAAAGAAAAGCTGGCGCGCGGCCACGTAGATGTAAACCTTTCTTTTGAGCAGGCAGGAGCGGCACCGCTGGCGCTGAATCGGCAGTTGCTCTCTGCTTATGTTCAGGCGTTTCGCGAGGCCGCGATCGAGGCAGGAATCGCGGCGGAGCCGGATTTGAATGCGATTTTGCGTCTGCCCGGAGCGCTCGACAATGCGAGTGCTCCTGCTGAAGAGGAGCTTACTCCTGCGGTGCTGTCGGTGCTGGAGCATGTTCTGGACCAGCTCAACCGCATGCGCGACGAAGAAGGCCGCGGCATGGAGCGTGAATTGCGAGAACGAATGGCGAGCCTGAAATCAGCTTGCACGGAAGTACGCAAACACCGCGAAACCGTGCTCAAGACCTACACAGAGCGACTAAAATCGCGTATGCAGGAGTGGCTGAACACGACGGTGGACCAGGACCGCATTGTCCAGGAAGCCGCTCTGCTGGCCGATCGCAGCGATATTCAGGAAGAATTGGTCCGGCTGGGGAATCACGTCGATCACTTTCTCGGAGTGCTCGACGCCAAAGGCGAAGCCGGAAAGAAACTGGACTTCCTGCTGCAGGAAATGAACCGCGAAGCAAACACGCTGCTTTCGAAAACATCAGGACTCGCTGGCGATGCCGCGCGAATTACGGAGGCCGGGCTCGTGATGAAATCCGATATTGAAAAAGCGCGTGAGCAGGTGCAGAACATCGAATAATGACCACGGTCTTCATCATCTCCGCGCCGTCCGGCTCTGGCAAATCGACGCTGGTAAATGAAATTCGGCAGCGGGTGCCTAAACTCGAGTTTTCCGTTTCCTACACAACACGCAAGGCACGCGGCAGCGAACGAGATGGCTGCGAGTATTCCTTCATCTCGCGCGAACAGTTCCGCGACATGATCGCGAAAGATGAATTTCTCGAGTACGCCGAAGTCTTTTCCGAAGATTATTACGGGACTGCGCGGCGCTTCCTGCGAAAGGCAGAAGAGCTCGGAAATGATCTTTTGCTCGATATCGATGTACAAGGCGCGGAACAGATCAGGAGAAAGATCCCGGACGCTATCAGCATCTTCATACTGCCACCCAATCGGGAAGAACTCGAGCGGCGGTTACGACAACGCGGTCAGAATCCCGAAGCAGTCATCCAGCGGCGGCTCGAAACGGCCGGGCACGAGATTGAGAATTACCGGGAATACGACTATATTTTGGTGAACGATCGGCTGGAGGACTCCGTGAAGGCGCTGGAGGCGATCCTGCTGTCGGAGCGGTACAAGCGTCAAGGCAAGGGCGACGCTGGGTTGAGCACAATTGCGGAGAAGTACCGTCTTGAAAATGTTCGCCAACGGCTCCAGCCTATTCTGCAGTCGTTCGGCAAAACAGTAGCCAGTGTGAAGTAGAGCAGGGGGAGTGCTATGAAGTTGATTGACGGGTTCGACAGCAACTATCGGTACATCCTGGTAGCAGCGCGGCGTGCGCGGCAGCTGCAGGGTGGAGCGCCACCGGTTATCGAAACGATTTCACGCAAGCCCTGCCGAATTGCGCAGGATGAGATCAAGGCCGGCAAAGTAAAGTGGATCGTGCCTGAAATCGCGCCGCCCCCGGTTGAGGTCGCGGCGGAAATGCTCGATAAAGCCATGGGGCAGGAAACAAGCTCCTAGGTTTCAGCTTGAGCAAGGAAGGGCGAGCAGTGAGCAACTCGCTCGTCTATCTGAAAAGTGCCTCGTCTGCCGTTGACTTCTTTGCTTGCTCGCCGCTCATTGCTCATAGCTCGGCAGAGTTACGTTCGTACTGGCCTTTGCTTCTATTCCTTCCGCGTAGAATCTAATTGGTAGCAGTTAGAAGCGTATGAAAATCGCTCTCGGCGTTTGCGGCGGAATTGCGGCGTACAAGGCGGCAGAGGTAGTCCGCCTGCTGCAAGATCGCGGCATTCGTGTTCAGGTCGTAATGACCGACTCCGCCCAGGAGTTTATTCGTCCCCTCACGTTCGCGGCACTCTCTGGCGAAAAGGTCATTACAGGAATGTTCACGCGCGACGCGGGATCGGAGCCGAATATTGATTCCGCGATCGAGCACATCGCGGTGGCACAGTCGATCGATGCTCTGGCTGTAGTTCCGGCGACTGCCGATGTTCTTGCCAAGTTCGCCCAGGGAATCGCAAACGATTTTCTGACGACTCTTTATCTGGCGACTACGGCCCCGGTCGTGGTTGCGCCCGCTATGAATGTGAACATGTGGGAGCATCCGGCTACGCAACAGAATTTAGAAACGCTCCGCATGCGCGGGGTAAAGATTGTAGAACCGGGTAGCGGATATCTTGCGTGTGGAATGACCGGGCCAGGAAGGCTCGCGGAGAACGAAGCGATCGTCGCCGCGATCATGGAGGCGCTCGGGGCTTCACAAGATTTGGCCGGTGAAACCGTTTTGATTACGGCTGGGCCTACCCGCGAGAAAATCGATCCTGTTCGGTATTTGAGCAATCGTTCGAGCGGCCGCATGGGCTATGCCTTGGCCGAAGCTGCGCTGCGAAGAGGTGCAAGAGTTCTTTTGGTAAGTGGGCCGACTTCGATCAAGCCGCCGGGCGCGGCAGAAGTGACATGGGTTGAGTCGGCGAAGGAGATGCTGGACGCCGTACTGCGTGTCCTACCGGAATCATCGATCGTGATCAAGACGGCAGCGGTCGCGGATTACACCATTGCGAATCCGGCAGAGCAAAAAATAAAGCGCGGTAACGACATGACGCTGGCGCTTGAACCGGCTCCCGATATTCTGGCGGAGATTGCACCCGGAAAAAAATCACAGCTGGTGGTTGGCTTTGCAGCGGAAACTGAGAACGTTATCGAAAATGCGCGCAAGAAGCTGAAATCGAAATCGCTCGATGCAATTGTTGTAAATGATGTTTCGCGCGAAGGCGTGGGCTTCGACTCGGATCGAAATGCCGTCACCATCATCACGCCATCCGAAACGATTCCTGTTCCAGAGACGAGCAAGTGGGAGGTCGCGCAAAGGGTGCTGGATTGCGTGGCGGGGTTAAAGAAGAACAAGCTCCTAGCTACTAGCTCGTAGCTTGCTGGGAGTCTCGGTCCCATCTGTTTTTGTCCCGTTCTTCACAACTAGTCGGCGTTTAGAATCCAAGGAATGACGTCGCCTCTCGATCCGCAACTTCGCCGCGCTGTGGCCGATCGCATTCGTTATTACAACGATCTGGGAATTTATGATTTCTATCGGCGTCCGACGGAACGCATTCCTGAGTCGATCAATGAGAGCAGCAGTTTGGCTGAATCCGAAGGAAAAGCAGGTTCCTCACGGCTAAAGCCGGTCGGGACGGCGGCCCTTCAGGAGAAATCAGATTCCGTAATGAACGTGCCAGCAGAAATTTCGACCGTGGCTGATCCGGTCACGGCCCTTCGTCTGATTCGCGAAGACATTGGCGATTGCACCCGCTGCCGATTGCACAAGCAGGGGCGCAAGCAGATCGTGTTCGGCGTAGGCAATCCTGACGCAGAGCTTATGTTCATCGGCGAGGCGCCGGGAGCGGATGAAGACCAACAGGGAGAGCCCTTCGTGGGGCGGGCAGGACAATTGCTGACTAACATGATCAAAGCAATGGGCCTGTCGCGCGAAGATGTTTACATTGCCAACATTATTAAGTGCCGACCGCCGAGCAATCGCACGCCGGAGCGCGATGAATGCGAGACCTGCTCGCCATTTCTCATGCGGCAGATTCAAGTGATCGGGCCGAAGGTCCTCGTGGCGTTAGGAGCTGTGGCAGCTAAAACGCTTTTGGCGGTCAATGCGCCGATGTCCGAACTGCGCGGACGGTGGTTCGATTTTCGTGGGACGAAGTTGGCAGTCACCTATCACCCAGCGTTTCTTCTCCGCGACCCGCGCCAGAAAAAGGAAACCTGGAAAGACTTGCAAATGGTGATGAAAGAGCTCGGTCTCAAAATTCCAGAGAGAGCCGCCGAGTAGAACTCAGAACAAACCAAAGGCGGCAAGTTGCGTTTGGCCAGCAATATAAACTTTGCCGTTGATGACGGTAGGAACGGTGAATCTGATCGCCACTCCGAAATTGTCGCGGGTGCCTGCCTGGCTGCTGTTGTAAATTTCGTTCGCGACGTTTGTGGCGTCATAGGCGTGGAGGACGTTCACACCCGAAGCTTCGATCGACCATAGAATCCCGTTCGATGCTCCGTCTGACGACACCGTCATATTCGCTCCGGGATAACCATAGACATATGTGCCCTCGGCAACAGGTGTGCTAGACAGCATCCCGTTCGTGAGCTGGAATTGTTTGATGACATCTTGATCGCCAATAAAGTAGATATTCCCTTGCCAATATGTTGCGGTGCTGTAGTCATTATTGTTCGCCTGCGACCCGAGGGCAGCGGGCAACCATTGCACAACCTGACTATCGCCACTCGATTGGTACTGACCAAGATTGTCGCGATTCAGGACGTAAAGTGTCCCTGACTTCCCTGCGCTAACGCCTAAATGGGGGACCGGGCCGTCCTGGTCGGGAAGGAGCATGAATCCGCTGGAGCCAACATCGACATCATCATCCGACAATGTGAGCTGATCGTAGGGCGTGAAGTAATCGGTGGCGGTCAGTGAATTGCCAGTGGGGGTCAACTTCACAAAACTATCGCCGTAATCGCTGCCCCCGGTGCTTGCGTCGAAGGTGCCATTGCCGGTAATTGCGTAGATGTTTCCTTCGGAATCAGCTGACAAAGACGTGCCGGCCATCCAGATTCCAGCACCTTCGCCGTTGGGGGTGGAATTCCAGACCGCAACTTGCTGCAGAGTGGAAGCGTTGTAGCCGAAGACCCAGCCGTGATAGGGCAGCACGTCGTTGTAAGAGCCAAATGCGATGTATATGATCCCGTTCAGCAACAATAAGCCGGAGCGCTGCAGTTGATGTACAGGAAGAAAGGCGATCCGACCGTTTACGTTTCCAACTCCAGTTCCGGCGACTGAGGCCTGAATGACAATGGGACTTCCGGCACGTTCTTCGCCGGTAACAATATCGAGCGCATGCAGCCGGTAAAAATAGTTGCCATTTTCTTTAGTTGCTGCAACCACGTAGAGTGTTCCCGTGGTGCCATCAATGACCGGCGTTCCGGTGATTCCGACTGTATTGATGACCCCTCCGCCCATGTCACTTCCGGGAATGGGAGTGATTCCGGCTGAAGGATCGGTGAAATTGACGCTCCACAAGGGTGACGAGACGTGCCCATCGGCGTCGAACGCGTATACCGAATCGTTCTCAGTTTCGACGAAGACTACGTTATACATTGCTCCGCCGATATTGATGCCAGAGACGTAAAGTGGCTGAGCGAAAGCTTCGCTGTCGAGCGGATATGAAAATAGTTTGCCGAAGGTGGCCTGGTTCACATTGCCAGGAGTAAGAATCGTCTCATTCAGATTTTGACCGGTCACCGAGAGATCATACTTTTGCTTTAGCACGCCGGTGTAGTTCGGGGGGGGCGGCGGTGGATCGGGAGTGGGATTCGGCGGTGGAGCGGACTGTTGCGGTGGCGCTGGAGCTGGGGCCTGTGCCGGTCCATTACTCGTACCGCAGCCCACTACAACGGACATAGAAGTTACCAGAGCGAGGAGAGTGCACCATCGCCTGGCCAGGCTAGTTTGGGAGCGCACGTCCTGTTCAGATGTAAGTTCCTGATTGTGAGTTGCGCGATTTCGAGGTCGGAGCTACTTCACGAGATCACTTGGCCGGCTTGGGTTCGTAGCCCCTGCACTGAATGACGGGCAACCGCGGGTACTTGGGGAACGTAGCGTCTGAATCCGACCTCTGGCAACGATAAAAGACCGAGTCACGATCGGATTTAATCAGCCGAACATGGTGGCAATCGGCGCACAGACCGGCTTCATTTTTTTGAAGTGTAGTGGTGGGATCCACTTAGGAAGCATACTCGCTACCGAGAGTGTTCTAAGCAATCGGCGCCCGATAAGTAGATCAGATTCGCTTGCGGCTGCGCCCCTTGAGTGCTTTCTTTTTCCCTGTCTTCCCTGCCTTCGCGTTTTTCTCAATTCTGACTTTCCAGGCGGTTCGCAAGGCGCCGGTGAGCACATCTTCGCTAACAACTGCAAGACGGACGTGGGTTGCTCCCATGCGGCCCCATCCACCCGGGATCGGCAGGAAAATTTCGGGCAATTCTTCTACGAAGACAGCTTGCTGCTCGGGAGTGAGCATCAGGTTGCCATAGCCCTTTGATTCTGCCGCCAGGGTGGCGAAAATCCGGCCACCCACGCGGAAATCCGGGCTGCCCATGTGAGAGCCTTTCCGCTCCCTCCATGCTGAGTGCGATTCGTCGGAAATCGTTAGGGGTCACTGGAGTTTCCCGGCTCGAAGATTGTGAGCGACCCGAGACATAGGTAACAGATCGTACCGGACACATAGGTTACACTTTCTCCCCTTTCGGGGAGGAAAGTGGATGCCGTGGAAGGAGTGTTCGGTGATGGATGAGAGAG
>Ga0070741_10000892_pt1 | contig 98749 bp, 88 predicted proteins | sample Coa_R1_4_FD_66440 | JGI IMG/M metagenome (GOLD analysis project Ga0070741, IMG submission 66440) | Surface soil microbial communities from Centralia Pennsylvania, which are recovering from an underground coalmine fire - Coalmine... | ecosystem: Environmental > Terrestrial > Soil > Unclassified ... | reverse complement strand
CAGCGGTGATCGTCACAGGAGGCATCGGGCGTCCGGTGCGCATCGGCGTTCTCCTTTCACTACTGAGAACACCCGACACGCACAATTTGTTTCACTCATTTCTGGGACAGGACACTAGCCGCATGGGTGTCCTCGATGAAATCGTCGCCCACAAGCGCGGCGAGGTGGCCGCGCTCAAGGCGGCACGGCCGGTGGGCGCGCTGGTGGCGGCCTGCCGCGAGCTCGCCCCCGCGCGGGACTTCGAGGCCGCGCTCCGCCCGGCCGGAGACGAGCGCGTCCGGCTGATCGCGGAGGTCAAGCGGGCGTCGCCCTCGCAGGGCGTGTTCCGCGGCGACCTCGATCCGGTCGCGCAGGCCACCGTCTACGCCGGCGCCGGCGCCGCCGCGGTCTCGGTGCTCACCGACGCCCGCTACTTCCGCGGCAGCCTCGATGACCTGGTCCGGGTGCGGCGCGCGGTCCCGGTCCCGGTGCTCCGCAAGGAGTTCATCGTCGACGAGTACCAGCTGTGGGAGGCCCGGGAGGCGGGGGCCGACGCGGTGCTGCTGATCGTGGCCGCCCTCGACGACGCCGCGCTCGGCGATCTGCTGGCGGCGGCCAAGGGCGTCGGCCTCGGCACGCTCGTGGAGGTGCACACCGCGGCCGAGCTCGATCGCGCCCTCCGGCTTCACCCGCCCGTGATCGGGGTCAACAACCGCGATCTTCAGACGCTCACCACGAGCCTCGCTCCTTCGCTCGCGCTCCTGCCCCAGATCCCGCCCGGGCCGATCGCGGTGAGCGAGAGCGGGCTGCGGACCGCCGCGGACGTGGCCCAGGTGGTGGCCGCGGGCGCGCGGGCGGTGCTGGTGGGCGAGACCCTGCTGCGCGCGCCCGACGTGGCGGCGACCGTGCGCGAGCTCTCGTTGCGATGAGGATCAAGCTCTGCGGCATCACCAACGTCGACGACGCGCATCTCTGCCTGGAGGCGGGGGCCGACGCGCTCGGCTTCATCTTCGTCCCCGGCACGCCGCGCTGCGTGAGCGCGGAGACCGCGGCGCGCATCATCGAGACGCTGCCTCCGTTCGTGACCCCGGTGGGCGTGTTCTGGGATCATCCCGCCGGCCAGGTGAAGGCCATCGCGGAGGAGTGCCGGCTCGGGGCGCTGCAGTTCCACGGCGACGAGGCCCCCGAGGACCTGGTCGAGCACCGGTTGCCGGTGATCAAGACGCTCAAGGTCGCCGTCGCCGCCGATCTGAGCCGGATGTCCGACTACCGCGTGGCCGCCTTCCTGCTGGACTCGCCCGCCCGGTGGAGCGAGGGGCTCGCGCGGCCGCCGATCCCGTGGGACGTGGCCGCGGAGGCGGCCCGGCGGCACCCGGTGCTGCTCTCGGCCGGGCTCACGCCCGACAACGTCGGGCCGGCGGTGCGGCGCGTGCGGCCCTACGGCGTCGACGTCAACTCGGGCGTGGAGGCGCGGCCGGGCCGCAAGGACGCGGACAAGGTGCGGCGGTTCGTGAGCGAGGCGCGCGCCGCCGCGGCGGAGCGCCCGTGAGCCGGGCGCGCGTGCGCCCCGCCGCCCTGCCGGACGCGAGCGGGCACTTCGGGCGCTTCGGGGGCCGCTTCGTGCCCGAGACCCTCATGCAGCCCCTGGTGGACCTGGAGAAGGCGTACCGGGCCGCCCGGGCCGACGCCCGCTTCCGCCGTCGCCTGCGCGAGCTGCTCGCCACCTACGCGGGCCGGCCCACGCCGCTCTACTTCGCGGAGCGGCTCACCCGGCACGTGGGTGGCGCGCGCATCTACCTCAAGCGGGAGGACCTCTGCCACACCGGCGCGCACAAGATCAACAACGTGCTCGGCCAGGCCCTGCTCGCCCAGCGCATGGGCAAGCCGCGCGTGGTGGCCGAGACCGGCGCGGGCCAGCACGGGGTCGCCTCCGCGACCGCCGCCGCCCTGCTCGGCCTCGAGTGCGACGTCTACATGGGCCGCGTCGACGTGGAGCGCCAGGCCCTGAACGTCTTCCGCATGAAGCTGCTGGGCGCGAAGGTGATCCCGGTGGAGAGCGGCTCGCGGACGCTCAAGGACGCGGTGAACGAGGCCCTCCGTGACTGGGTCACCAACGTGCGGACCACCTACTACCTGCTCGGCTCGGTGATGGGCCCGCACCCCTATCCCATGATGGTGCGCGACTTCCACCGCGTGATCGGCGAGGAGGCGCGCGCCCAGAGCCGGCGCGCGATCGGCCGGCTGCCCGACCTGCTGGTGGCGTGCGTGGGCGGCGGCTCGAATGCGATCGGCCTCTTCTGGCCCTTCATCGAGGACCGGCGGGTGCGCATCGTGGGCGTCGAGCCGGGCGGTCACGGCATCAAGTCCGGCAAGCACGGGGCGTCGCTCGGCTCGGGCGCGGTGGGCGTGCTCCACGGCAGCATGAGCTATCTCCTGCAGAACGACGACGGGCAGGTGGCGGAGGCCCACTCGATCTCGGCCGGCCTCGACTATCCGGGGGTGGGCCCCGAGCACGCCTACTACAAGGACGCCGGGCGCTTCGAGTACGTGTCGGTGACCGACGCGGAGGCCCTCGAGGGATTCCAGGCCTTGACCCGTCTCGAGGGCATCATGCCCGCGCTCGAGTCCGCGCACGCGGTCGCACACGCCATGCGGGCCGCGGCCCGCATGAAGACGAGCCAGACGGTGGTGGTGGGGTTGTCGGGACGCGGAGACAAGGACGTGCACACCGTCGGGCGGGCGCTCGGCAACGGCAACGGCCACCACCCGGGTGGCCCGGGAGGCCACGCGTGAGCGCGAAGGCGCCCCGTCCGCCCTCGCGGCTCGACGCCACCTTCGCCGCGCTGCGGGCCCGCCGCGAGCGCGCGCTCGTCGCCTACCTCACCGCGGGCGACCCGTCGCTGGCGGCCACGCGCGATCTGGTGGTGGAGGTCGCGCGCCGCGGCGCCGACGTCATCGAGATCGGCATCCCCTTCTCGGACCCGCTCGCGGACGGCCCGGTGATCCAGCGCGCGACCCAGCGCGCCTTCGCGGCCGGGGTCACGCTGCCGCGGGTGCTGGAGCTGGTCCGGGAGATGCGGGGCGAGGTCGGGGTGCCCCTCGTGTTCCTCACCTACTACAACCCGGTCCTCGCCTTCGGGCTCAAGGCGTTCTGCGCGACCTCGGTGGAGGCGGGCATCGACGGCGTGATCGTCGCCGACCTGCCGCCGGAGGAGGCGGGGCCGCTGCGCGCGGAGGCCGACCCGGCCGGGCTCGACCTGATCCACCTGGTCGCGCCGACCTCCACGCCCGAGCGCATGCGCAAGATCGCGCGGGCGAGCCGGGGCTTCGTGTACATGGTCTCGCTCACCGGCGTGACCGGGGAGCGCGCCGCGCTGGCCCCCGATCTGGCCGCCCAGCTCCGGGCCCTGCGCGCGGTCACCACCAAGCCGGTGTGCGTGGGCTTCGGCATCAGCACGCCCGCGCAGGCGGCCTCGGTCGGCCGGCTCGCGGACGGGGTGATCGTCGGCTCGGCCATCGTGCGCCTGGTGGAGGAGCACGGCGGCTCGAGCGAGCTCCGGGCCCGCGTCGGCGACTTCGTGGCCGCGCTCAAGTCGCCGCTGCGGAGCGAGGGCTAGCGGGTGGCCTGGTTTCGCCGGAAGAAGGAGGGCGACGAGGAGCGGCCGAAGAAGGTAGTCATCGCCGAGGGGCTGTGGGTCAAGTGCGATTCCTGCCGCGAGATCGTCTACCGCGCGGAGGTGGATCGCGCGGGCCGGGTCTGCCCCAAGTGCGGCTACCCCTTCCGCATCAGCGCCCGCGAGCGCATCGCGTCCCTGGTCGACGAGGGCTCCTTCGAGGAGCGCGAGGCCGGGATGCGCTCGAAAGACCCGCTCGGGTTCAAGGACACCAAGCGCTACACCGACCGCCTCAAGGCCGCGCGCGCCAAGTCCTCCATGGAGGAGGCGGTGCTCACCGGGACCGCCCGCATCGGGGGCTACCCGGTCGCGCTCGCGGTCTTCGAGTTCGGTTTCCTGGGCGGCAGCATGGCCTCGGTGGTCGGCGAGAAGATCACGCGCACCATCGAGCTGGCGACCCAGAAGCGCATTCCCCTCCTGATCGTGGCCGCCTCCGGCGGCGCGCGCATGCAGGAGGGCATTCTCTCGCTGATGCAGATGGCCAAGACCTCGGCCGCGCTGCAGCGGCTCGCCGCCGAGCGCGTGCCCTACATCTCGCTGCTGACCGATCCCACCACCGGTGGCGTGACCGCGAGCTTCGCCATGCTGGGCGACGTGATCCTGGCGGAGCCGCGCGCCCTCATCGGCTTCGCGGGGCCGCGGGTCATCGCGGAGACGATCCGGCAGCCGCTTCCCGACGGATTCCAGCGCTCGGAATTTCTGCTCGAGCACGGCCAGATCGACGCGGTGGTGGAGCGGCGGGAGCTGCGCGCCACCCTGCGACGGATCCTCGCCTTCTTCGGCGGACGCGACCCCGCGCCTGTTCCATGACCTACGCGGAGGCGGTCGGCCGCATCCTCGCCCTGCGGGGCGGGGAGCGGGCCGGCATGCGGCCGGGCCTCGAGCGCATCGAGGCCCTGCTGGACGCCATCGGGCGCCCCGAGCGGGCCTTCACGATCGCGCAGGTCGGCGGCACGAACGGCAAGGGCTCGATCTCCGCGATGCTCGCCGCGATCCTCCAGGCCGCGGGCCGCCGCGTGGGCCTCTACACCTCCCCGCACCTGCGCGACTACCGCGAGCGCATCCGGGTGGATGGACGCCCCATCTCGGAGGCCGACTTCGTCGACGGCGTGGAGGCGCTCGGCACGCTGCTCGCCCGCCTCGACGTCACCGTGTTCGAGGCGGGCACCGCGCTGGCCCTCGATCACTTCTGTCGCGCGCGGGTCGACGTCGCGGTGCTGGAGGTCGGGCTGGGGGGCCGGCTGGACGCGACCACGGTGGGCCGTCCCGCGGTGGTCGCGATCGGGCCCATCGACTACGACCACCAGCTGGAGCTGGGCGACACCTTGACCGCCATCGCGGGCGAGAAGGCGGCCATCATCCGGAGCGGGGTGGCGGTCGCGGCCCGCCAGGACCCCGAGGCCGCGGCGGTGCTCGAGCGGCGCGCGCACGAGGTGCGGGTGCCGCTGCTGCGCGAGGGGCACGAGCTCCACGTGACGCCGCGCGGGTTCGACGCGAGCGCCCAGCGGCTCGACCTGGCCGGACCCGACTGGCGTCTCGACGACGTGGCCTGCGCCCTCCTCGGCGTCTATCAGCCCGGCAATGCGCTGCTGGCCGCGGCGGCGGCGCGGGAGCTGGGCGCGGGGGAGGGCGCGATCCGCTCGGGGCTCGGCCGGGCGCGGTGGCCCGGCCGGTTCCAGATCCTGCGCCGCGATCCGGTGGTGGTCCTCGACGGCGCGCACAACCCGGCGGGGGCCCGGGCCCTCGCGGCGTCACTGAGGGCCTACTTCCCCGGGCGACCGGTCACGTTCGTGATCGGCATCCTGGCCGACAAGGACGCGAAAGGCATCCTCGCCGCCCTGGCCCCCCTGGCCGTGCGCATCGTGTTCACCGCCTCCGACAACCCGCGCGCGGCCGCCCCGGAGGCGCTGCGAGCGCTGGTGCCGGGCACGACCCCGGTGCCGGTGGAGGTGGTTCCGGGCGTCGGCGCCGCGCTGGCCCGGGCGACGGCCCACGTCAGGTCGGACCGAGGCGGCTCGGGCCTCGTCTGCGTGGCGGGCTCGCTGTCCCTCGTGGGCGACGTGCTCGCGACGCTCGGCGAGGGGCACGATCTCCTTTCCACGGCGGAAGCGCACTGCTAGCATGTGGCCTCATGCCGCTCGTGCCGGCCCCCGCCTGCCCGCTGCGCGGTCCCGGACCGTCACGGGACACGCTCCTGCGCCGCGGCCTCCTCCTCATCGGGCTCCTGTGGGTGTGGCTCGGCCCCACCGCCGGGTGGGCGCAGCAGCCCCAGAGCGGCGTCACGGTGGGGGCGGGGGCGGAGGAGGCCACGGTGCTGGCGGACCAGATCCAGCAGGTCGGCGGCACCTCGGACCTGCTGATCGCCGTCGGCAACGTCGAGATCGTGCGGGGGCAGAGCCGGCTCCTCGCCGACCGGGTCGAGCTGAACCGGGACACCGGGCAGGCGATCGCCCAGGGGCGGGCGGTGTTCTACGACGGCCCCGACCGGCTGGTGGGGGAGCGGATCGACTACAACCTCAAGTCGGGGACCGGGGTGGTCTACGACGCCTCCGCGTTCTCCGCCCCCTACTATCGCCTCTCCGCGGAGCGCATGGACCGGATCGGCGAGGGAATCTACGAGGTGCGTGGCGGGGTCTTCACCACCTGCGAAGGCGATGATCCCCCGTGGTCGTTCCACTTCGCGTCCGGCACCGCCGACGTGCAGGATTTCGTGTCCGGCCGCGACGCCTCCTTCTGGGTGAAGAGCGTGCCGGTGCTCCCGTGGGTGCCCTACTTCGCCGCGGCGATCCGGAAGGAGCGCCAGTCCGGCTTTCTGGTTCCGGAGTTCGGGCAGTCCTCGCGCAAGGGGTTCTTCACCAAGGTTCCGTACTTCTGGGCGATCAACGACAGCCAGGACCTCACGGTCAGCCTCGGCGCGTTCAGCCGGCGCGGCTTCGGCCTGGAGACACAGTATCGCTACATCCTTTCGCGAGACCAGCGCGGAGACCTGAGTCTGTTCGGGGCCAACGAGTCGCTGCGCACCGACGCGCACGCGGGGGTGAACGAGAACCGCGGGGTGGCGTCGTTGCACCACGACTGGCAGATCACTCCGCGGCTGTCGTTCAAGGTCAATTCCAACGTGGTGAGCGACGACCTGATCCTGCGCGACTACGGCAACCGCCTCGCCGATCGGGCGACCCAGCGCGCGGAGACCAACGTGTTCGTCTCGCAAGTGTGGGACGCGTGGAGCCTGGTGGGGAACGTGAAATGGTACCAGGACCTCACCACTCCGCGGCCCGTCGAGCTGCAGCGCGTGCCGGACATCCAGCTCTACGGCGTCCGGCAGCCGGTTCCCGGTGTGCCGGGGCTGCTCTACGAGACCACCGCGAGCCTGGTGAATTTCATCCGCGACATCGGCCCGGGCGGTCTCCGCGCCGATTTTCACCCACGTCTGCTCTACCCCGTTCCCCTCGGCGGACTCGTCACGATCACCCCGTTCGTGGGCGGCCGCCTCACCTACTACGACCAGCGCTTGGTGGACGAGCGAGTGACCCGCGTCGGCGCCCTCACGGTGGAGGAATCGGTGTACGACCCGCGCGTGCGGCGTCAGGTGGAGTGGGGCGTGGAGGCGGAGAGCCGGGCCTCGCGCGTATACACGAGCGATGGCAGTGGGGGCGTCGCCGCTTACCAGCACGTCATCGAGCCGCGGCTGCGGCTCATCGAGATCCGCGGCCTCGACCAGAAGGCCTACCCCAACTACGATCCCGGGGCGAGCACCTCCACCGGCATCGATCCGGGTTACGAGCGTCGCACCGGCATCGACCGTCTGGACCGGGCCAATGAGATCACCTACTACCTCACCAACATCTTGAATGCCAAGACGGTGGCGGGGCCCGATCAGACCCCCGTGCGCTGGGAGATGATCAGGTTCACGCTGAGCCAGACCCTCAAGATGGATGGCACCGATCAGTCCTTCCGTGACGTCTACGGTGATCTCACCGTGCAGCCGAACCAAAGGATCGGCTTCCATGCGGACGCCAGGTACAATGTGTATGACCTAGGGTTTCGGGAAGGCAACGCGGACATCCGGCTGACCTATCCGCGATTCCTGCTCGCGGTGGGACCGCGCTTCAACGAGCAGGCCGGCACGCGATACCTGCGCGCGGAATCCGTGGTGAGGCTGCTGAACAACGTCGACGTCCGGGGCGCCAGCTCCTGGGACGTCCTGAGAGGCACGGCCATCGAGAATCGGGTCGGCATCGACTGGCGTTTCCGCTGCTGGTCGATCAGCGCGGAATACATCAATCGGCACCACGACGAGAACGAATTCCGGTTCATGGTGAACCTGCTCGGGCTTGGGCAGATCGGTACTACCGCCACCACGGGCTTCTGATGATCCCCCAGATCGACCTCGTTCGGCAGCACGCGGCGTTGCGCGGCGAGCTGCTGGCCGCGGCCGCCCGCGTGATCGACTCGTGCCGCTTCGTGCTGGGCCCCGAAGGCCAGGCGCTGGAAGGGGAGCTGGCCGCGCTCTGCGGGGTCCGCCACGGCGTGGGCACCGGCTCGGGCACCGACGCGCTGCTGCTGGCCCTCAAGGCGGTGGGGGTGGGGCCGGGCGACGAGGTGGTCACCTCCGCGTTCTCCTTCGTGGCCTCCGCCACCACGGTGGTGATGGCCGGCGCGACCCCGGTCTTCGTGGACGTCGATCCCGCCACCTACAACGTCGACCCGGTCCAGGTCGAGCGGGCCATCACCCCGCGCACCCGGGCCATCGTGCCGGTGCACCTCTACGGCCAGCCCGCGCGGATGGACGCCATCTGCGAAATCGCCCGGGCCCGCGGAGTGGCGGTGGTGGCCGACGCGGCGCAGGCGGTGGGCGCGCGGTACGGGGGCCGGCCGATGGCCGCGTGGGGCGACGCCTCGATCCTGTCCTTCTATCCGACCAAGAACCTGGGCGGCTGCGGGGACGGGGGCATGGTGCTCACCACGCGGGACGACGTGGCGGAGCGGGCGCGCCTGCTGCGCGACCACGGAGCGCCGCGGCGCTACACCCACGTGGAGCTCGGCGGCTGCAGCCGACTCGACGAGCTGCAGGCCGCGCTGCTCCGGGTGAAGCTCGCGCACCTCGCGGAGTGGAACGGTCGTCGCCGGGCGATCGCGGCCCGTTACGCGGCCGCCTTCGCGGGCCTGCCGCTCGGCCTGCCGGTGGAGCAAGTGCCCGCCGAGCACGTGTACCACCAGTACACGGTGCGCTCGTCGAAGCGCGAGGCGCTGGTCGCCGCGCTCGCCGTGCGAGGCGTCGGCACCTCGGTCCACTATCCGACCACCATCCCGGCCCAGCCGGTCTTCTCGCGTCCCAACGCGGACCGGGAGTTCCCGGCCGCCACCCAGGCCGCGGCGGAGGTGCTGTGCCTGCCGTGCTTCCCGGAGCTCACCGACGCCGAGGTCGGTGAGGTGGTGGAGGCGGTGAAGCGGGCTCTCGCCGAGGTGATGTGAGGTGACCGCGACCGGCACGCTCGCCGCGCGCCTGGAGGAGCGGCTGGTCAGCCACTCCGGCACGGTGGGGGTGGTGGGCCTCGGCTACGTGGGCCTGCCGCTGGCGGTGGGGTTCGCCCGCGCCGGCTTCCGGGTGATCGGCGTCGACGCCGATCCCGCGCGCACCGCGCTGCTCACCGCGGGGACGAGTCCGGTGGAGGACGTGCCCACCGCGGACCTGCGGCCGCTGGTGCAGAGCGGCCGGCTCTCCGTGCATCCGACCGGCGAGGCCCTGGGCGAGGCCGACGCGATCATCATCTGCGTGCCCACCCCGCTCGGCAAGTCGAAGGAACCGGACATCTCGTTCATCGTGGCCGCCGCCGACGCGGTGGCCGCGATCCTCCGACCGGGCCAGCTGGTGGTCCTCGAGTCCACCACCTATCCGGGCACCACCGACGAGGTGCTGCTGCCGCGCTTCAGTCGCGGGGGCCTCCGGGTCGGTCACGACTTCTTCCTCGCCTTCTCCCCCGAGCGGATCGACCCGGGCAACCGCACCTGGGGGCTCGCGCGCATCCCCAAGGTGGTGGGCGGGGTCACCCCCGCCTGCCGCCGCCTCGCGGAGACGCTCTACGGCCAGGTCATCGAGCGGGTGGTGACGGTGTCGTCGACGCAGGTGGCGGAGATGGTGAAGCTTTTCGAGAACACCTTCCGCAGCGTGAACATCGCGCTGGTGAACGAGCTCGCCATCATGTGCCGGCGTCTCGGGATGCCGGTGTGGGAGGTCATCGGGGCCGCCGCCACCAAGCCCTTCGGCTTCATGCCGTTCCAGCCGGGACCGGGCATCGGCGGCCACTGCCTGCCCAGCGATCCGCACTATCTGTCCTGGCGCACCCGCCTGGCCGGCTACGAGGCCAAGTTCATCGCGTTCGCCGATGAGATCAACGGCGGCATGCCGCGCTACGTGGTGGAGCTGGTGCGCGACGCGCTGAACGACCGTGAGCGGGCGGTGAAGGGCGCGCGGATCCTGGCCCTCGGCGTGGCCTACAAGGCGAACGTGGGTGACATCCGGGACTCGCCGGCGCTCGAGATCATCGAGGCGCTGCAGCGCCTGGGCGCCCGCGTGGACTACGCGGACCCGCGGGTGCCCCACGTCAGCATCGGAGGGCAGACGTTGAAGGCGGTGGCGTGGGAGGGCACGAACCTCGCCGACTACGACGTGGTGCTGCTGCTCACCGCGCACGCGGAGTTCGACCCGCGGCGCCTGGCCTCGGAGGCCCGGCTGGTGGTGGACACGCGCAACGTCACCGGTGCGCTCGGGGATCTTCCGCACGTGGTCCGACTCTGACCGGGGGCGCGCCCGGCCGTCGTGAGCCCTCCGATCGCCACGCTCGCCGTACTGCGGCCCCGCCAGTGGGTCAAGAACCTGTTCGTCTTCGCGGGGCTCATCTTCTCGCAGAGCCTGTTCACCCCGCTGCTGTGGCCGGCCCTCGCCGCCTTCGCGATCTTCTGCGCGCTGTCGGGCGCGATCTACGTCTTCAACGACGTGGCCGACGTGGAGAAGGACCGGATCCATCCCACCAAGCGCACCCGCCCGATCGCGCGCGGGGCGCTCTCGATCCCCGCCGCGCTGACCCTGGGCGTGCTGCTCCTGGTGGGGAGCCTCCTGGCCGCCTTCGCGCTGTCGGTGCCGTTCGGGCTGGTGGCGGCCGCGTACGCGGGCCTGCTCACCGCCTACTCGGTCTGGCTCAAGCACGTGGTGATCCTCGACGTGCTCACGGTGGCGGCCGGCTTCGTGCTGCGCGCGGTGGCGGGGGCGGCCGCCATCCACGTCGAGATCTCGGGCTGGCTGGTCATCTGCACGATCCTGGTCGCGCTGTTTCTGGCCCTGGGCAAGCGGCGCCACGAGTACCGGACCCTCCGCGGCGACGCGGCCGCCCACCGGCCGATCCTCGCCGAGTACAGCGAGGGCTTCCTCGATCAGATGGTGGCGGTGGTCACCGCGTCCACCGTGACCGCCTACGCGCTCTACACGATGTCGCCGGACACCGTGGCCCGGTTCCATACCCGGCTCCTGCCCATCACGCTGCCCTTCGTGCTGTACGGTATCTTCCGCTATCTCTACCTGCTGTATCGCCGCGAGATGGGCGGCAACCCGTCCGACCTGCTGCTGAACGACCGCGCGCTCCTGGTCAACACCGTGCTCTGGATGCTGGCACTGCTCGTGATCATCTACGGGCCGGTGTGGGGGCCGGCGTGGGTGGCGCGATGGAGCCGCTGAGCGCCTTCGCGCTCGAAGAGGTGACCGGCTGGGGGCGGTACCCGGTGCGGCCGGGTCGGGTGCAGCGGCCCGAGCGCCTGGACGTCCCCGCCGGCGAGGAGCCCCTGGTGCCGCGGGGCCTCGGCCGCGCCTACGGCGACGCGGCCCTGCCGTACACGCCGGGCGGCCTGGTGGTGGAGAGCACGCGCGCCGATCGCATCCGCTCCTTCGACGCCGCGACGGGTCGGCTGCACTGCGAGGCGGGCCTGAGCCTGGCCGAGATCCTGCGCGTATTCGTGCCGCGGGGGTGGTTCCCGCCGGTGACGCCGGGAACCAAGTTCGTGACGGTGGGCGCCTGCGTGGCCTGCGACGTCCACGGCAAGAATCACCACCGCGATGGCTCGTTCGGCCGGTTCGTGGAGCGCCTCACGCTCCGCACCGCCGACGGGCGCCTCGTGGAGTGCGGGCCCGACCGGGAGCACGAGCTGTTCCGGGCCACCGTGGGCGGCATGGGCCTCACCGGCCTCATCCTGGACGTGACGCTGCGCCTGAAACCGATCGAGAGCCCGTGGATGGTGCTGGAGACGCAGGGCATGCCGAGCCTGGACGCGATGCTGGAGGGCCTGCGGCTCAGCGCGGCGCACTGGCCCTACACGGTGGGCTGGATCGACTGCCTGGCCCGTGGCGCTCAGCTCGGCCGGGGCATCCTCATGCGCGGCCGGCATGCGACGCAGGTGGAGGCGGGGTCCCGGCCCGCTCCGCGTTCGCGCCGCGTCGACGTGCCGTTCGACGGCCCGGGGTGGCTGCTGAATCCGCTCTTCATGCGCTGGTTCAACCAGCTCTACGCGTGGAGCCACGGGACCGCGCTCAAGCGCCGGCTCGTGTCGCACGACACCTTCTTCTACCCGCTCGACGCGGTGGGGCGGTGGAATCGCCTGTACGGCCGGCGCGGGCTGCTGCAGTACCAGTGCGTGCTGCCGCGCGCGGCCGGGCCCCGCCCCATCGCGATCCTCCTCGAGCGTCTCGCCGCGGCCGGCGCGGCCTCGTTCCTGGCCGTGATCAAGGACTGCGGGCCCGCCTCCGACGCGTACCTGTCGTTCCCCATGGAAGGCACCACCCTGGCGCTCGACCTGCCCAACCGCGGCGCGGTGACCGAGGCGTTGATTCACGACCTCAACGCCACCGTGGTCGAGCACGGCGGTCGCATCTACCTGGCCAAGGACGCGGTGACCCGCGCCGAGGACTTCGCGCGCATGATGCCGGGCCTGCCGGAGTGGCGCGCGGTGCGGGATCGATGGGATCCCAATCGCCGCTTCCGCTCCGCCCAGTCCGTGCGCGTGCTGGGGGACCCGGCGTGACGCGAGTGCGCCGCGCGCACCCGGCGGGCGCATGAGGGCCCGGCCCGCGTGAGGGTCGCCATCGTGGGCGCGACCCGCGGCATCGGCCGCGCGGTGGCCCGCCGGCTCGCCGAGCGCGGCGACACCCTGTTCCTGCTCGGCCGCGACCCGGCGGACCTGTCGCTGTCCGCCCGGGATCTGGAGGCGCGCGGCGCGGCCGGGCCGGTGGGCCACGCGCACCTCGATCTGGGCCAGCCCGACGGCTTCCCCACCGCGCTCGACGCGGCCGACCGCGCGCTCGCCCGCCTGGACGCGCTGGTGGTGACGGGCGGCCTCTTCGCGCGCCAGGACGAGCTGGCCACGGATCCCGCGCGGCTCGCCGCGCTGCTCCACGCCAACTTCACCGGCACCGTCCTGCTCTGCCAGCAGACCGCCGAGCGCCTCGCCGCCCGGGGTGGGGGGCTGATCTGCGCCTTCGGCAGCGTGGCGGGCGACCGCGCGCGCCGCAGCAACTATCTCTACGGCGCCTCCAAGGCGGGTCTCGCCGCGTGCCTCGACGGGCTCGATCTCGCCTACCGCGACCGCGGAGTACGCGTGCTGTGCGTGAAGCCGGGCTTCGTCCGCACCGGCATGACCGCGGGACTGCCGGTGCCGCCGTTCGCGGGAGAGCCGGACGCAGTGGCCCGGCGGGTGGTGGCGGCCATGGGCGCCGGCCGCCACCAGGTCTACGCGCCGGGCATCTGGCGCGCGATCATGCTGGTCATTCGCATGCTGCCGCGGGCGGTCCTGCGCCGCGTGCAATTCTGAGGGACGGGAGAGCGCGATGCCCACGATCTGGCGGGTCTACAGCGGCAGCGACGGGGAGTCCCACGTGGAGGAGATGCCGCTCGCGATGACACCCTTCACCGACACCGAGGGCGCCCACGGCGAGGCCACCGCGCTGCAGGCCGCGGCCGGCATCGTGTTCCGCGTCTCGCCGCCGGGTTACGTGCTGGACTGGCACTGCGCCCCGCGCCGGCAGTACTCGATCACGCTCTCCGGGCACGCGGAGATCGAGGTGGGCGACGGCACGGTGGTCCGGGTGGGGCCGGGGGACGTGCTGCTCGCCGAGGACCTCACCGGCCGCGGCCACGTGACCCGGTCGGTCGGGACCGGCCCCCGCTTCTACGCGATCGTGCCGCTGGCCTGACCGCGCGGGTCAGGGCTTCTCGGGCGGGGCCACCGGGACTCCGCGCACGCCCGATCGCTCCAGCGCGCGGGCCACGAAGCCCGAGGCCTTCACGTCCTCGATGAACTCCTTCGCGTACCGCAGGCCCGCCGGGCGCCCCTGCGGCATGCCCATCGCCTGCTCGATCACCATGAACCGGTCCTCGAGCACCCGCGAGCCGGGCAGCCGGGCCTGATCCATCAGCAGCAGCTGGCGCACGCCCGCGATCACGTCCGCCTGGCCGGCCTGCACCAGACCGAGCCCCGCGCTGTTGCCGGGTCGGCGCACCAGGGTGGCGTGCTTGATGTTGCGGGTGAGGAAGTGGTCGTAGGCGCTCTTCTCCGACACCGCGATCCGCACGCCGGGCCGATCCACGTCGGCCACGCGGGCGTAGGGCTGGCCGGCGGGGATGAGGTAGGTGCCCTCGATCAGCAGGTGCGGGGCGGTGAAGCCGATCTGGCCCGCCCGGCCCGGCTCGCGGGCCAGGAACGCCACGTCCCACGCCCCGGAGGCGAGCGCGTCCGTCATCTGGCCGGCCGAGCCGTACTGCACGAGCTCGACCGGGACGCCGAGGCGCCGGCCCAGCTCGTGGGCCAGGTCCACCGCCACCCCCTTGATCTCGCCGGTGGTCGGGTTCTTCTGAGCGAGGACCAGGTTGCCGTGGTTGATGCCGACGCGCAGGGTGCCGGTCGGCGCGAGCTCGGAACGGATCGCGGGGGAGACGTCTGCCATGGTGGGGCTGGCTCCTAGTCGGATGAGGATGGTGACGGTGACGGCGGCACGGGTCAGGATCCGCGGGCAAATCACACCAGGCATCGCCCGTCGCGCGCGACCACGCGGCCGCCGCTCAGCACGAGCGCGCGGGGCGGGCGCATCGCGATGATCTCGCCGAGACTCTCGCCGGGGACCACGACCAGGTTGGCGCGATCGCCGGGAGCGGGGCCGTAGCCGGTCAGCCCGAGCAGGGAGGCGTTGCCGCGCGTGGCGATGTCGAGGGCGTCGTGGAGGAGGGGATCGGCGCGGAACCCGTTGCGATAGGCCACGAGCATCGCGCGCTCCAGCATGTCCGCGTTGCCGAACGGCGTCCAGGCGTCGCGCACGCCGTCGGAGCCCGCGCCCACCGTGATCCCCGCCTCCCGCAGCCGCCGCACCGGTGGGCTCGGCCGGTCGCCCGGGGCGGTGGTCACGATCGCGATGCGCTGCTCGCGCAGGAGATCGAGCAGCTCCTCACGCTCGCGCTCCTCGACCATGCCCAGGCAGAACGCGTGGCTCACCGCCACCCGGCCGGCGAGGCCGAGCGCGCGCGTGCGCTCGGCGATCATCCGGATCTGGGCCGCGCCGTCGGCGCCGCCGTCGTGCAGGTGGATGTCGACGCCGGCTCCGTGGCGGCCCGCGATGTCGAACACGCAGTCGAGCTGCCCCGCCGCGTCCCCGTCGATGCCGATGGGATCCACGCCCCCGATGAGCTCGGCGCCGTCCTTGACCGCCTGCTCCAGGAGCGCGGCGGTGCCGGGCCGGGTGACCACGCCGCTCTGGGGGAATGCCACCACCTGGATCGAGACCGTGTCGCGCAGCCGGCTGCGGGCGGTCATCACGCCCTCGAAGTTGCGCAGGCCGATCTCGGTATCGACGTCGACGTGGGTCCTGATGTGGAGCGTGCCGCGGCTCACCGCCTGCCGCACCAGCGCCTCGGCCTGGCGGTCCGCGGGGAGGGCCAGCTCGCGCCGGAGGCGGCGCTCGGTCTCGATGCGCTCTCGAGTCGTGGGACCGGCCTCGTGGGGCCGCCAGGGCAGACCCCAGAAGGTCTTGTCGAGGTGCATGTGGGCGTCGACGAGGGCCGGCAGCAGGATGCCGTGGCCGCCGTCGACGACGGCCGCGCCGGCCGGCGCGGCGAGGCCCGCCGCCACCTGCGCGATGCGGCCTCCGCGCACCAGCACGTCGACCGGTCCGCCCGCGGCCATGGGACGGACATCGCGGAGCAGGACCTCGGCGCTCATGCTGCGGCGAGTATCGGCAGCCGCGCGCGGCAAGTCAAGGCGGCCGGGCGCGGGGCGCTCGCGCCGACGCGCTTTCTGATAGACTCCCCGCCCATGGAGCTCAGGGATCGCGTCGCCCTGGTGGCGGGAGGGACCGGAACGCTCGGGATCGCGATCGCGCGGGCGCTCGCCGCGGCGGGCGCCCACGTGGGGATCACCTACCTCGAGCGGCGGGATGCCGCGCGCGACACGTGCGCGGCGGTGGAAGCGCTCGGCCGCAAGGCCTGGAGCGTCGCGCTCGACCAGACGGACGCCGACGCCATCCCGGCCGCGGTCCAGGCGGCGGTGGGCCACTTCGGCCGGCTCGACATGCTCGTCAACAACGCGGGGTGGAACATCGCCATTCCGTTCCCCGATCTGGAAGCGCTGGACCCGGCCACCTGGGACCGGCTCTTCGCCACCAACCTCCGGGGCCCCTACCTGATCTGCCGCGCGGCCGCGCCGCACCTCCGGGCGAGCGGCACCGGCCGCATCGTGAACATCGCCTCGGTGGCCGGACTGAACCCGGGCGGCAGCAGCATCGGCTACGCGACGAGCAAGGCCGGCCTCATCCACCTCACCCGCTGCCTGGCGGTGGCGCTGGCGCCCGAGGTCACCGTGAACTGCGTGGCGCCCGGCCTCATGGAGGGCACGCGGATGACGTCGCGGCTCCGCCCCGAGACCGCGGAGGGGGCGCGCCAGCGCGCGGTGCTCAAGCGCGCCGCGAGCGTGGAGGACGTGGCCGATCAGGTGGTCGCGTTCTGCCGATCGGACAGCGTCACCGGGCAGGTGCTGAACATCGACGCGGGGGTGTTCTTCCACTAGGCGGGGCCGCGGGGACGTCGCCGAGGGTTTGAGCGGGCGACCGTTCACCTCTTCAGGCTCTTCAGCTGCGGGGCCCCAGAAATGGCCCCCGCACTCCCCCTGCGGCGGGCAACCGTTTTGGGTGTAGGTGCCCGGGTTAGCCGGCGGACTTTTCGATGCGGGCCCAGGTGTCGCGGAGGGAGACGCTCCGGTTGAAGACGGGGTGGCCGCGGCGGTGGTCCTTCCAGTCGGCCACGAAGTAGCCCACGCGCTCGAACTGCACGCGGTCCTCCGGCCGGGCGTCCGCGAGCGCGGGCTCCACCTTCGCGGCGCGCACGATCTCGAGCGACTGCGGGTTGATCACGCTCCGGAAGTCGGGTGCCTCGTCGGGTTTCGGCACCGTGAAGAGCGTGTCGTAGAGGCGCACCTCGGCTTCCGCCGCGTGCGCGGTCGACACCCAGTGGATCGTGGCCTTGATCTTGCGGCCTCGGGCCTCCCCCCCGCGGGTCTCCGGATCGTAGGTGCAGCGCACCTCGGTGACCTCGCCGGTGGCGGGGTCCTTGGTGAACCCGGTGCACCGGACCACGTAGGCGGCGCGTAGCCGCACCTCGGCCCCCGGGGAGAGACGGAAGTACTTGGGCGGCGGGGTCTCGCGGAAGTCGTCCCGCTCGATCCACAGCACGCGCGAGAAGGGGATCTTGCGCACGCCCGCGTTCGGGTCCTCCGGGTTGTTGGCCGCCTCCATGTCCTCGGTCTGCCCCTCGGGGTAGTTCTCGATCACGAGACGCAGCGGACGCAGCACCGCCATCCGGCGGAGGGCGCGCCGGTTCAGGTCCTCGCGCAGGCAGTGCTCCAGCAGCGCCATCTCCACCAGGTTCGCGGCCTTGGTCACGCCGATGCGGTCGCAGAAGTCGCGGATCGATTCGGGGGTGAAGCCCCGCCGGCGCAGACCGGCCAGGGTGGGCATGCGCGGATCGTCCCAGCCGCTCACCAGCCCGTCCTGCACGAGGGTCAGGAGCTTGCGCTTCGACATCACGGTGTGGCTCAGGTTCAGCCGCGCGAACTCGATCTGGCGCGGATGGTAGATGCCGAGCGCGTCGAGGTACCAGTCGTAGAGCGGCCGGTGGTCCTCGTACTCGAGCGTGCACAGCGAATGGGTGACGCCCTCGATGGAGTCCGACTGGCCGTGGGCCCAGTCGTACATGGGGTAGATGCACCAGCGGTCCCCGGTGCGGTGATGCGCGGTCTTCCGCACGCGGTACATCACCGGGTCGCGCAGGTTGAGGTTCGGATGCGCCATGTCGATCTTGGCCCGGAGCACCTTGCTGCCGTCCGGGAACTCGCCCGCCCGCATGCGCGCGAAGAGGTCCAGGTTCTCCTCCACGCTGCGCCCCCGCCACGGGCTCTCGCGGCCCGGCTCGGTGAGGGTGCCGCGGTGAGCGCGGATCTCGTCCGCCGACAGATCGTCGACGTAGGCCTTCCCGGCGCGGATGAGCTGCACCGCCCACTCGTAGAGCCGGTCGAAGTAGTCGCTCGCGTAGTAGAGATGGGGGCCCCAGTCGAAGCCGAGCCACCGCACGTCCCGCATGATGGCGTCGACGTACTCCTGGCTCTCCTTGCTGGGGTTGGTGTCGTCGAAGCGGAGGTGACAGCGCCCGCCCAGGTCCCCGGCCAGGCCGAAGTCCAGGCAGATGGCCTTGGCGTGCCCGATGTGGAGATAGCCGTTCGGCTCGGGTGGGAAGCGGGTGACCACCGGCGGGGTGAAGCGCCCGGTCCGGAAGTCTTCCCGCACCGCCTCCTCGACGAAGTGCGCGGGCCCGGCGCGCTCGCTCATGGCCCCGATCCTAACACCGGGACGGTGGGAGCGTCACGGAGGGCCGGGGTACAATGAGGCTCTATGTCCGGATCCGTCCGCGTACGCTTTGCCCCGAGCCCCACCGGGCATCTCCACGTGGGCGGTGCCCGCAGCGCGCTCTTCAACTGGCTCTTCGCGCGGCACCACCACGGCACCTACATCCTGCGGATCGAGGACACCGACCGCTCACGCTCCACCGAGGAGCACACCCAGGCCCTGCAGGAGGCGCTGCTCTGGCTGGGGCTCAGCTGGGACGAGGGCCCGCCCACCCCCGGCTACCGCCAGACCGAGCGGCTCGACATCTATCGCGAGCACGCCGAGCGTCTCCTCGCCGCGGGCCGCGCCTATCGCTGCCGCTGCACGCCGGAGACGCTCGAGGCGCAGCGCCGGGAGGCGGAGGCCCGCAAGGAGACCTTCCGCTATCCCGGCACCTGCCGGAACGCGAACGTGCCGGCCTCCGAGCCCCACGCCCTGCGCCTGGCCATCCCGCACGAGGGCCAGATTGTGATCCACGACGTCGTGCGCGGCGACGTGGTGGTGAGCCACGCCGAGCTCGACGACTGGATCCTCGTGCGCACCGACGGCACCCCCACCTACAACTTCTGCGTGGTGGTGGACGACGTGACGATGGGGATCACCCACGTCATCCGCGGCAACGACCACCTGTCGAACACCCCGAAGCAGCTGCTGTGCTACGAGGCGCTCGGCTATCCGGTGCCGGTCTTCGCGCACATCTCCATGATCCTCGCGCCCGACAAGACGCGTCTGTCCAAGCGCCACGGGGCCACCGCGGTGCTGGCCTTCCGCGACCTGGGATTCCTGCCCGAGGCGATGGTCAACTACCTGGCGCGCCTCGGGTGGTCGCACGGCGACCAGGAGATCTTCACCCTGGACGAGATGATCGAGCACTTCGACCTGGCCCGCGTGGGCGCGGCCGACGCGGTCTTCGACCGGGAGAAGCTCGAGTGGGTGAACCACCAGTGGATCAGGCGCCTCCCCGCCGAGCGGCTGGCCCGCGACCTCGAGCCGTTCCTGGCCCGGGCCGGCCTGCCGCCGGCGCGAGATGCGGCCTGGCTGGCCCGGGTGGTGGAGAGCCTGCGCGAGCGGGCCCGGACCCTGGTCGAGATGGCCGAGCAGGCCACGTTCTACTTCAAGGCGCCCGCCGGCTACGACCCGCAGGCCACCGCCCGGTTCTGGAAGGAGCACGCCAAGGAGCGCTACGCGCTGCTCATCAAGCGCCTCGAGGCTCAGGAGGCGATGGATCCCGCCGCGCTGGAGGGCCTCTACCGCTTCCTGGCCGCCGACCTCGGGCTCAAGCTCGTGGACCTGGCCCAGCTCACCCGCATCGCCCTCACCGGCAGGACCGCGAGCCCGCCGATCTTCGAGGTGGTGAGCATTCTTGGACGGACGGAGACGCTGGCCCGCCTCAAGGCGGCGGCCGCCGCGGCCGGATCCGCTCGATGAGGCGACTGCTCCTGGCCCGCCACGGGCAGTCCCTCTCGAACGCGGTCCGACGATTCCAGGGCGCCCAGGACGTGGCGCTGTCGCCCCTCGGGGAGCGGCAGGCCCAGGCGCTGGGACGGGTCATCGCCCGCCGGCGCGTGGCCCACGTCTACGCGAGCCCCCTCCAGCGCGCGCGGCGCACGGCGGAGATCGCGCGCGGGGACGCCGCGGTGCCCCTCACGCTGGTCGACGACCTGCGCGAGCTCTCCCTGGGCGACTGGGAAGGCCGCACGGTGGAGGAGATCCGCACCCGCCCCGGCGATCCCTACGGCCGCTGGGTCCGCGATCCGGTGCTCGGCTGCCCGCCCGGCGGCGAGCCGCTGGAGTCGGTGCAGGCCCGCGTGCTGCGGGCCGTGGCCGCCATCGCGGCCGCGCATCCCGACGGCGAGGACGTGCTGATCGTCTCCCACGGCGGGGTGATCAGCGCGCTGCTCGCCCACTGGCTCGGGCTGCCCCTGTCCTCGATCTGGCGGCTGGCGGTGGCCAACTGCTCCCTCACCGAGATCGCGCCGCCGCGCGTGCTCTCGATGAACGAGACCGGCCACCTGCGCGACGTCAACGTGGTGATCACCGAGCCGCTGAGTCCGTGACATGACCCTGCTCGCGCTCTTCGGCGGTCTCGCGCTGCTGCTCTACGGCATGCAGCTCATCGGTGAGGGGCTGCAGCGCGCGGCGGGCGGCCACCTCCGCCACCTGCTGACGCGCATGACGCGTACCCGGCTCGCGGCGGTGGGCTCGGGCGCCCTCGTCACCGCGATCATCCAGTCCTCGTCCGCGACCACCCTGATGCTGATCGGGTTCGTCTCGGCCGGGCTCCTGACCTTCCCGCAGTCGCTGGGGGTGATCCTGGGAGCCGACATCGGCACCACCGTGACCGTGCAGCTGCTGGCGTTCCGGGTGCGGGAGCTGTCGCTGCTGCTGGTGGGAGTGGGCTTCGCCCTCGCGTTCTTCGGCCGGCGCGGCCTGGTCAAGAGCCTGGGGCAGGTGGTGCTGGGCTTCGGCTTCATCTTCCTCGGCATGAAGGTGATGAGCGACGGCCTCGCCCCGCTGGCCGACAACCCGCTGACCCGCCAGGTGCTGATGGCCCTGGCCGGCAACCAGTTCCTGGCCGTCCTGGTCGGCGCGGTGCTGAGCGCCGGCATGGCGTCCTCCGCGGCCACCATCGGCCTCACGCTGTCCCTCGGCCACGAGGGGCTGCTCCCGCTGTCGGCCGCGATCCCGGTGGTCCTCGGCGCCAACATCGGCACCTGCGCCACCGCGCTGGCGGCCAGCATGCGCTCATCCTCGGACGCGCGTCGGGTGGCGCTGGCGCACATCGCGTTCAAGGTGCTGGGGGTGGCGCTGGTGTTCCCGTTCATCGGGCCGCTCGCCCACCTGGTGGGGCTGACCTCGGACGATCCGGCCCGCCAGATCGCCAACACCCACACCTTCTTCAACGTGGCGATCAGCGCGCTCTTCCTGCCCTTCGCCCCCTGGGCGGCCCGCGTCATCAGCGCGCTGGTGCCGGAGGAGGAGCGGGGGGACAATCCCTACCGCACGCGGTACCTGGACGACCGCTACCTGGAGCAGCCGGCCCTCGCCATCGGTCAGGCCACGCGGGAAGCGTTGCGGATGGGCGACGTGGCCCAGGCGATGCTCCGCGACGCGATGGCGGTGCTGCGGACCGACAACCAGGAGCTGCTGGAGGACGTGGAGCGGCGGGACGATCAGCTCGACTATCTCGAGCGCGAGATCAAGCTCTTCCTTTCGCGGCTCGGGCACGAGACCATGAGCCCGGACCTCGCCCAGAAGGAGATCTCGCTGATCTCGTTCATCGGCAACCTGGAGAACATCGGCGACATCATCGACAAGAACCTCATGGAGCTGGCGCGGAAGAAGCTCTACCAGGGCCGCCGCTTCTCGGAGGCCGGGGAGGCCGAGCTCATCGAGTTCCACGGCATGGTGTCCAAGAACCTCGAGCGCGCCATCGCGGGCTTCGCGGCCAACGACCGCAGCCTCGCCCAGGAGGTGCTGGACCAGCGGCCGGTGGTGCGGCAGCGCGAGCGCGAGCTGCGCGATTCGCACCTGGCCCGGCTGCGTCGGGGCCTCGCCGAGTCGCTCGAGACGTCCGAGATCCACCTGGACGTGCTCACCAACCTGAAGCGGATCTCCTCCCACATCACCGCGCTGGTGTACCCGATCCTGGAGGAGGACGCCTAGGATGGCGAATCGTCTCCGCATCCTCCTGGTGGCGTCCGAGGTCGCGCCCTTCGCCAAGACCGGCGGACTGGCCGACGTGGCGGGGGCGCTGCCCCGCGCGCTGGCGAGCCTCGGGCACGACGTACGGATCATGATGCCGAAGTACCGCGGGGTGGAGTTCCACACCACCGATTCGCGCGTCGTCGTCCCGCGCGTGCAGGTGCCGCTGGGAGACCGCGTCGCGGAGGGCGCGCTCCTCGAGGCCCACGGCACGTCCGGGGTGCCCCTCTACCTGCTCGAGCACGACCACTACTACGATCGCGACGGCCTCTACGGCACCGCCGACGGCGACTACTGGGACAACTGCGAGCGCTTCATCTTCTTCGATCGGGGCACGCTGGAGGGCCTCGCCGCGCTGCAGACCGCGCGCCCCGGAGTCGCCTGGGTCCCGCAGATCATCCACGCCAACGACTGGCAGACCGGGTTGATCCCCGTCTACCTGCGCACGCTCTATCGCGACCACCCGCTGCTGGGCGGGCTCCCGACCCTGTTCACCATCCACAACCTCGCCTACCAGGGCGTGTTCTGGCACTACGACATGCCGATGACCGGGCTCGGCTGGGACCTCTTCACTCCGGCCGGCATCGAGTACTACGGCAAGCTGAACTTCCTGAAGGGCGCGCTGGTGTTCTCGGACCTGCTCACCACCGTGAGCCGGACCTACGCGCGCGAGATCCGCACCAGCGCCTTCGGCAACGGACTGGAGGGCGTGCTGGAGGAGCGCAGCCAGGACCTGCACGGGGTGGTGAACGGGATCGACTACGAGGTCTGGAACCCGGAGAAGGACCCCGCCATCGCGCATCCCTTCTCGGCGGACGATCCCGAGCCCAAGGCGATCTGCCGCGAGGCGCTCCGGCGGGAAGCCGGCCTGGCCGACGGGCCCGGCCCGATCGTGGGCGTGGTGACGCGGCTGGCCGACCAGAAGGGCATGGATCTCGTGCTGGCCGCGCTGCCCGGCCTGCTGGAGATCGGCTGTCAGCTGGTGGTGCTGGGCTCGGGCGACGCGCCGCTGGAGGACGGCTTCCGCGCCGCCGCCGCCGCGCACCCCGGTCAGGTGGCGGCGCGCATCGGCTACGACGACGAGCTGTCCCGGCGCATCTACGCCGGCTCCGACCTCTTCTTGATGCCCTCGCGCTACGAGCCCTGCGGCCTCGGCCAGCTCATCGCCCTGCGCTACGGGGGAGCGCCGGTGGTGCGCCGCACCGGCGGCCTCGCCGACACGGTGGTGGAGTTCGACCCGGCCCGCAAGACGGGCACCGGGTTCGTGTTCGACGCCTTCACTCCCGAAGCGCTCCTGACCGCGGTGCGCCGGGCCGCCTCGATCTACCGGCAGCCCGTGCTCTGGAAGGCGCTGGTCAGGAACGCGATGACCCAGGACTTCTCGTGGGACGCGTCGGCTCGGGAGTACGTCACCCTCTACCGCAAGGCGCTCAAGGCGCGGAGCGGTCGCTAGTCACGGAGGCCGGGATGAAGAAGATCGAAGCAGTGATCAAGCCCTTCAAGCTCGACGACGTGAAGGAAGCGCTGAACGAGCTGGGCGTGGTCGGCATGACGGTCACCGAGGTGCGCGGCTTCGGCCGCCAGAAGGGCCACACCGAGCTCTACCGCGGCTCCGAGTACACGATCGACTTCCTTCCCAAGGTGAAGGTCGAGGTGGTGGTGCCCGACACCATCGTGGACAAGGTGGTCTCGGTGATCTGCCAGGCGGCCAGGACCGGCTCCATCGGCGACGGCAAGGTGTTCGTGCTGTCGATGGGCGAGGCGATCCGGATCCGCACCGGCGAGAAGGGCGAGTCCGCGATCTAGCTAGGGGTGGTGGGCGGTCGACCGTCTGAATCTCGAAGCCCTTCATCTGCGGGGGCCCAGAAATGGCCCCCGCACTGCCCCAGAAGGCGGGCAACCGTAGTGGCCCCCGCACTGCCCCAGAAGGCGGGCAACCGTAGTGGCCCCCGCACTCCTACGCCGTGAGGCCGCGTAGCAGGGCGCGCGCGACGGGTGGGGCCGAGGCGGTCGATCTGCTCGCGGCCGCGCCCGACGATCGGGCCGCGATCCGGGAGCTCGCGCGCATCGGGCTCGGCGATCCGGCGGCGGCGCTGCGGAACCTGCACGCGCTGACCCCGACCCCGCGGGAGGCCGAGCTGCTCGCCCCCGCGATGCCGCGGCTGCTCGCGGAGCTGGCCGCCTCGCCGGATCCGGACATGGCGCTCAACAACCTGGAGCGCCTCGCCGCGCAGGGCGAGCACGGCGCGTTCCTGCGGCTCATCACCGCGCATCCGGGGGCGATCCCCCTCCTGGCCCGCCTGGGCGGCACGAGCCAGTTCCTGGCCGACACCCTCCGCCGCTATCCCACGCTGCTGCCGTGGCTGCTCGAGGCCCGGACGATGCGTCAATGGCTCGCCGATGAGCTGGCCGCCGACCTGGCCGCGAGCCTCGCCGCCTTCGACCGCCCGGAAGCGCGCTGGAACGTCCTCCGCCGGTTCAAGTACCGGCAGCTGCTGCGCATCGGGTGCCGCGACATCCTGGGCGACGCCGACCTCACCGTGACCACCGAGGAGCTGTCCCACCTCGCCGACGTCTGCCTGGCCGCGGCGTGGGGCTGGGCGCGAGAGCGCCTCGAGCGCCTCTACGGCACGCCGGTCGGCCCCTCCGGGGAGCCTACCGGCCTGGCCGTGATCGGCATGGGAAAGCTGGGCGGGGTCGAGCTGAACTACTCCTCGGACATCGATCCGATCTTCGTCTACGGCGAGGACGGCGAGACCACCGGCGGCGAGGCGGGCCGCATCGCCAACGGAGAGTTCTTCGCCCAGGCGGTGCGCGCGATCCTGGAGACCCTCGAATCGGTCACCGAGGAGGGCCACGTCTTCCGGGTGGACCTGCGCCTGCGGCCGGAGGGGCGATCGGGCGCGCTCATCCTCTCGCTCGACGGCTATCGCCGCTACTTCGCGGACCGCGCCGAGCTGTGGGAGCGCCAGGCCCTCATCAAGGCGCGCTTCTGCGCGGGCGATCCCACGGTGGCGGCCCGCTTCCTGGAGATGGTGCGCGGCTTCGTCTACCGGCCGGGCCTGGACCCCGCGATCGTGAGCCAGGTGCGGGAGATGAAGCAGCAGATCGACCGCTCGCTGCGCGGCAAGGACGCGGAGCGGCGCAACGTCAAGCTCGGCCGCGGCGGCATCCGCGAGGTGGAGTTCCTGGTGCAGGCGCTCCAGCTCCTCTACGGCGGCGACGATCCGTGGCTGCGCGAGCGCAACACCCTGCGCGCGATATTCCGCCTCACCGAGCGCGGCTACCTGCCGCCCGCCCTCGGGCGCGAGCTGGGCCTGGCGCTCGTCTACCTGCGGACCGTCGAGCATCGCCTGCAGATCGTGAACGAGTTCCAGACCCACACGCTGCCGGAGGAGCCGGGCGCGCTCGGCCTGCTGGCCCGCCGTATGGGGGTGATGCTGCCGCCCGCGGCGGCGGCGCGGCGCTTCCTGGCCGAGCACAAGCGCATCACCGGTCTGGTCCATCGCGCCTTCCGCGACTTCTTCGCGGCCGCGCCGGCGGCGGGCGCCGCGCCGGTCCGCATCCCGACCTACACCGCGCTCAAGGCGACCGGCTTCGCCGATCCGGACCGTGCGCGGCAGAACCTGCGCCTCGTGCTGGAGGGCCGCCCGCTGGTGCCGTATCCCGCCGCGACCGGTCGCGCGATCGCGCGCCTCTTCCCGGTGCTCCTGGAAGCGCTCTGGCAGAGCCCGGACCCGGACGAGGCGCTGGCCCAGTTCGAGCGATTCGTCTCCGCGGCGGGCCCGCGCACCGCGTATCTGGAGCTGCTCGCGGACCAGCCGCCGCTGCTCGTCAACCTGGTGCGGCTCTGCGCGCGCGGCGAGCTGCTCACCGAGCTCCTGGTGAGCCAGCCCGAGCTCCTGAACAGCCTCGCGAGCCCCGAGACCTTCGCGGCCCGCAAACGCACGCGCGAGTTCCGCGCCGAGCTGGCCGCCGCGCTGGCCCCGCGCCTGGACGGAGGAGAGCGCCGCGACCGCCTGCGGCGGCTCAAGCAGGCGCAGGAGCTCGGCATCATCTGGCGCATGCTGCTCGCGGTGACCGACGCCGAGGGCTACTCGCGCGAGATGACCGCGCTCGCCGAGGCCGCGCTCGCGGTGGCGTGGACCCTGGCCCTCGGCGAGACCGCCGAGACGTTCGGGGTGCCGCGCGACGACAGGGGAGAGCTCGTACCCGCCGCCATCATCGGTCTCGGCAAGTTCGGGGGGCGGGAGCTCACCACCGGCTCCGACCTCGATCTGTTCGTGGTCTACGGGGGCGACGGGACCACCGACGGGCCGCAGCGCGTGGAGGCCCACGTGTTCTACGACCGCGCGGTCGAGGCGCTGTCCGGGCTGCTGGGCGACATCACCGCGGCGGGGGTGGCGTTCGCGGTGGATCTGCGCCTGCGCCCCGGCTCCAAGGGCAGCGGCTTCGCCTCCGCGGCCGACGCGCTCGAGCGCTACTACCGAGAGTGGGCCGACCCGTGGGAGCGGCAGACCCTGACCCGCGCGCGACTGGTCGGCGGCGATCCGCGCCTGGGGCGCGCGGTGCGCCGCACGATCCGCGGCCTCCTCTACGGTCCCGGCGCCCCGCCGCCCGACCTGGCCGAGATGCGCGCGCTGCGCGGACGCATGGAGCGCGAGCTCGGCAAGGAGACGCCGGGCCGCTTCCACGTCAAGTTCGGGCGCGGCGGGCTGGTGGACGTGGAGTTCATCACCCAGGCGCTCCAGATGCAGCACGGCGCCCGCCATCCGCGGCTGCGCCGGGCCAACACCCTGGCCGCCATCCGGGGGATCGCGGCGGCGGGGCTGCTCACCGCCGAGGAGTGCGAGATTCTCGCGCAGCAGTACCGGTTCCTGCGCCGGGTCTCGCTGGGGCTGCGCCTGTTCGGCACCCGACCCGGCGACACGCTGGAGGTCGCGGGTCCGAACCCGGCGCGCCTCGCCACCACGCTCGAGTATCCGTCACGGAAGGACTTCCTGGAGGACTACCGCCGCCGCACCGCGTGGGTGCGCGCGCTCTACGACCGGGTGGTGCCGCCCTGACCGGCCCCGGTCAGGCGCCGTCGCGGGTGATGCGGGCGCCCAGGGCGCGCAGGCGCTCGTCGATGCGCTCGTAGCCGCGGTCGACCTGGTGGGCGTTGGAGATCACCGAGGTGCCGCGGGCGCACAGCGCCGCGCCGATGAGCGCCATGCCGGCGCGGATGTCGGGCGAGACGATCGGGGCGGCCCGCAGCTCCGACGGGCCGACCACCACCGCCCGGTGGGGATCGCAGAGCACGATGCGCGCGCCCATCGCGATGAGGCTGTCCACGAAGAACAGCCGGCTCTCGAACAGCTTCTCGTGGATCAGCACCGTGCCGCGGCTCTGGGTGGCGAGCACCAGGGCCAGCGACGTGAGGTCCGCCGGGAAGCCCGGCCACGGCGCGTCGTCCACCTTGGGGATCGCGCCGTCGGCGTCGGCGGCGACCCGGAGCTCCTGCGGCCCCGGCACCACCAGCGTCGTGCCCTCGAGGGAGGTCTCCACGCCCAGCCGGCGATAGGCCAATCGGATCATCCGCAGATCCTCGGGGATCACGTCGGTCACCCGCACCTCGCCGCCGGTCATGGCGGCCAGGGCCACGAACGAGCCGATCTCGATGTGGTCGGGGCCCAGCCGATGGCGGCCGGGGCCCAGCTCGCGCACGCCCTCGATGCGGAGCTGGTTGGTGCCGATGCCGCTGATCCGCGCGCCCAGCGTGTTGAGGAAGCGGCATAGGCCCTGGACGTGGGGCTCGCTCGCCGCGTTCAGGATCACGGTGGTGCCCTCGGCGAGGGCGGCCGCCATCAGCGTGTTCTCGGTGGCGGTCACGCTCGCCTCGTCGAGGAACACCTCCGCGCCCCGGAAGCGGCCCTCGAGGTGGAGCCGCAGCGCGGGGCCGGGATCGACGCGGGCCCCCAGCGCGCTCAGGGCGAGCAGGTGAGTGTCCAGGCGGCGGCGGCCGATGCGGTCGCCGCCGGGCGCGGGCAGGGCCGCCCGGCCCGTGCGCGCCAGCAGGCCGGGGGCCAGGAGCACGGAGCCGCGCAGCTGCGACATCACCGCGGGGTCGGGATCGCGCCGGTCGAGCCCGCTCGCGTCCAGCCGGACCGTCCCGCCCTCCTCGAAGGCGACCTTCACCCCCAGGTGACGCAGGCCCTCCAGCAGCACGGTGACGTCGCGGATGCGCGGGACGTTGTCGACGATCACCTCGGCCCGCGCGAGCAGGCAGGCCGCCAGCACGGGCAGGGCCTCGTTCTTGTTGCCGGCGGGCGCGACCGTGCCCCGCAGGGGATGGCCGCCTTCCACCAGGAACCGGTCGCCGGTCACGAGCGTGTCCTCAACGCGGGACCATCATAACCGACCCGATTTTTTCGCTCGGCGCCGTCGACGCGCGGGGGGCGGACGGAGGCTCGGGGGCGGGCGGGGGGCCACGCCGGCGGTGTATCATCTGCCCGCATGAGCGAGCGCTTCTTCCTCCTGGACGGCCCCGGCTTCCTCTTCCGCGCCTATCACGCCTTGCCGTTCCTCTCCACCTCGCGCGGGGTGCCGAGCCACGCGGTCTTCGGCATGTCGACCATGCTGTGGAAGGTGCTGCGGGAGGACAGCCCGGACTACTTCGCGGTGGCGTGGGACCCGCCGGGCCCGACGTTCCGGGAGGAGAGGTTCGCCGCCTACAAGGAGACGCGGGCGCCCACGCCCAGCGATCTGCGCACCCAGATCCCCTACGTGAAGGTTCTGTTCGAGGCGCTGCGCCTGCCGGTGCTGGAGGTGCCGGGCTTCGAGGCCGACGACGTGCTCGGGACGGTGGTGGAGAAGACCCGCGACCTGCCGGTGGAGCTGGTGCTGGTCACCTCCGACAAGGACATGCTGCAGCTGGTGAGCCCCCGGGTGAAGGTGTTCTCGACCACCGGGCGCGGCGGCGACCGCGTCGTCCTCGACGAGGCGGCGGTGAAGGCCAAGTGGGGCGTGGAGCCCGCGCAGATCCCGGACATCCTGGCCCTCATGGGCGACGCCATCGACAACATCCCCGGCGTGCCGGGGGTGGGCGAGAAGACCGCGGCGAAGCTGATCGGGCAGTTCGGGAGCGTGGAGCGGCTCTACGAGAACCTCTCGCTGGTGAGCGGCAAGCTCCGGGAGACGCTCGCGGCCCACCGCAAGCAGGCGCTGCTCTCGCGCGAGCTGGCGACGGTGAGCACGCGCGTGCCCATCGAGGTGGACCTCGAGGCGTTTCGCCGTCGCGAGCCCGACTGGGACCGGCTGCGCGCGCTCTGGACCGAGCTCGAGTTCTACACCCTGCTGCGCCAGCTGCCCGCGCCGGCCGCCGCGGCGGCGCCCGCGGCCGACACGACGATCCTCGCCGACGCGAGCGCGCTCTCGGAGTACGTCGGGCGCGTGCCCGCCGGCGATCCGGTCGCGGTCGAGAGCGTGGTCGAGGGAGGGCCGCCCGCGCCGACGATCTCGGCGGTCGGCCTCTACCATCCGGCGCCGGGTGCCGCCACCTTCACGTGCACCGGACCGGCCGCGTTCGGACCGGCGGAGGCGTGCGGGCGGGCGCTCGCCACCGCGCTGGCGGGCCGGACCGTCATCGGCCACGACGTCAAGGCGCTGGTGGAGTGGTGGGAGGCGGGGGGCTACCCGGGCCGGCCGGCGGTCGAGGACACCGCGATCGTGGCCTACCTGCTGAACCCGGCGCGCACGAACTACAAGCTGGAGGAAGTGTGCGCGGAGCTCCTCGGGGAGGGCCCCGGGGTGGCCCCGCCCGGTACGCGCGGCAAGTGGGTGTGGGACCTCTGGGCCAAGGCGCCGGCCGCGCTCGCGGAGGTCGGGCTCACCAGCCTCTACCAGGACGTCGAGCGGCCGCTCATCGAGGTCCTGGCCGCCATGGAGCGGCACGGCATCCTGGTCGACCACGTCCGCCTGGAGGAATTCTCCCGCGAGCTCGAGGTGCACATCGAGCGCACCACCCGGGAGATCTTCGGGCTCGCGGGCGAGGAGTTCAACATCGGCTCGCCCAAGCAGCTCGCGTACATCCTGTTCGAGAAGCTCAAGCTGCCGCCGGTGAAGCGCACCAAGACCGGCTACTCCACCGACGCGGACGTGCTGGAGCAGCTGGCCCTCGGCCACGAGCTGCCCGCGCGCATCATCGAGCACCGCACGCTGACCAAGCTCAAGTCGACGTACGCGGACGCGCTGCCCACCCTGGTGAACCCGGTGACCGGCCGCATCCACACCTCGTTCAACCAGCTGGTGGCCGCGACGGGGCGGTTGAGCTCGTCGGCCCCCAATCTCCAGAACATCCCGGTGCGCACCGAGCTCGGCCGGCGCATCCGGGCCGCGTTCGTGCCCGAGAAGGGCTGGCGCTTCCTGGCCGCCGACTACTCGCAGATCGAGCTCCGGATCCTGGCCCACGTCTCGGGCGAGGAGAGCCTGATCGAGGCCTTCCGCCGCGGCGAGGACATCCACGCGCGCACCGCCTCCGAGGTCTTCGGGGTCGCGCTCGACGCGGTCACGCCGGAGCAGCGCGACATCGCCAAGACCACGAACTTCTCGGTGATCTACGGGGTGACCGCGTTCGGGCTCTCGCGCGGCCTCGACATCAGCACCAAGCAGGCGCAGGAGTTCCTCGATCGCTTCTTCGCGCGGCACCCCAAGGTGAAGGCCTATCTCACCCGCACGGTGGCGGAGGGCCGCGAGCGCGGCTTCGTCACCACGCTCCTCGGCCGCCGGCGCTACCTGCCCGAGCTGCGCAGCGGCAATCCCAACCTGCGCGGCTTCGGCGAGCGCATGGCCACCAACGCCCCCATCCAGGGCACCGCCGCCGATCTGGTCAAGATCGCGATGGTGCGGATGGCGCGCGAGCTGGCGAGCCGGCGCCTGCGCGCCCGCATGCTGCTGCAGGTGCACGACGAGCTGCTCTTCGAGGTGCCCGCCGACGAGGTCGAGCGTTTGCACGCGCTCGCCACGCAGGTGATGGAATCCGCGATCACCCTCGACGTGCCGCTCCGGGTGGACGTCAAGGTCGGCGACGACTGGGCCTCGGTGTGAGGCGCTTCCTCCTGGTGGGCCTCACCGGCGGCATCGCCACCGGCAAGAGCACGGTCACCGCGATGCTGCGGGGCCCGAGCGTGCGGATCGTCGACGCCGACGCCCTCGCCCGCGAGGTGGTCGAGCCGGGCACGCCCGCCCTCGCCCGCATCGTGGCCGAGTTCGGCCCCGAGGTCCTGCGGCCGGACGGCCGGCTGGACCGCGCCCGCCTGGGCGAGATGGTCTTCCCCGATCCGGCCCGCCGCAAGCGGCTGGAGGCGATCACGCATCCCGCCATCCGCGCGCGGTTCGAGAAGATCATGGCCGACCTGGAGCGCGAGGGCTTCGACGGCCTCCTGATCTGGGACGCGGCGCTGCTCGTGGAGTCGGGCGGCAACCGCAAGATGGACCGGGTGGTGGTGGTCACCACCGATCCCGCCACCCAGCTGCGCCGGCTGATGGAGCGCGACGGCTGCACCGAGGAGGCCGCGCGCACCCGCGTGGCGAGCCAGATGCCGCTGGCGGTCAAGGCGCGCTACGGCGACTACGTGATCGACAACTCGGGGACGCGCGAGCAGACGGAGGCGCGCGTGCGCGAGGTCTACCGCTCCCTCCTCGACGACCTGCGCGCGTTCCAGGCCTCACCGCGGTGAGCCCGCGGCGGAACGCGCGCGCGGGCGCGCCCCGCGCGCCGGCTCATCGGCCGGCCACCCGCGGGCGCACGCGCGCGCTCGGCCAGCATTTCCTGCGGGACCGCGCGGTGGTGGACCGCGTGCTGGAGCTGATCGCGCCGACCGCCCGCGACCTGGTGGTCGAGATCGGCCCCGGGCGGGGCGCGCTCACCGACGCCCTCGCGGTCCAGGCCGGCCGCCTGCTCGCGCTGGAGATCGACGCCGGGCTCGCCGCGGCGCTCCGGAGCCGCTTCGCGGGCCGTCCCTCGGTCGAGATCCGGCAGGCGGACGCGCGCCGCTTCGACTACGCGGGGCTGCGCGGCCTGAGCCCGGATCCCGGCGGCCGCGTGCTCGTCGCCGGCAACCTGCCGTACAGCGTGGGCAAGCCCATCCTGGCCGCCCTGGTGGAGGTCGGGCCCGTCATCGACGAGATGGCGCTGATGCTCCAGAAGGAGGTGGCCGATCGGGTGGCCGCGTCGCCCGGGAGCAAGACCTACGGCGCCCTGTCGGTGCTGACCCAGGCCGCCGCGGCGGTGCGGCTCGCGTTCACGGTGCCGCCGGGGGCCTTCAATCCGCCGCCCCAGGTGGACTCGGCGGTGCTCCATCTCCGGCCCCACCGCGAGCCGCCGGTGCCCATCCCCGATGCGCACCGGCTCGCGGCGGTGGTGCGGGCCGCCTTCGGCCAGCGCCGCAAGAGCCTCGCCAACGCGCTCGCCGCCGGCCTGGCCATCCCGGCCGAGGCCGCGCGCGAGCGCTGCCAGGCGGCCGGCATCGACCCCGGGCGCCGGGCCGAGAGCCTCTCGCTCGCCGAGTTCGCCCGGCTCGCGGTGGCGTTGTCGCCCGAGCCGGAGGCCACACAACCCTCCCCGTTCCTTGGGAGGCGCGGGGGCCCGGTGGTAGGATGAAAAAGCCGTCGTGAGCCCCACTTACAGACCAGAGCCCGTTCCTGTCGACGTCCCCGGCGAACCCGCGGTCAGGCTCATTCCGCTCGGCGGTTTGGGGGAGATCGGGCTCAACATGATGCTGATCGAGTCGGGTCCCGACATCGTGGCGGTGGACTGCGGGCTGCTCTTCCCGGACGACACGATGCCGGGCGTGGACTTCGCGATCCCGGACTTCGCGTATCTGCGGGAGCGGCGCGTGGCGTTCCGCGGGGTGGTCCTCACCCACGGCCACGAGGACCACATCGGCGCGCTCTCGTACCTCCTGCGCGAGTTCGCGGTGCCGGTGTACGGCACGCCGCTGACCCTGGCGATCGCGCGCCACCGGCTGGCGGAGAACGGACTGCTGGAGCAGGCGGATCTGCGCGCCTACGCCCCGGGCGACCGGCTCGTGCTCGGGTCGATCGCGGTCGAGCCCATCCGGGTCACCCACTCCATCGCCGACGGCATCGGCCTCGCGATCGAGACCCCGCTCGGCACCGTCGTGCACACCGGCGACTTCAAGCTCGACCGCGCGCCCATCGATCGGCAGCAGCCGGACTACTCGCGCTTCGCCGCGCTCGGCCAGCAGGGGGTGCTGGTGCTCTGCTCGGACTCCACCAACGTGGGGCGGCCGGGGCGCACCGGGTCCGAATCGGAGGTCGGCGAGGCCCTGGCGGGACGCTTCGCGACGGCGCCCGGCCGCATCATCGTGGCCACGTTCGCGTCCCACATCCACCGGATCCAGCAGGTGCTGGACCTGGCGACGCGGTGCGACCGGCACGTGGCGCTGCTGGGACGCAGCATGGTGGCCAACGTGGCGGTGGCCGCCGAGCTCGGTTACCTGCGGGTGCCCGAGGGGCTGGTGCTCCCGCTCGAGGACCTGGCCGGGCTGCCGGCCCGGCGCCAGGTGATCCTGTCCACCGGCAGCCAGGGCGAGCCCAACTCGGCCATCTCCCTGATCGCGGCGGGTGAGCACAAGTACGTGCAGGCGAACCCCGGCGATCTCGTGATCTTCTCCTCGCGGGTGATCCCCGGCAACGAGCGCGTGCTCGGCCGCGCGATCAACGCGCTGCTGCGCCGGGGCGCCGAGGTGCTGTGGGAGGACGTGGCCTTCGTGCACGTCTCCGGTCACGCGAGCCAGGCGGATCTGGAAGAGATGATCGCGCTGACGCGCCCGCGCTACTTCGTGCCGGTGCACGGCGAGTACCGCCACCTGCTCCAGCACGCCCGGCTGGCCGAGTCCGTCGGCATCCCCAAGGACCGCATCTTCCTCATCGAGGATGGCCTCGGGCTCGAGGTGACCGCGGCCGGGACGCGCGTGTTGGGCCCCTACCCGGCGGGGCCGGTTCTGGTGGACGGCAAGGGCGTGGGTGACGTGAGCGACGTGGTATTGCGCGACCGGCAGCTCCTGGCGGAGGCGGGCATGCTGGTGATCGCGCTCACGGTGGACCGCGCGACCGGATCGGTCGTGGCGGGACCCGAGATCGCCTCGCGCGGGTTCGTCTACATGAAGGAGGCCGACGCCCTCATGGACGAGGTGAAGGCCGCGGTGCGCGAGGCGCTGGCCGCGCGGCCCCCGTCGGAGGGGTACGACCGCGAGGCGGTGGGGACCACCGTGCGCGGCGCGGTGCGGCGCTTCGTCAACCAGCGCTTCCAGCGCAAGCCGGTGGTGCTGCCCGTGATCCTGGAGGTGTGATGCCGGAGAAGGTGTCGATCGAGAAGATGCTGCCCGAGAAGGCCGCCGGTCCCAACGGCCACGCTCCGCGCGAGGGCGCGAAGGACGCGGCGGCGGCCCGGCGGCGGCTGCCGCGCAAGGCCAAGGGCGAGCCCGGGCGCTGGGTCCGCGAGGCGAAGGGCATCCTGGCCCTCGCGCTGGCCGGCTTCGGCTTCGTGGCGCTGTACGCCTACGATCCGACGCTCCATCCGCTGGATCAGGCGAGCCCGGTGGGGCCGGTGGGCGGCTGGCTCGGGTGGGGCTCCTTCCGCGCCTTCGGCTACGCCGGGTACCTGTTCCCGCTGCTGCTCACCCTCTACGGCGTGTCCGCGTTCGTGCGCCCGCGCATGGCGCACGGCTGGCAGGCGGCGGTCGGGCTCGCGATCCTGCTGGTGAGCGCCACCGGCATCCTCGCGCGCGCGTCGGACACGCTCGCCGAGTTCCGGGTGCACAAGGGCGGGGTGGTGGGCTGGGCGGTGTCGGAGAGCCTGCGCCTCTCCATCGGCACGGTGGGGACCTGGATCATCCTGCTGGCCCTGATCCCGCTCGGGGTGCTGTTCGTGACCCGCATCCCGTACAGCGTGCTGTCGCGCACCCTGCGCGCGCGCGTCGGGCGGCTGCGGCGGGCCGAGGGGCCCGTGAAGAAGGGCCGCCTCGCGGTGCCGGGCGCCGCGACCGCCCCCGCGCCGCCGTCGCCCGCCGCGCTCGCCCCGCCCGAGCCGGCGGAGCCGCCCCGGCTGGTGGTGAAGGAGCCCGCCAAGGCCAAGCCCGGCCTCGCCGAGAAGGGGCTCGCGTGGCAGGAGACGTTCGACTTCGGCCAGGGGGGGGCCGAGTCGTTCAAGCTGCCCCCGGTCGGCCTGCTCAGCGCGCCGCCCGCCTCGGCCCTCTCGCGCACCCGGGAGGAGCTCGAGACCAACGCCCAGACCCTCAAGAGGAAGCTCCGCGACTTCGGCGTCGACGGCCACATCGTGCAGGCGAGCCCGGGGCCGGTCATCACCTCCTACGAGTTCGAGCCGGCCTCGGGCGTGAAGGTGAGCCAGGTGGTGAACCTGGCCGACGACCTGGCGCTGGCCATGAAGGTGGCGGCGGTGCGGATCGTCGGGCCGATCCCGGGGCGCGGCACGGTGGCGGTGGAGGTGCCGAATCCGGAGACCGCCACCGTGTACCTGCGCGAGATCCTGGTGAGCCAGGAGTTCGTGTCGAGCAAGGGCCGGCTGCCGCTGGCCCTCGGCAAGGACACGACCGGCAACGCGGTGGTCGCGGACCTGGCCACCATGCCGCACCTGCTGATCGCGGGCTCCACCGGCAGCGGCAAGTCGGTCGGCCTCAACACCATGATCTGCTCGCTGCTGTACAAGGCCACCCCCGCCGACGTGCGCTTCCTGCTGATCGATCCCAAGCGGCTCGAGCTCGGGGTGTACGAGAAGATCCCGCACCTGCTGGCCCCGGTCGTCACCGACGCCAAGGAGGCCTCCGCGCGGCTCAAGTGGATCGTGGGCAAGATGGACGCGCGCTACAAGCAGCTGCAGGCCAAGGCGGTGCGCAACATCGAGGGCTACAACAAGGAGGTGCCCCCGGAGGAGCGGCTGCCCTACTGGGTGGTGGTGGTCGACGAGCTGGCCGACCTCATGATGGTCTCGGCCGGGGAGGTGCAGAACTCGCTGATCCGCCTCGCCCAGATCGCGCGCGCGGTGGGCATCCACCTGATCGTGGCCACCCAGCGGCCCTCGGTCGACGTGGTGACCGGCCTCATCAAGGCGAACTTCCCCACCCGGATCGCGTTCCAGGTGGCGTCCAAGGTGGACTCGCGGACCGTGCTGGACGCCAACGGGGCCGAGCAGCTGCTGGGCCGCGGCGACATGATCTTCGTGCCGCCGGGGGCGAGCCGCCCGATGCGGGTGCACGGCTCGTGGGTCTCCGACAAGGAGGTCAAGGCGATCTGCGAGTTCCTCCGCACCCAGGGCTCCGCGGTGTACGAGCACGTGGAGCTGCCGGCGGAGGAGGCGGCGGGCGGCGGCGGCGGAGAGGACCGCGACGACGTGTACTGGGACGCGGTGAACCTGGTGATCGCGCAGCGGGCCGCGTCGATCTCGTTCCTGCAGCGGCGGCTGGGGCTGGGCTATCCCAAGGCCGCGCGCTTCATCGACATGATGGAGCAGGACCGCATCATCGGCCCGGGGCAGGGCGCCAAGCCACGCGAGATCCTGGTCGGCCCCGAGTACCTGGAGAAGAGGCGCCAGCAGTGAGCGCTTGGACGTACCCTCGCGCCCGAAGGGAGAGCCGCCCGGGTAGGCGGGCGGTCGCCCTGGCCGCCTGCCTGCTGCTCGTCCTCCCGCTGCTGATGCCCGCCCCCGCCCGCGCCCAGAGCCTCGACGAGGTGGTCAACGGGGTCGAGGCCACCTACGGCAAGATCACCGACCTGCGCGCCGAGTTCACCCAGATCGCGCGCAACAAGTCGCTCGGGCAGGACATCCAGGCGGAGGGCGTGGTGGCGCTCAAGAAGGGCGGCAAGATGCGCTGGGACTACAAGAGCCCCGCCCCGCAGCAGATCGTCTCCGACGGCACCTCGCTCTGGGTCTACACCCCGGAGCTGAACCAGGTGAACAAGGGCAACGCGCCGAAGGCGCTGGCCGGGCCCGCGGGGAGCTTCCTCTCCGGCCTCGGCAAGATCCGCGAGGAGTTCACGGTGCGCTTCCTGAATCCGGCGAGCCCGAAGGACGGCGCGGGCCGGCCCGTCCTCGACCTGACCCCGAAGCAGCCGACGCCGCTCCTCACCCGGCTGGTGCTGACGGTGGACCCGAAGGACTACATCGTCCGCCAGGCGGTGATCTACGATCAGTTCCAGAACACGGTCACCATGCAGTTCAGCAAGGTCCAGGTGAATCCGGGGCTCAGCGACAGCCTGTTCGCGTTCACGCCGCCCAGGGACGCGGCGGTGGTGCCCCTCGAGCCCCGCTAAATTAGCGAGGTCGTCATGGCCGCCGAGAACAGCTTCGACATCGTCTGCAAGATCGACATGCAGGAGGTCACCAACGCCATCGACCAGGCCCGCCGCGAGATCAGCACCCGCTACGACCTGAAGGGGGCCCGGAACGAGATCAAGCAGGAGAAGATGGACATCGTGATCTCCTCAACCGACGACATGAAGGTGAAGGCGGTGCTGGACATCCTGCAGTCCAAGCTCCACCGGCGCGGCATCGACCTGAAGGCGCTCACCATCGGGGACCCCGAGCCGGGCGGCGGAGGCATCATCCGCCAGAAGATCACGCTCCAGGACGGCGTGCCGATGGAGAAGGCCAAGGAGATCGTGCGCCTCGTCAAGGACTCCAAGCTGAAGGTGCAGGCCTCGATTCAGGACAAGCAGGTGCGGGTGGTGGGCAAGAGCCGCGACGACCTGCAGTCGGTGATCGCCATGCTCAAGGGCAAGGACCTGGGCATCGCGCTGCAGTTCACGAACTACCGCTCCTCGTAGCGCCTCCCCGGCCTCCCGTCCGGCGCTCCCCGGCCGGCGGGGGAGAGATCCGATCGCGCCCTCCCGCCCGTAGATTCTCGTCCCCCTCGTCCCGCCCCGCCGGCCCGGCGCCTCCCGTCCGCAATCCAAAGCGCGTCCCGCTGCGTAGTAGGGAGCGAAAGGAGGGCGCGATGGATCGACACCTGATCGGCAGGACGGCGCTGGGCCTGATCGCGGGCGCCTGGATGCTGGGCGCGGCCGGGCCGGCCGGCTCGGATTCCGGGGTGACCGTCCGGCTCTTCCAGTTCGCGCCGGGCCAGATCGAGGTCGCGGCCGGCACGCGGGTGGTCTGGACCAACCAAGACGAGATCACCCACACCGTGACCTCCGGCACCCCGGAGCAGCGGGACGGCCGGTTCGAGCTGGCCCTGGCCGGCCGCGGCACCACCGGCGCCGTCACGCTCGACACGCCCGGGACCTATCCCTACTTCTGCAGCCGGCACCAGTCCATGCGCGGCGAGATCCGCGTGAAGTGAGACCGCGAGCACACGAGGAGGAGACGATCATGCGAGACCGACTGAAGGGGCGGACGTGGCTGAAGGGACTGATCGGCGGCCTCGCCCTGGCGGCGATGAGCGTGACGGGAACGGGCGAGGTGTGGGCCGCGCGGCTCAACGCGCCGACCTCGGCCACTGCGGCCGCGGGCCTGCGCGTCGGGCTCAACGCCCTGCTGAGCGAGCACGTCTATCTGGCGGCCGCCGCGACCAGCGCGGCCCTGAGCGGGCGCCAGCCCGAGTTCGAGGCGGCCGCCGCCGCGCTGGACGCCAACTCGGTCGACGTGGCCAAGGCGATCGGCTCGGTCTACGGGCCGGACGCGGAGCGCGCGTTCCTGCCGCTCTGGCGCAAGCACATCGGCATGGTGGTGGACTACACGGTCGGCGCCGCCACCCAGGACCGCGCCAGGCAGCAGAAGGCGGTGAGCGACCTGGTGGCCTACACGCAAGACTTCGGCGCGTTCCTGGCGGGAGCCAACCCGAACCTGCCCAGGGCGGCGGTGGCGGAGCTGGTGCAGCACCACGTGCTCACCCTCAAGGCGGTGATCGACGCCCAGGCCGCCGGTGACCACGACCGCGCCTTCACCGCGCTCCGCGTGGGCGCCGGCCACATGCAGATGGTGGGAGATCCGCTGGCGGGCGCGATCGTGAAGCAGTTCCCCGACAAGTTCGCGGGCACCGCCGAGGCCCCGGCGGCCACGCTGCGCACTGCGCTCAACCTCGCGCTGCGCGAGCACGTCTACCTGGCCGCGGCCGCCACCAACGCGGCCCTGGGCGGGCGGGACGCGGAGTTCAAGGCCGCGGCGGGGGCGCTCGACGCCAACTCGGTCGCGGTCGCCAAGGCGATCGGCTCGGTCTACGGGCCGGACGCGGAGAGGGCGTTCCTGCCGCTCTGGCGCAAGCACATCGGCATGGTGGTGGACTACACGGTCGGCAAGGCCACCGGGGACGGGGCCAAGCAGGACCGGGCGGTGAGCGACCTGGTCGCCTACACCCAGGACTTCGGCGCCTTCCTCGCGGGCGCCAACCCGAACCTGCCCAAGGCGGTGGTGGCGGACCTGGTGAAGCACCACGTGGTGACCCTCAAGGACGTGATCGACGCGCAGGCCGCCAAGGACCCGAAGCGGGCCTTCATGGCCGAGCGCACCGGGGCGGCCCACATGCAGATGATCGCCGACCCACTGGCGGAGGCGATCGTGACGCAGTTTCCCGACCGCTTCTAGGCCGGCCGCGGGAGGGACGCGCTCCGGGGCCGACGGCCCGGGGCGCCGTCCCGCTCCGGGCCTCGCCTTGACAACCTCCGGGCCCACGCGCAGAGTGACGCCACGGCCCATGGATCGACGGGGAGCGCGCATCGCACTGATCCTGATGGTGGTGGCGGCGCTGGCCGTCGCCTCCCCCGCGCTGGCCCACGGCCCCTCGCCGCGCCTCCTCGACGTGCACGCCCACGACGCGGCCCACGCCGCCGCGCCCGCCCGCGCCCTCGACGCGAGCGCTCCCGTCGTCGCTCCGCTCCTGCTCGGTCTCGCGCTGCTGGCCCTCGGGTGGGGTGGCGCGTGCCTCGGCCCCGAGCGTCGGCGGCGCGTCCTCACGGTCGCGCTCTGCCTCGTCCTCGTCGCTTTCGCGGTCGAGACCGGCGTGCACTCGGTGCACCATCTCGCCGACCCGCGGGCGTCGGAGTGCTCGGTGCTGGCCGGCACGCAGAACCTCTCCTGCGACGCCGCGGCCCCCATCGTCGTCGCCGGCCCGCTCCTCGTGGTCGGGGAGGCGGCGCCGCCGCGCTCCGATGACGGCCCGTGCTGGCTGCTCCACCGTCCCCGCCCGGGACGGGCTCCTCCCGCCTGACCTCTCCTCCGTCACCATCCCGGCATCGCCACCACGTGACCGCGCTCGCGGGGGGCCGTCCACCCGCGGGCGTCGAGGAGAGACATCGCGATGCATCTGCGATCGTTCGCCATCCTGCTGTCGGCCCTCGGCCTGATCGCGTCGGCCTCCGCCGCGTCGGCCCACGGGCTGATCGGCCAGCGCTTCTTTCCGGCCACCCTGGCCATCGACGATCCGTTCGTGGCCGACGAGCTCTCGCTGCCGACCGTCTTGCATATCCGCAACCGCGGCTCCGACGAGGCGCCGCCCACGCTCCAGACCGACCTGAGCGGGGAGCTCTCCAAACGGCTCAGCCCGAACCTGGGCGTCTCCCTGGGAGGCACCTACACCCTGCTCGACCCGATTCCGGGTGCGTCGACTTCGGGCTTCGACAACATGGAGGTCTCGCTGAAGTACGTGTTCTGGCAGAACGCCGAGCACGAGACGCTGCTGTCGGCGGGCGTCGGCTGGGACGTGGGCGGAACCGGCAGCAAGAAGATCGGGGCCGAGTCCTTCGACACGGTCACCCCGCAGCTCTTCTTCGGCAAGGGCTTCGGCGACCTGCCCGACGCGGTGGACTGGCTCCGGCCGATCGCGCTGACCGGAGCCTTCGGTCTCGACTTCCCGACCCGGCGGCACAACACCACCTACTCCCTGGACGACGACGGCAACGTGCAGATCGAGCGCGAGCTGAACGCCAAGACGTTCAACTGGGGGGTCTCGGTCCAGTACAACCTGCAGTACCTCCAGTCGTTCGTGCGCGACGTGGGCTTGCCCCAGCCCTTCAACCGCATGATCCCGGTGGTCGAGTTCTCGCTGGCCACGCCCATCGAGGGCCCGCACGCCGGCCGCACCACCGGGAGCGTCAATCCGGGCATCATCTGGTTCGGACGATACTGCCAGCTCGGCATCGAGGCGGTGATCCCGGTCAACACCATGACCGGCAAGAACGTGGGAGTGCTGGCCCAGATCCACTTCTACCTCGACGATATCGCGCCCAAGATCTTCACGTGGACACCGTTCCACGGCGTCCTCGGTCCCACCCAATCTCAGTGACGGCGCGCGCGCTGCGGGTGGTGGCGGTGGCCCTGGGCCTGATTCTGTCCGGAGGCAGGCCCGCGTGGGCCCACGTCTTCCCGGACCACTCCGAGCCCCCGGTCGGCCACGTGCTGGACGCGCCGCCGCCCGTGGTGCGGGTGTGGTTCGATGGGGCGATCGAGCCCGTGTTCAGCACGCTTCGTGTGGAGGACGCGGACAAGCGGCGCGTGGACCGCAACGACACGCGGGTGGCAGGCACGCGGCTGGAGGTCAGCCTGCCTCCGCTGCCCGCGGGCCGCTACCGGGTGTTCTGGAGCGTGGTGGCCCGGGACGGACATCGCACCGAGGGTAGCTTTTCGTTCCGGGTGAAGTGATGGGCCAGGCGGCGGCGTGGCTGGTGCAGTGGACGGGCTTCATCGCCCTGGCCGGACTCATCGGCGCCGTCGCCCTCGACCTGCTGGTCCTGCCCGCGCGCGCTCCGGAGCTCGACCGGCCGCGGGTCCATCTGCGCCGGCTGCGGCTGGTCGGGATTCTCGTCCTCGCGGGGGCGTCGGCGGCCGAGCTCCTGGTGCGCTCCGCGACCATGAGCGGCGGCGCCGGGCTCTCCGGCGCGGCGACCGCGGTGCCCGCGGTCGTGGGTCGTACCCACTTCGGCACCGTGTGGAGTGTGCGGATGGGTCTGCTGGCACTCCTGCTTCCGACCGCGTGGGTGCGCGGACGCGGGCCTCTCGCGGGCGCCGCGCTCCTCTCGCTCGGGCTCGCCGCGACCGTCACCCTGACCGGGCACGCGGGCGACTGGGGCGACCTCACCGCGACCGCGGCGCTCGACTGGGCCCACCTGATCGCGGCCGGGGCATGGACCGGGGGGATCTTCGCTCTGACGCTGCTCGGCGGTCGCACCGCGGCGAGATGGCCGGGCGCGCACCTGCCCGCGACCATGGCGCGCTTCTCCCGTCTGGCCGGAGCATGCCTGACGGTGGTCGTGCTGACCGGGGCCTTCCGCCTCTGGGTCGAGCTGCCTGCGCCCTCGGCGCTGTGGCGCACCGGGTACGGGCGCATCCTCGCGGCGAAGCTCGTGCTGGTCTTGGCCCTGGTCGGCTGCGGAGCGATGAACCGCTACCTCGTGCTGCCACGCCTCGACGGCCGCCGCGCCCGGGGCTTCGTCGCGCGCCTCGTCCGCATGACGCGTCTGGGCCTCATGGGACCGTCCCGTGCTCGCCCGCCGGCGGCCCGGCTCGGCTCGTGGCTCCTCCGCGAGAGCGCGCTGGCCCTGGCCGCCTTCTGGTGCACCGCGATGCTCGTGGAGTCCACGCCGGCCCGCCACGCCTCCCACGACGGACACGCGGAGTCCGCCCCTGCTCCGCAGCGCGTGACGATGGCCGAGCTGCACGCCGCGGGGGGCGTCCCGCCCGGCTGGCGCTTCAGCCCGCCACCGGGCGAGGCGGAGCGGGGCCGGATCCTCTTCGCGCGCTTGGGCTGCCCCGTGTGCCACCGCGTCGGGGGCGCGGCCGGGCCGGACTCCGCTCCGGGGCCCGACCTCGCCGGCGCGGGCGAGCACCATCCGGCGGGCTATCTGCTCGAGTCGGTGATCAATCCGGACGCGGTGATCGTGGAAGGTCCCGGCTACACCGGCCAGGACGGCCGCTCGATCATGCCGAGCTACGCGGACCGGCTGACGGTCGCGGAGCTCCTGGACCTGGTTGCGTACCTCCGGACGCTTTGAGCGTCAGTCCTTGGCCACCGGGGCCAGGCGCACCGTCGGCACGCCGATCTTGATGAAGGGGTGCGCCTCGGCGGCGTGGCAGGCGGTGCACGCCGCTCGCAGCGTGTCGATACGCTGCTTGAAGAGCGCGGCATCCTTGGCCTTGATCGCCTCCATCAGCTGCGGGTAGGGGCCCTTCAGGAACAGGCTCTCCGCGCTCTTCTTGTACTCGGGGCGCCGCTCGAGGCCGAGGGTCAGGGCGGTGAGCAGGTTCTGGGCCTGGTGGGCGGCGTAGTCCCAGTTGCCGTCGACGCCGCCCCAGTACATCTCGGTGTACCGGTAGGCCACCTCCGGCATGGTGGTGTCGAAGCCGCGCAGCTGGCGCTCGAGGGCGGCGGGCCGCGCGTCGGGGGCCAGGCGTCGCAGCCAGCCGGGCTTGTTCATGTCCATGTTCGCGTGCGAGTGCACGTGCTGGGCGCGCGCGGTCTCCCAGCTGGCGGCGCCCAGGCCCAGGAGGGTTCCCGCGACCGCCAGGGCGACCACGACGCGCGGGCGAAGAGTGAGCAAGGTCATGGCGTCTGTCCTTTCACCGTGAAGGTGATGCGGCTGTCGACCACGTGGCCATCCACCGACAGCACCCGGTACTTGACCGTGTAGCGCCCCGCCGCGCGGGTCGCGAGCGAGACGGTGAGCCGCCGGGGGTCATCGGGCGCCACCGCGGCGTCCTTGCCGTCCGCCTGCGCGCCCGCCTCCGTCCACACCGAGACCGTGCTGTAGGCGGGCTCCAGGCGCTCGTTGAACCAGAGGTCCACGCGCTCGGGGACCTGCGTCAGCACCGCGCGATGCGCGGGTGACGAGCGCACCAGCACCGCGTGGGCGTCCGCGGCCGGCCCCCCGAGCGCGCTGGCGAGCAGGGCGGCCGCGGCCGCGAGGAGCCCGACGTGCCGAGGCCGCGGCATGCCGTTCACGCGGCGGGCGGGCCGGCTCACGAGGCGACCACCGTGAACGCCACCGCGCCCTCGGTGACGTGGCCGTCGGCGGCCATCACCTTCCAGCGCGCCTGGTAGGCGCCGGGGGCCAGCGCGGGGGGCAGCGGGTAGGCGAGCGTGTCGGGCGGAGCGTCCGGCTCGAGGCGCAGGAGCGCGATGGCCCGCCGGCCGGGGCCCACGAGCTCCACCGAGCAGAGCGACTTCTCGAGCCGGCTGTTGAAGCGAAGGACCAGACGCGCGGGAGCGGGCCCAGTGCTGCCCGCGGCCGGCGTGGACTCCAGGATGATGGCGTGGGCGCCGGCCGCGGTCGGGACGCCCCAGGCCCAGATGACCGCCAGGATCGCGGCGAGCACGGCGCGGCCGAGCATCCGACGCGGCTTCATCGGGTCACCGGAAGCCGCACGGGCTGGACGACCGTCGTGAGGGACGGGAATCGCTCCTCGTGCCAGGCCACCAGGAAGCGGCCGTCGCCCGCGACCGCCACGTCCGGGGCGTAGGCCTTGATGGCGCGCGAGAGCACGTGGATCGGGCTCAGGGTGCGCCCGCCGTCGACCGTGTAGCGAAGCAGGATGCGCCGCCGCACCGCGGTCGACTCCTCCCACACCATCACCGCGCGCCCCGCCGGATCCACCGCCATGCGCACGTTGTCGGGGATGGAGGTGGCCGAGGTGTGCAGGCGTCGGGCCGGACCGAAGCGGCGGCCGTCCGCGGAGACCGCGAAGCGCAGGTCGGGCCGGATGTCGGAGCCCTCGGTGTACCAGCTCTCGTACACGCGGCCCCGCGCGTCGAGGCCGATGGCGCCGCCGCGGTGGGGGCAGGCGTTGATCTTCCAGTGGTCGGCGCTCACCCGCGTGGGGTCGCCGAAGGTGCGCCCGCCGTCTCGCGACACCGCCATCACCATGTCGCGGATGTCCCCCGGGAACACGCGCCGCCAGGTGAGGGCCACCGTGTCCGCGGGGCCGGTCGCCGCGTCGACCCGGCAGCACACGCAGGTGCCGTCACCCACCTTGCGGATCCCCTCGACCCGCGTGCCCTGCTCCACGACCCGCGCCACCCAGGTCGCGGGATCGGGGCGCCCCTCCCGGCCGTCGATCCAGGTGACCAGCACGGTGCCGTCCCGGCCCACCGCGAGGCCGTCGAAGGAGTGCGAGATCGGCCGGTCCTCGTTGACCCGGAGCGGCGCCTCGAAGGTCTTGCCGCCGTCGAGCGAGCGGGACAGCCGGAGATCGGAGGCGAACAGCACGCCCTCGAGCTTCGGCTTCTCGGAAGACCAGGACACGTAGAGGGGCCCGCCGCCGGGGCCCGTGGCCAGGCGCGGCGGCAGATGGAGCGCGTCCACCGCGAGGCCGTCGGGATTCACCCGCACCGGCTCCGCGCCGTCGCCCGGCGCGAGCACGTAGAGCTGGTTGACGTGGTTCTCCTCCGCGGCCCAGGCGAGCACCGGCCGGCCGTCGGGCCCCGCCCCCACCGCCGCGCCCGAGACGTGGAACTCGTGACCCCGCTGCACGTGAGTGTACTCGAGACGCTGGCCCAGGGTGAGGTCCGCGCCGTGCGCGGGCCCGGCCAGCAGGGCCAGCGCGAGGGCCGCGGCCGCGACTCCTCGGGTGTTCATCGCGATCACTTGAACCTCCATGAGATGCCGCCGTAGAACGACCGGCCGTCGCCGGGGAAGAAGAAGCGGCGGTTGGCGTCGTCGACCGCCACTGCGGCCGCGTAGGTCTGGTCGGTCAGGTTGCGGGCCTCGAAGAAGACGCCGAGGCCGGTCGGCCGGTGCCCGAACCCGGCCCGGACGTTGAGCAGGGTGTAGGCGTGGTTGCGCGCGTTGTTCTCGCTGTTGACGAAGTAGCCTTGCGGCACGATGTCGAGTCCGGGGGCCACCCAGAATCCGGAGCCGTGGTCGTAGCGCAGCTCGGTCTGCACGAAGTGCGGCGGCGCCCCCGGCAGGTCGTTGTTGCCGAAGTTCACGTCGTCGACGAACACGTAGCGCGACCAGGTGTAGGCCCCGCGCGCCCGCAGGGCGTCGCCGGTGCGTCCGAGGCCCAGGCGCGCGAGCACGTCCTTCACCAGCAGGAGGTCGACCCCGACTTCCGCGCCGGTGTGGCGGGACCGATCGATGTTGCGGAAGCGGGGGATCGTGAAGGTGGCGCCCGGGAAGGGCTGCACGTTGACGTTCTGGATCTCGTCCCACAGCTCGATGTCGTAGAGCGAGACGTCCCAGCCGAGGCGCTCGCCCGCGAGGCCGCGGGTGCCCACCTCGAGCTGCCACGACTTCTGCGCTCCGAGCTGGCCCAGGTCGCCCCCGAGCTGGCCGGGCGCGGTGATCTCCACGAGGGCGGGCGGCTCGTAGGCGTGGCTGGCGTTCGCGAACACCTGCAGGGTCGGCGTCACCCTCCACACGAAGCCGGCGCGGGGAGAGACCGCCGCGAAGTCCACCGCGTCGGACTGGTTGCCGTCGGCCAGGAAGCGGTCGCGCACCTCGCGGGTGGTGTAGACGGCGCGGCCGCCCGCGATGGCGGTGAAGGCGGGCGTGAGGTCCAGCTGCTCCTCGGCGTAGGCGGCCGCCGTGCTGGCGACGTTGAGCTGGCCCTTGGTCCTGGCGCCCCGGTGGCCCGCCACGTTGGCGAAGTTCACGTCGATCTGGCGGGTGCCGAGGAACTGCAGCCCCGCCGTGAAGCGGCTGGCCATCCCCAGCAGCGGGGCGCCCAGCACGTAGCGCAGCTCGGTGCCGTAGCTGTAGGTGGTGTCGTCGATGATGGCGAACGCGAGCGGGTGATCGAGGTCCTGATAGTTGAGCTGGGCGTACCACTCGAGCGTCTGGTCGTCGCCCAGCGGCGTCCGCACCGTGAGGGCCCCCCGCGTGTAGTCGTAGTCGCGGCCCTCGCGAAACGGGGCGTTGACCGGGTTGCGCTGCCGGGGGTTCCGCTCGAGCTCCTGCCGGGTGAGCGCGCCGGGCAACTGCTCCTCGCTGCGCACGTAGCCCAGGTCGAGCCGCACGGTGGTGCCGCCCGGCAGGCGGGAGCCGACGCTCGCGAAGGCCCGGCGCCGGACCTGCTCCCCGTGCTGGCGAAAGCCGTCCAGCTCGGCGTCGCTCAGTCCCACGTAGAGGTCGAGGGGCCCGTAGACCTGCCCGGTGCCGACGTAGTTCTTGAGGAAGCCGAAGGAGCCGGCCTCGCTGCGCAGCTCGATCAGGCCCGCGTCGTAGCCGGTCTTGCTCACGTAGTTGATGGCGCCGCCCAGGGTGTAGCCGCCAAAGCGCAGCGCGTTGGACCCCTTGTAGATCTCGAGCCGCTTGGTGGTGAGCAGCTCCAGCGACTCGAAGTCCGCGAAGCCGTCCGCGTTGCCGTAGGGGAACCCGTCGATGAGGATGGTGACGCCGCGCAGGTGAAAGTTGCTGCGGAGGCCCGAGCCGCGGATCGAGATCTGGCTCTCGTCGGCGGCGCCGAAGCGAGGCTGGATCAGGACCCCGGGCACGAAGTCGAGCGCGTCCTTCAGGTTCACCCCGCGCGACTCCTCGATGCGCTGTCGGCCGACCACGTCGGTGCCGCCGGGCACGCGCTGCAGTTCCTCGCGTGCCTCGTCCTCGCTGCGTCGCCGCTCGTCGATGCCGCGACCGCTCTCCACCACGACCGGCGGCAGCATCGGCGGGGGGGACTCCTGGGCGCGGGCCGGAGCCGCCAGGGCCAGCGTGCTCGCGACGAGCGCGAGCAGCAGGGGTCGGCCGGAAGGCCACGGGGTGCGGGCGGGCACGGGGGAGCCTCCTCGGCTAGCGCAGCCTGAACTCCACCGGCAGCAGCACCCACATGGCGACCGCCTCCGTGCCGCGTCGCGCGGGATCGAAGCGCCACCGCTTCACCGCTTCCGCGGCCGCCTCGTCCAGATCCGGATGTCCGGCGGACTTCTCCACCAGCACGTCGCCGACGTGGCCGTCGGCCAGCACGTGCACGCGCAGCAGCGTCGTCCCCTGGACGCCGAGCCGCCGCGCGGTGGCCGGATACTCGGGTCGCACCTGGTAGCCGCCCTGCGGGCGCGCGTACCGGGTGATGCCCTGCGGGGCCACCGCGGCGGTCCGCGGACCCGACGGCGCCGCGGACACCTCGCGGCGGCCCGTCGTGGGCGAGGCGCTCGGCGCGGACACCAGGGCGGACGTCGGCGCGGACGCGGCGGTCTCCGCCACCGGGACGGGCGTGTCGCCGGCCGCCGTGACGGCCGGGGCGGGAGCGGGCGGCGGTGTCGGAGCCGGGGGTGCGACGGGTGGCGGCGGCTCTTCGCGGCGGGCCGGCGGCGGCGCGGGCGGCGGCTCTTCGCGACGGGCCACTGGAAATGGGGGGGTCGGCGGCTTCTCGCGGCGGGCCACCGGCGGTTCCGCCGGACTGGGCGGCTCGAGGAGTCGCGGCGGCTTCACCGGCGCGCGCGGTGGCTCCGGCGCGACGGGCGGTGTGTCCGGGGCGACGAGCTGAACCGGCACCACCGGCGGGTGGAGCACGACCGCGCCTGACACCCAGTGCTGGGTGAGGACCAGCCCGGCGAGGAGTCCCACGTGGAGCGCGCAGGATACGGCGAAGGGCGCTCCCCGGCTCTTCAGATGCTCCATCAATGGACCACTCCCGCTCGGGTGGAGTCACGGCTCGGTGCTTCGAGATTCGCGCGCCGGCAGGGGCCGGCCGGCGCGGACGACGGCGACGGCTAGGCGGGGACAGCGGGAGGGGCGCGGCCCTGCTCCGGAGCGAGCCGGTGAAGCGGCAGCGGCGAGAGGTCGAGCTCGACGGCCCGCCCCACCGGGACCAGGACGATCGATGCGGCGGTCACGCCGTCGACCGCCACGCCCGAGACGTGGCCGGAGGCGGCCGCGATGGTGCACGTCTGGACCTGCTGGGGGTCGAACCCGTGGTGGACCGAATGGAGCGCGTCCTCGAAGGCGAACACCGAGAGCAGCAGCACCAGGCTCATGAGCAGAGCGCGGCGCGCGGCGCGGCGGAGGGCCAAACCGACCAGGACGAGCGCGCCGGCGATCAGCAACGGCGTGAGCGCGTCCCCTTCGGGCGCGGGGGTGGAGACGGGCGCCACGGGCGTGATGGTCGGCGCCGTGTGCCCGGAGGCCCTCGTGGTCGCGGCGGGTGGGGACGTGACGACCCAGGGTGCCTCGTGTGCGGTCGCCGGAGCCGTGGAGATCAACACCGCGGTGGCGGCCAGGAGCCCCAGAATCAGCGCGAACAGACGGAGGTTCGACATCGCACGCAGCGTACCCAATGAACGGAGGACGGTCAAATGTGGTTCCGCTGCTCGGAACGCGGATGGCACCATCGCCCCGCGAAGGGGCGACTCGTTGACGGCCCCGGAGGGGGTGTGGGATCATAACGTCCCGTCATGAAAGTCCATTTCACGACTCTCGGCTGTCCGAAGAACCAGGTGGACTCCGAGCTGATGCTGGGCATGCTGGCCGCCGCCGGCCACGAGATCGCCTCCGCCGCGGATGCCGCCGACTGCCTCGTCGTGAACACGTGCGCCTTCATCGACCGGGCGCGCGAGGAGTCGATCAACACCATCCTCGAGCTGGCCCAGCTCAAGGAGCGCGGCCGGGCCCGGTCCCTCATCGCCACGGGCTGTCTCACCCAGCGCTACGGCGCCGAGATCGGCCGGGAGATCCCCGAGGTGGACGCGATCCTCGGCACCTCCGAGCTGCACCGGATCGTCGAGCTGGTGAACCAGGCGGACGGTCGCCGGTCCTGGGTCGCCGCGGCGCCGCCCGGCTACCTCTACGACGCGAAGACGCCGCGGCTGCTGACCGGCCGGGTGCCGTACGCCTACGTGAAGATCGCCGAGGGCTGCGACATGGGCTGCACCTTCTGTGCGATCCCGCAGTTCCGGGGTCGCCACCGGAGCCGTCCCCTGGTCGACATCGTGGCCGAGGTGCAGGGCCTCGCGCGGCGGGGCCTCCAGGAGGCCATCCTCGTCTCGCAGGACACGCTCGCCTACGGCCGCGACTTGCCCGACAACGGCGACATCGGCGATCTCCTGCTCGCGCTCTCCGACACCGCGATGCCGTGGATCCGGCCCATGTACCTCCATCCGGCCCACGTCACCGACCGGCTGATCGACAAGTGGCGGCGGGCCCGCGTGGTGCCGTACCTGGACATGCCGGTGCAGCACGGCGACGACGGCATCTTGAAGGCGATGCGGCGCGGGGTCACCGCGCGCCGCATGCTGGACGTCATCGCGCGCCTGCGGGACGCGGTGCCCGGGGTGACCCTGCGCACCACCGTGCTGGTGGGCTTCCCGGGCGAGAACGAGGCCGCCTTCGAGAATCTGCTCGGCTTCGTGGAGGAGGCGGGCTTCGATCGTCTCGGGGTCTTCACCTACTCGGTGGAGGAGGGCACGCCCGCCGCGACGATGCCGGACCAGGTGGCGCCCGAGGTGATGGCCGAGCGCGCCCAGCAGGTGCAGGATCTCCAGGACACCCTCGCCTGGCCGCGGCAGAAGGCGCTCGTGGGCACGCGACAGACCGTGCTGGTGGACGGGCCGAGCGCGGATCCCGCCTTTGCGTTCGAGGGGCGCACCGCGGGCCAGGCGCCCGAGATCGACGGGGTCGTGCTGCTCCGCAACCGCCGGCTCACGCCGGGACGCTTCGCAGACGTCGACGTCGTCGAGGTGGACGGCTACGAGCTCGTCGCCGAATAGGCCGCTCGGCATCCTCGACCGGCTGGCCTTCGTGGTGGCCAGCGTGTTCGGCGCCGGGTACTCCCCGGTCGCGTCCGGCACGGTCGGCAGCCTGGTCACCGCGGTCGCGATCTGGCTCCTGCCCCTGACGCGCCCCCGCATCGTGGTGGCGCTGGCGGTGGTCACGGTGCTGGGCGTCTGGGCCGGCTCGCGCGTGGAGCGCGCGCTCGGACGCAAGGACCCCGGCGTGATCGTCATCGACGAGGTCGCGGGCATGCTCCTCTCGGTCGTCCTGCTGCCACTGCCCCTGAGCATCCCGGTGCTGGTGACCGCGTTCCTGCTCTTCCGCCTCTTCGACATCTGGAAGCCGTTTCCGGCGCGCGAGAGCCAGGCCCTCACCGGCGGCATGGGCGTGATGGTGGACGACCTCATCGCCGGCCTCTACACCCTGGTGCTGGTCATGGGCGCCCGCACGCTCTTCGGCGTGCCCCGGTGAGCGGCCCCGCGTGAGCGGCGGATGAGCCAGGCCTGGATCGTCACGGTGGGCGCCGCATCGCTCGCCACCGTGGAGGACCGCGCGGGGCTGCTGGTGGCCCGCGCGCTGCTGGCCGACGGCGTGCCGGTGGCCTCGCGCCAGCTGGTGGACGAGGAGGAGGGGGCGGTGGAGGAGGCGCTGCGCGGTGCGCGCGAGGCCGCCTCCCTCGTGGTGGTGCTGGCCCATCCCGGCGGGTCGAGCGGCGAGGTGGTGCGCCGCGCGCTCTCGCGACTCACCGGCGCCCGGCTGGCCCTGAACGACAAGCTCCTGGCCGCGCTCGAGGAGGACCATGCCCGTCGCGGCCAGGCGATGCCCCGGCGTCTGGACCGCCTGGCGCTCTTGCCGCAGGGCGCGGTGCTCTGGCCCGCGCCCGGCGAGCCGGCGTGGGCGCTCGAGAGCGGGCACGCCGTCATCGCGGTGCTGCCCGCCGGCTCGCCCGGGCTGGCCGGGATCGTGGATCAGCACCTCCGGCCCCTGGCGCGCCAGCGCGGCGGCGACGGGGAGCACAGGCTGCTGCGCACGCTGCACACCACCGGGCTCGCGCCGGCCGACGCGGAGGAGCGCCTCGGTCGCTGGCTCGGCGCCGAGGGGCTCGTGTCGGTGGCGTGCGTGCCGGTGGACGGCGATGTCTGGGTGCAGCTGCGGGCGCGCGGGGCGTCCCGCGCCGCCGCGGAGGCGGCGCTCGCCCCGGTGGAGCGGGAGGTGCGCGAGGCGCTCGGCGTGGATTGCTGGGGGCAGGACGACGACACCCTCGAGGTCGTGCTGGGCCGGCTGCTACTCGAGCGGCGGCTCACCGTCTCGATGGCGGAATCGTGCACCGGCGGGCTGGTGGGCCACCGGCTCACCAACATCGCGGGCTCCTCCCGCTACGTCGAGCGCGGGGTGGTGGTGTACTCGAACCAGGCCAAGGAGCAGCTCCTCGGCGTGCCCGAGGACATGCTGCGCGCGCACGGGGCGGTGAGCGCGCCGGTGGCGGAGGCCATGGCCGCCGGCATCTGCCGCATCTCGGGCTCCCCGTGCGGGATCGCGGTGACCGGGATCGCGGGACCGGACGGCGGCACGCCCGCCAAGCCGGTGGGCACCGTGTTCATCGCGGCCGCCGCGCCCGGCGACGGGGCGCCCCGCATCACGGTGCGCCGCTTCCGCTTCCCCGGCGGGCGCGAGGCGGTGAAGTGGCAGTCCTCGCAGGCCGCGCTCGACCTGCTCCGCCGCGCGCTCCTGTCGCGCGCGTGATCCGGGCCTTCGTCGCGATCCGGCTCGGCGAGGCCGAGCGGGAGGCCGTCGCGGCGACCATCGAGCGCTGGCGGCCCCTCAGCACCGCGGTGGCCTGGGTGCCCGCGGCGAACCTGCACCTGACGCTTCAGTTCCTGGGCAACCAGCCGGAGGAGCGGCTGGCCGCGGCGGAGGCGGCGCTCGCCGCGGCGGTGGCGCCCGAAGCCCCGTTCGAAACCGCGCTGCACGGCGTAGGCGCGTTCCCGGGGCTGGAGCGGCCGCGCATCCTCTGGGTGGGCTTCGCCCAGGGCGCGCTCGCCCTGCGCGGCCTGCAGGCCCGGGTCGCGGAGGCGCTGGCGCGGGAAGGCTTCCCGCGGGAGGAGCGCGCGTGGCATCCGCACCTCACGATCGGGCGGGTCCACGACGATCGGCGCTGGCGGCGCGAGAGCGGACCCGCGCTGCGGCAGGCCATCGCGCAGGCGGCCACCACCCGCTTCGGCACCCTCCGCGTCAGTGAGGTCGCGCTCGTGCGGAGCGATCTCTCGCCGCGCGGGGCGCGCTACACGGTGAGGCGAGCGGTGGCGCTCGAGGGAAGGGCCGGCGGGAGCGCGTGAGGCGTCGACGAGGGCATCATCCGCTCGCGAGCCCGAGCCGGGTGTACACGAGCCGCGTGAGCTGGTTGATGTCGAACGGCTTGGCGAGGTAGCGGTCCGGCAGCTGGGTCAGGAAGCCGTAATAGCGCGGGTCGGCCCCTTTGCCCGTGACGAAGATCACCCGCTGGGCCAGCCCGGGCTGACTGCGCTCGAGCTCCTGGTAGAGCTCGATCCCGTCGAGGTCCGGCATGCGGAGGTCACTGACCACCAGATCGAAGCCTCCCTCGCGCAGACGCTCCAGCGCGGCCCGTCCGCTCCCCACCGCCTCCACGCGATGCCCGTCCGCCTCCAGGACGTCGATGAGCCACTGGCAAAAGAGCGGATCGTCGTCGACGATCAGGATGCGGGCCGCACGTCGCTCGGGCCCCCGGCTCCGATGCAGGCGCCGAATGCCCCAGCGCAGGCGACGGTACATGTCCAGCGCCCGCCACGAGCGGCTCTCGCGGAGCTCGCGCAGCGACCGTTGCGCGTCGTTGGCGGTGGCCCGCAGCGCCGCCGCGTCCTCCATGACCGCGGTGAGGGCGCGGTAGTGGCTGCTCGTGCCGGTCCCGAGCGAGGCGGGGCCGGCCGCGGGCCGACGGCGCGCGTCCTCGTAGATCTCCACCAGCTGTCGGGCCATGACGCGCACGTCGTGGTCGCGCGCGATGAAGGCGTGGACCGCTTCCGCGATCTCCGGGCGGTAGGCCTGGATCTCGGCGGCGAGCTCCGCGTCGGAGAACTGGCGGCGGTGAGTACGGCCGGAAAAATTTCGCCGGCGCAGGCCCTCGAACCGGTCCGGCGTGACGAGGCCGTCGCCTCCGTTGTAGTCGTAGACGAGGACCACGCGCTTCGAGGCCATCGCCTCGAGCGCGCTCCGGCCCAGCCCGAACACCAGGTCGACGTGCGCGATCTCGTCCTCCACCGCCCACGTCGCGTTGCCGGCTCCCGTTTCCCGTACCGTCATGCCCAGCTGTTGGCACACGCGCCGGACCTGCGTCCGTTGCCGGGGCGGCATGTAGTTGGAGAGGATCAGGGCTCGTTGGGGGCGGGCGGAGATCGGAGTCCGGGAGCGGAACCGCTCCAGGTCGATTCCGTTGCGGACGATCGCCACCTGGTCGGCCGGAACGCCGTACCCCTCGATCAGGTGATCGCGCACCTCCTCGCTGACCGCGACATAGCGGCTTGCGTCGAGGGCGCCGGCGGCGGGCTGCTCCTGCCACGGCAGGATCCCATGACAGGCGAAGATCATCGGCCGATCCGGATAGCGCGCCCGCGCCAGCAGCGACTCGTAACGGTGGTGCGCGTGGATGACGTCCACGTCGGGCGCCGTCGCGAGATCCGCGGTCACCGCCACGCCGGCCGCCACCAGGCGCTGCGCGACCGCTCCCAGCCGCGGGCTCCAGCACACGACCTCGTGGCCCATGCGGGTGAGCTCGACCGCGAGGGCATAGACGAAGGTCTCGGTGCCGCCGTAGTGGTTGAGGGCGTGGTTGGTGACGAGGATCTTCATCCGGACCCACCATCATATCTTGATCCGGCATATCCGATCCGGGGACGGGAGGGGCACCGGGACCGACGTCCGCGCGGCGTCGGCGTATCGATCTCCGGACATTGACAGCGGCCGAGGTGATCGCACACTCTGGCCCGGGCGGCATCGGCCGCTGCGTTGACTTCGATCCGGGCCGGCCCGTATCATGAGGGAACTTGTTGAGCCACCGCGCAGTTCGCCCATCTCCGAGCCGCCTTCCGGCCGAGCCGTCCTCCGGCCTTTTCCACGTCCACCGTCGAGGAGATCAGCATGGCTGATGTGAAGACCGACCGCCGCCAGGCCCTGGACCTAGCGATTGCCTCCATCGACCGCCAGTTCGGCAAGGGCGCCATCATGCGCCTGGGCCAGGGCGGGGCGATCGACGAGATCTCCGTCATCCCCACCGGCGCGCTGCAGCTGGACCTGGCCCTGGGGGTCGGTGGGATCCCGCGCGGTCGCATCACCGAGATCTACGGTCCGGAATCGTCCGGCAAGACCACGCTGGCCCTCCACGTCATCGCGGAGGCCCAGCGCATGGGCGGGACCGCCGCCTTCATCGACGCCGAGCACGCGCTGGACCCGGTGTACGCCAAGAAGCTCGGCGTCAACACCGACGAGCTGCTGATCTCGCAGCCCGACACCGGTGAGCAGGCGCTCGAGATCGCCGAGACGCTGGTGCGCTCGAACGCGGTGGACGTGATCGTGATCGACTCGGTCGCGGCGCTGGTGCCGCGGGCGGAGCTGGACGGGGACATGGGCGACTCGCTCCCCGGCCTGCAGGCCCGGCTCATGTCGCAGGCCCTGCGCAAGCTGACCGCGGCCATCGCCCGCTCCGGGGGCGCGGTCATCTTCATCAACCAGATCCGGGAGAAGATCGGGGTCATGTTCGGCTCCCCGGAGACCACCACCGGGGGCCGGGCGCTCAAGTTCTACTCCTCGGTCCGGCTGGACATCCGGCGCCAGGACACCATCAAGAACGGGACCGAGGCGATCGGGGTCCGGACCAAGGTCAAGGTCGTGAAGAACAAGCTCTCCCCGCCCTTCCGGGAGGCCGAGTTCGACGTCATCTACGGGGAGGGGATCTCCAAGGAGGGGTCCGTCCTGGACCTCGCCGCGGAGCACAATGTTGTCGAAAAATCCGGTACTTGGTACACCTATAAGAGTGAGCGCATCGGGCAGGGGCGCGAGAACGCCAAGCGCTATCTGAAGGACAATCCCAAGGTCTTGGCCGATCTGGAGGCCAAGGTGCGCGGTGTGCTGGGCCTCAAGCCGATCGGGGGCGCGGCCCCCGCGCCGGCTCCGGAGAAGACGGCCAAGTAGGAGCGAGCCGAAATGGAACTCCAGCAGCTGCTGGCGGAGACCGCGCAGCGAAAGGCCTCTGACCTCCACCTGAAGTCGGGGTCGAAGCCGATCCTGAGGATCCACGGCCACCTCGAGGTGCAGGACGACCTGCCCCTCGTGACGCGGGAGTTCATCGACAAGATGGCGGAGAGCCTCCTCGGCGAGCGCCGCCTCAACATGCTGATGGAAGGCCGGGAGATGGACCTGGGCTACATGCTGCCCGGGATCGGCCGCTTCCGCTGCAACCTGTTCCTGGCCATGGGCGAGGTGCGCGGCGTGTTCCGGCACGTGCCCGAGCGCATCCCCGCCTTCCAGGAGCTGCACCTGCCCAAGGTGCTCGAGCGGCTCTCCATGGAGCGCCGCGGGATGATCCTGGTCACCGGGATCACCGGCTCCGGCAAGTCGACCACGCTGGCCTCCATGATCGACTTCATGAACCGGAGCCGGAACGACCACATCGTGACCATCGAGGACCCGATCGAGTTCGTGCACCAGGACAAGAAGTGCGTGCTGAGCCAGCGCGAGATCGGGCACGACTCGGTGAACTTCGCCCAGGCGCTGCGCGCCGCGCTCCGCGAGGATCCCGACATCATGCTGGTCGGTGAGCTCCGGGACGTGGAGACCATGGAGGTCGGCCTCCACGCGGCGGAGACCGGCCACCTGGTGCTGTCGACGCTCCACACCCTGAACGCGGCCGAGACCATCAACCGGATGATCTCGATGTTTCCCCCGCACCAGGAGGAGCAGATCCGCGGTCAGCTCGCCTCCGTCATCCAGGGCATCGTCTCCCAGCGGCTCGTGGTGCGCGCCGACGGCCGCGGCCGCGTGCCCGCGGTGGAGGTCATGATCGCCACCGGCCTCATCCGCGACTGCATCCGCGAGGCCGAGAAGACTCCGCAGATCCCCAGCGTCATCGCCGCCGGCACCGCGCAGTACGGCATGCAGACCTTCGATCAGTCGCTCTTGCAGCTCTACCGCGAAGAGCTGGTGACGTACGAGACCGCGCGCGATGCGGCCACCAACCCGGACGACTTCGACCTGAAGGTGAAGGGCATCTTCTCCACCGGCGAGATGACGTGGGAGCACCCGGGCGGCAGCACCACCGCCACCCAGGCGCCTCCGGTGCCGCCCGCCGGCCTCACCGGCGCCGGGACGGCGGCCCCCGCGGCGCGGAGCCCGTTCGTCAAGCGCGCCTAGTCGCGGCCGTGCCGGGGCGCCGGTCCCGTCGTTCCGGGCAGCCGCGCCCGACCCCGAATCTCGACGAGAAGGCCGCCAGACTGGCGGCCTTCGATCTTCTGGCCCGCAAGTCCTGGACCGGGCGCGAGCTGACTCGCCGCCTCCGCCGCCGCGGCGTCGCGCCCGAGATCGCCCAGGCGGTGGTGGCCGACCTCACCGCCCGCGGGTACGTCGACGACCAGGCCTTCGCCCGCTGGTGGGCCGAAGCCCGCGCGCGGGGCCGCCGCGTGGGCAGCCGCCGCCTCCGACAGGAGCTGGCCGCCAAGGGCATTCCCCGCGAGATGGCGGACGCGGCCATCGCGGCCGCGTTCGAGGAGGTGGGCGAGGCGGACCGCGCGCTCGAGGCCGCGCGCCGCCGGCTGCCGGGGCTGCTGCGCGGCGGGGCACCACGCGCGGCCGCCCGGCTGGCGGACTATCTCCTGCGGCGGGGCTACCCCGCCTCCGCGGTGCGCCTGGCGGTCCGCACGCTGCTCGCGGACCGCGCGGCCGACCTGCCGGCCGCCGAGGAGGATGACGGCGGCGTATAATAACGCTCCTATGACCGGGAGCGAGATCCGAACCCGATTCCTCGAGTATTTCCGCCGGCGCGGGCACACCGTCGTGCGGTCGTCGTCGCTCGTGCCGGCGCAGGATCCCACGCTCCTGTTCACCAACGCGGGCATGGTGCAGTTCAAGTCCGTGTTCCTCGGGGAGGAGCGCCGCGAGTACGTCCGGGCCGCCTCCGCCCAGAAGTGTGTGCGGGCGGGGGGCAAGCACAACGATCTGGAGAACGTGGGGCGGACCGCGCGCCACCACACGTTCTTCGAGATGCTCGGCAACTTCTCGTTCGGCGACTACTTCAAGGAGGACGCGATCCGCTTCTGCTGGGAGCTCCTCACCGAGGATCTGAGCCTGCCCAAGGACCGGCTGAAGGCGACCGTGTTCACCGAGGACGACGACGCCTTCGCGCTGTGGCAGAAGGTGGCGGGCCTCACCGAGGACCGCATCCTGCGCCTCGGGGAGAAGGACAACTTCTGGGCCATGGGCGACACGGGGCCGTGCGGCCCGTGCTCGGAGGTCCACTTCCACCAGGGCGATCACCTGCCGTGCGCGGAGGAGCAGGCGGGCCGGCGCTGCCTGGGGCCGGCGTGCGACTGCGACCGGTGGCTCGAGATCTGGAACCTCGTGTTCATGCAGTTCAACCGGGACGCGAGCGGCGCCATGACCCCGCTGCCCAAGCCCTCCATCGACACCGGCATGGGGCTCGAGCGGGTCGCCGCGGTGCTGCAGGGCAAGCAGTCCAACTACGACACCGACCTGCTGCGGCCCCTGATCGCGCGGGTGGAGACCCTCTGCGGCAAGGCCTACGGCCGGGACGAGGAGACCGACGTCTCGATGCGGGTCATCGCCGACCACGCGCGGGCCGCCACCTTCCTGATCGCCGACGGGGTCACGCCGTCCAACGAGTGGCGCGGCTACGTGCTGCGCCGGATCATGCGGCGGGCCATGCGCCACGGCCGCATGCTCGGGCTCGAGGCGCCGTTCCTGTGGGACGTCACCGGCAGCGTGGTGGCGGTGATGGGCGAGGCCTATCCGGAGATCCGCGAGGCCCAGGCGCGCGTGGCGGAAGCGGTGCGCCAGGAGGAGGAGCGCTTCGCGGAGACGCTCGACCTCGGCACGGCGAAGATCCGCGAGTACGTCGACGCCCACCGCCACGACGCGCGGCGCGAGGTCGACGGCCGCTTCCTGTTCACCCTCTACGACACCCACGGCTTCCCCTCCGACCTGGCGCAGGAGGTGCTGCAGGACGCGGGCTTCACGGTGACCCCGGAGACGCAGCGCACGTTCGACGCCGAGATGGAGGCCCAGCGCGAGCGCGCCCGCGCGAGCGCCTCGTTCGGCGCGGGCGAGGGCGGCGACCGCGCGGTGGCCATCTACCAGCAGCTGTCGCAGGAGCTGGCCCGGCCGCAGTTCGTGGGCTACACCACCCTCGCGGCCCCCGCGCGGGTGCTGGCCATGGTGGCGGACAGCCAGCGGCGTCGCGAGGCGCGGCAGGGCGAGACGGTGGAGATCATCCTCGATCGCACGCCGGCCTACGCGGAGTCGGGCGGGCAGCAAGGCGACACCGGCACGATCGTGGGGCGCGAGGGGCAGGGGACCATCGAGGACACCTACTACCGGGGCAGCCAGCTGATCGTGCACCGGGTCACGGTGACCCAGGGACACCTGCGCGAAGGCGAGGAGGTGGCGGTCACGGTGGAGTCACGCCGGCGGCAGGGCCTGCGCCAGCACCACACCGGCACCCACCTGCTCCACGCCGCGCTCCGCCGCGTGCTGGGTCCGCACGTGACCCAGGCCGGCTCGCTGGTGGCGCCCGACCACCTGCGGTTCGATTTCTCCCACGGCGCCGCGCTCAAGAGCAAGGAGCTGGAGGACGTCGAGGGCCTGGTCAACGAGCAGGTGCAGGCCAACATCGTGGTGAGCCCGGCCGAGATGGACCTGCAGGAAGCGCTCAAGACCGGGGCGATGGCGCTGTTCGGCGAGAAGTACGGCGACCGGGTGCGGGTGATCCGCATCGGGGACTTCTCCACCGAGCTGTGCGGCGGCACCCACCTCGACGCCACCGGACAGATCGGGCTGTTCAAGGTGACCGACGAGGGCGCGGTGGCCTCCGGAGTCCGTCGCATCGAGGCGGTCACCGGCGAGCCCGCCCTGACCCACGTGGCGCGCGAGGAGGCGGCGCTGCGCGAGTCGGCGGGGCTGCTCAAGATCGCCCCGCTCGAGCTCCCGCGGCGGCTCGCCGTCCTGCTGGAGGACCAGAAGCGGCTCGAGAAGCAGCTCGCGCAGCTCGAGACGCGGCTGGCGCGCAGCCGCGCGCAGGACCTGGTGGCGTCCGCGCGCGAGGTGGCGGGGGTGCCGGTGCTGGCCGCGCGACTCGAGGGCCTCGATGCGGACGGCCTCCGCGCGGTGATCGACACCCTGCGCGATCGGCTGCCGTCCGCGGTGATCGTGCTCGGGAGCGCGGTCGACGGCAAGGTGAACCTGGTCGCCGCCGTCTCGAAGGATCTGACCAGGCGGTTCCCGGCCGGTCGGCTCGTCCAGGAGGTCGCCCGCATGGTGGGCGGCGGCGGAGGCGGGCGGCCGGATCTGGCCCAGGCGGGCGGCAAGGACGCGTCCAAGCTCGACGAGGCGCTGGCCTCGGTCGCCGGCTGGGTGGAGCGGATGGCGAAGGCGTAGTCCCGCATGGCACCGGGCCGCCGTACCGTCCGCACGATGTGCCCGATGAACTGCCATCCCACCCTCTGCGGCATGACGGTCACGGTCGAGGACGGACGGCTCGTGGACGTCGCGGGCGATCCCGACAATCCCGACAGCCGCGGCTTCCTCTGCGTGCGCGGCCACGCCTCGCGCGAGATCATCGGCAACCCGCGCCGCCTCCTGCATCCGCTGGTTCGCGACCGCCGCGACGAGCCGTTCCGCGCCGCCGGCTGGGACGAGGCGCTCGACCGCATCGCGGCGGGCATGCGCGCGGTCGGGCGCGAGGCGGTCGGGCTCTGGTCCGGCCACGGGTTCTTCGCCACGAACTACGGCGTTCGCGTGAACTCGGAGCTGCTGCGCCGCTTCGCCAACCTGTGGGGCTGCCAGTGGTGGGCGCCGACCATGATCTGCTGGGGCCTGGGCGGCTTCGGGCTGGGCCTCACCGGGCCGCTCGAGACCAACACCAAGGAAGACCTGGGGGCCCACGCGCGCCTGGTGCTCCTGTGGGGCGCGAACCTCGCGAGCCAGCCCAACACGGCGCCCCACCTCCTCGAGGCCCGGCGGCGCGGAGCCGGCGTGGTCACGATCGACGTGCGGCGTACCGAGGCCGCGGCCCACTCGGACCAGGTGCTGCTGCTGCGGCCGGGGACCGACGCCGCGCTCGCGCTGGGCATGATGCACGTGCTGATCGCCGAGAAGCTGTACGACCGCGAGTTCGTGGCCCGGCACACCGTCGGCTTCGATCGGCTCGCCGTCCACGCGGCGCGCCACACCCCGGAGTGGGCGGCAACGGTCACCGGCGTCGACGCGGAGACGATCGCGGCGCTCGCGCGCCGCTACGCGACGACCCGGCCCGCCATGATCGTGCTGGGCGGCAGCAGCATGCACAAGGGCGCCCACGGGTGGCAGGGCGCCCGCGCGGTGGCGTGTCTGCCCGCGCTCACCGGGAACCTCGGGATTCCGGGCGGCGGTCTGGGCCCGCGTCACGGGAGCAAGGCCCACGGGCACGGCCTCGCCGACATCGCGGCGTCGGAGCGGCGCCCGCCCGGCCGCTACATCCCGAACCAGATGCCGCGCATCACGGAGGCGCTCGAGGACGGGCGGGTCCGCGCGCTGCTGCTCTTCGGCACCGACATGCTGTCGTCGTTCGCGGACGCGACGCGGGTGGAGCGGGCGCTCGCCCGCACCTCGCTGATCGTGACCCACGACCTCTTCCTGAACGACACCGCGCGGCGCTTCGCGGACGTCGTGCTGCCGGGCACCGCGTGGCTCGAGGAGCTGGGCTGCAAGGCGACCAACACCCATCTCTACCTCATGGAGCCGGCGCTGCCGCCCGCCGGCGAGGCGCGCACCGGCGCCTCGACGCTCCGCGAGCTGGCGCGGCGGCTCGGCGTCGCGGACTTCTACCCGTGGGCGGACGACGCGGGGCCGATCGACGCGATCCTGGATCACCCCGCCACCGGCCACGCGACGGTGGCCGCGCTGCGGGCGGAGGGCGGCATGCGCGCGCTGCGCGTCTCGCACGTCGGTCATCCGGACCTGGTGTTCCCGACGCCTTCCGGCAAGGTGGAGTTCTTCTCGTCGCGTGCGCAGGCGCTCGGGCTGCCCCCGCTGCCGGTCCACGAGGCGCCGCCCGCCGCGCGCTATCCGCTGACCCTGCGTCAGGGGCGCACCCTGGCGCACTTCCACGGCTTCTACGACCACGGCCGGGCCCTGCCCTCGCTGGCCGCCCTCGAGCCGGAGCCGGTGCTGTGGATCTCGCCCGACGACGCGACCGCGCGCGGAGTCGCGGAGGGCGCCCGGATCCGCGTGTTCAACGAGCGCGGCGCCATGGAGGCCCGCGCCCGCGTCACCGATCGCGTGCCCGCCTGCACGGTGTGGATGCGTGACGGCTGGGACGGGCTGAATCGCCTCACCTCGGGCGAGGCGTGCCTGCCCGACGACGCGGTGGACGTGTTCGGGTTCTCGGCCGGTCAGGCCGCGTTCGACGCGGCGGTGGAGGTGGCCCCTGTCTGAGCGCCCCCGCGCTCTGCTCCTCGACTTCGGAGGCACGCTCGACGCCGACGGGCTCACCTGGAAGGAGCGCTTCTTCCGGCTCTGGCACGCGGAGGGCGCGGCGGCCGCCCGCGAGGCGTTCGATCCGCTCTTCTACGCGGCCGACGACGCGCTGGTGGGAACGATCCCGCGCACGCTCTCGTTCGAGGCGACGGTGCGCCGCCTCGCCGCGGGCCTGGCCACGGCGCTGGCGGTGGGCGACCCGCACGCGGCGGACCGCGTCGCCGACCGCTTCCTGGCCGACGCGCACCGGCACCTGCGGCGCAACCAGGCGCTGCTCGAGCGGTGGCGAGGGCGTTACCGGCTCGGGGTGGTGTCCAACTTCTATGGCAACCTCGAGACCGTGTGCCATAATGTGGCGATTTCGCCGCTCCTGAGCGTTATCGTGGACTCCGAGCAGGTGGGCTGCTCGAAGCCCGATCCGCGCATCTTCGCGACGGCTCTGGACGCGCTCGGAGTGGCCGCCGCGGATGCCACCTTCATCGGGGACTCGGCGGCACGGGACATGGCGGGCGCGCGGGCGCTCGGCATGCGGCACATCTGGCTGACCGGAACGCCCGCCCCCGCGGCCGGGCCGTGTTGCCCCGGCGACGCGATGATCCACTCGCTCGCGGAGGCGGAGGCGTTGCTGTCCTGATGGCATCGATCCGGGGAGGCGTCATCGCGGCGGGGGCGGGCAGTCGTCTGCGCGCGGACGGCTGGACGGTGTGCAAGCCCCTGGTGGAGGTGGCGGGTCTCCCCCTCATCGGCGCGGTCCTGCGCAACTTCACGGCGGCCGGCGTCACCGCGATCACGGTCATCGTGAACGAGAGCGAGCAGGATTGCGTCGACTGGGTGCGGGGACGCTATCCCGCCCTGGACGTCGACTTCATCGTGAAGACCACCGCCTCCTCGCTGGAGAGCTTCCGCGAGGTCACCGCGCGCGGTCCCGCGGGGCCGATGCTGGTGTCCACCGTGGACGCGTGGTGCGCGCCGGAGGACTTCGCGCGGTTCGCCCGCCAGGCGGCGGCGCGGTCCGACGAGGCCACCGTGCTGGCGGTGACGCCCCTGGTGGCGGACGAGAAGCCGCTGTGGGTCTCCCTCGGCGCGGGCGGCCGGGTGGCCGCGATCGGCGGCGCCGCGGGCAGCCACGTGACCGCGGGCGTGTACCGGCTGTCCGCGCGCGCCCGCCGGGTGGCGGAGGCGCCGCCCCTGCCGCGGCTGCGCGACTACCTCCGCTGGCTGCACGCGAGCGGAGAGCCGATCTACGGGGAGATCATCGAGACGGTGGTGGACGTGGACCGCGGCGAGGACGTCGCGGCGGCGGAGGCCGTCGCGCGGGCCGGATCCCGCCGCGCATGAGGAGGAGCGGGTGAGCGAGCGCACGTACTGGGGAGTCTTTCGGGAGCGGGAGCATTCGCCCGGGCGCGAGAGCGACGACGCGGAGATCCTGCGGTTGACCGCCAAGCACCTCGAGAGCCGCGGGCTGCACGTCGAGCTGCGCGCGCCCGAGGATCTCGCCACCGCGGAGGCCCCGCCCGACGGCGTGTTCCTGATGTGCGAGCGTCCGGACGCCCTCCGGACCCTGCTCGACTGGCAGGAGCGCGGCGTGCGCCAGGTGAACGCGCCGGGCGCGGTGCTCAACACCTACCGCGAGCGCATGATCACCCAGCTCCGCGAGGCCAACGTGCCCTTCATCACGAGCCGCGTGGTGCCCGTCGATACCGCCCCCGGCGCGCTGGACGCGCCGGTGTGGGTGAAGCGGCCCGACGTGCACAACACCCAGGCCGGCGACGTGGTGTTCGCCCACACCGGGGAGGAGGCCGCGGCGGCGCTGGCCGCGCTGGCCGCGCGGGGCTTCGAGCGCGCGGTGCTGCAGCCGCCGGTGGAGGGCGACCTGATCAAGTTCTACGGGGTGGGCGGCGGGGGCGGCGCCGACGGAGGGCCCGCGTGGTTCCGGTGGTTCTACCACAAGGACCAGCGGCTGGCCGGCCATTCCTTCGAGGCGGCCCGGCTGGCCCGGCTCGTGCGCGCCGCCGCGACCGCCCTCGGCCTCGAGATCTACGGCGGCGACGCCATCGCCGCCGGCGGCGGCCGGCTGGTGCTGCTCGACGTCAACGCGTGGCCGAGCTTCGCGCTCTATCGCGACGAGGCGGCGCCGATCATCGCCGACTACCTCGCGCTGCGCTTCGCGGCTCCCCGCGGCCGGCGGGGGATCGTGCCGTGACCGCCCGTCGCGGGCCGGGCCCGCGCTCGCGGGAGATCATCGCCCGCGAGGCGCGCCACATCGCGCCCGGCTACCAGTCGTTCGCGCTCTACTCGAGCCTCGCCATGGCCCGCGGCAGCGGCTGCCGCCTGTGGGACGAGGACGGCAACGAGTACATCGACTTCATCGCGGGCATCGCGGTGGGCAGCGTGGGCCACTGCCACCCGCACTACGTCGAGGCCCTCAAGCGTCAGGCGGAGCGGCTGACGTTCGGCAGCTTCACCACCGAGACGCGCGCCCGCTTCCTCGAGCTGCTGGGCTCGATCACGCCCGAGGGGCTCACCCGGATCCAGCTGTTCTCGGGCGGCGCGGAGGCGGTGGAGGCCGCGCTCCGGCTGGCCAAGTCCGCCACCAAGCGTCAGGAGGTGGTGGGCTTCTGGGGCGGCTTCCACGGCAAGACCGGCGGGGTGCTGGGCCTGCTCGGCAGCGACTTCAAGCACCACCAGGGGCCGTTCCTGCCCGGCCAGTACTCGACGCCCTACGCGGATTGCTATCGCTGCCCGCTGCGCCTGCGCTACCCGGACTGCGGCATCGCGTGCGCGGAATACGTGCGCGACGTGATCCGCTACCAGACCGCGGGCGAGATCGCGGCCATCATCGTGGAGCCGATCCAGGGCACCGCCGGCAACATCGTCCCACCCGACGGCTTCCTGCGCGCGATCCAGTCGGTGGCGCGCGATCACGGCGCGCTCTTCTTCGCCGACGAGATGATCACCGGTTTCGGGCGCACCGGCTCGATGTGGGGGACGGACCACGAGGGCGTGGTCCCGGACATCATGACGGTGGGCAAGGGGGTGGGCGGCGGCTTCCCGCTGGCCGGCGTGGTCTCCACCGACGCCCTGGTGAGCGCCAAGCCGTGGTCGAATCCGAGCTTCAGCTCGTCGAGCTACGGGGGCAATCCCCTCGCCGCCGCGGCCGGGCTCGCCGCGCTCGAGATCATCCTGAAAGAGGACCTGGTCGCGAACGCGGAGCGGGTGGGGGCCATCATGCTGGCGGAGCTCGTGCGCCTGAAGGAGAAGTACCGGACGGTGGGCGAGGTGCGGGGGCGTGGGCTGCTCCTCGGCATCGAGCTGGTGGAGGACCGGCAGACCCGGAAGCCGCTCGACAAGAAGATCACCCTGGACCTCTACCAGGAGTGCTTGCGGCGCGGCCTCGTGGCGATGACGTACTCGCCGACGATCCGGATCAATCCGCCCCTCATCATCACCGAGGATCTGGCCCGCGAGGGGCTCGCCATCCTCGACGAGGCGCTGGGCGCGGTGCTGCGACGTCATGGGCGGGACTAGGAGGCGCGGCGCCCTCCTGGGCCTGGGCAACGTGGCGGTGCACGGCCACCTGCCCGGCTGGCGGGCGCGGACCGACTGCGAGATCGTGGCCGTCACCGACGCGAGCCCCGCGCGGCGGGCGGTGGGCCGGGAGGTGCTGCCGGCCGCGCGCTGGCACGACTCGGTGGAGTCGCTGCTGGCCCACGAGGCGCTCGACTTCGTCGACATCTGCACGCCGCCGTCGAGCCACGCGTTGCTGATCGAGGCCGCGCTCTCGCGCCGGCTGCACGTGCTGTGCGAGAAGCCGCTGGTGGCCACCCCGGAGGCGCTGGCCCGTCTGGTGACGCGGGCCCGCGGGGTCCGGCGGGTGCTCCACACCGTGCACAACTGGCACCACGCCCCGCTGGTGCGCGCCACCGACGCGGTGATCCGGTCGGGCCGGATCGGGACGGTGCGGGAGGTGACCTGGCACACGCTGCGCACCCAGCCCGCGGCGGCGGCGGGCGAGGCCTGGCGCGTGGATCCCACCATCGCGGGCGGCGGCGTGCTGACCGACCACGGCTGGCACGTCTCCTACGTGATGCCGCGCTGGGTCGGCGAGGCCCCGGTGGCGGTGACCGCGCGGCTCGAGACGCGGCGGCACCATCGCTTCGCGGTCGAGGACACCGCGACGGTGCAGCTGCACTTTCCGACCGCGACCGCGGAGATCGTGCTCACCTGGGCGGCCGACCGCCGTGACAACCACGCCGCGGTGGTGGGCACCGCGGGCCGCATCACCATCGAGGGCGACACCCTGGCGGTGGTCACCGCCCAGGGCGAGGAGCGGCAGACCTGCCCGCCGCCGCTCTCCACCGGCTCGCAGCATCCGGACTGGTTCGGAGCGGTCGCGCAGGAGTTCCTGGCCCGCATCGACGAGGGCGGCGATCCCGCCGCGAGCGCCAACCTCGACGAGGCCGCGCTCTGCGTGGCCATCGAGTGCCGGGCGCGCGAGTCGAGCCGGCGCGGCGGGGAGCGCCTGGCCCTGGGTGCCCTGCTCCCGGACGGGGCGCGCGCGGAGGCCGCCGGATGACGACGCTCGCCGCCCACGCGCTGGACACGCCGAGCGCCCTGGTGGTGCTGCCCGCGCCGCCCGGCCGCGGGGCCGCCTCGCCCGAGACCATGGTGATGGGCATGCCGCTCCTCCGCCGCATCGTGCTGGCCGCCGAGCGCGCGGGCTTCGATCGGGTGCTGGTGCACCCGCGGGCCTGCCCGGAGCCTCGGCTGCTGCAGGGCACGCGGGCGGTGCTCCTGCGGCCCGACGCGGCGGACGACGTGCCCGGCCGCCTCGTCCTGCTGCCCGCGCACGTGCTGCCCCAGGCACGCTGGCTGCGGAGCCTGCGCGAGATGCCGCTCGACCCGGGCACGCCGGCCATCGATCCCGCGGTCGCGGTGATGGTGGAGGGGGCCGAGAGCGGGCGGATGCTGCGGTCGGCCAGCGACGGCGTGCCCGACCTCATCGCCGAGCTCGGCCGGCACCGGCCGCACGTGGTCCCGGTCGGCGATCCGGCCGGCCGCTTCACCCTGGTGGGCGCCGACGGGGCCAAGGCGGCCGAGCAGTGGCTGCTGCAGAGCCTCATCAAGGACACCGAGGGCTTCATGTCCCGCCACGTGGAGCGGCGGATCTCGCTGTCCATCACCCGGCGGCTCGTGTCGACCTCGATCACCCCGAACGCGATGACGCTGGTGAGCCTGGCGGTGGGCCTGCTCGGCGCGCCGTTCTTCCTGTCGACCGATCCGCTCCTGCAGGTGGCGGGGAGCCTGCTGTTCCTCACCCACTCGATCCTGGACGGCTGCGACGGCGAGCTGGCGCGGCTCCAGTTCATGGAGTCGCCCATCGGGGCCCGGCTGGACTTCTGGGGCGACAACCTGGTGCACGTCGCGGTCTGGACCGCGATGACGATCGGCTGGAGCCGCGAGGTGGACTCGCTGTGGCCGCTCCTGCCGGGGGCGCTCGCGGTGGCGGGGACGGCGCTCTCCGCGATCCTCGTCTCGCGGCGCAGCGCGACCGCGCCGACCGACGCCACCGCGCGGCTGGCCGACGCGGTGGCCAACCGGGACTTCATCTACCTGATCCTCGTGCTGGCGTTCCTGGGCAAGGCCCACTGGTTCCTGGTCCTGGTCGCCCTCGGGACGCCGATCTTCATGCTGCTGGTCCGGTGGGGCGCGCGGCGGCGGCAGGCCGCCTGACGTGGCCGGCTTCCTCGACGTTCTGCTGCGCGGCCTCATCCTGTCCGCGCAGGCGGTGGCGGTGGGCGGCGTGGCCTTCGTGCTGCTGGTGCTGCGCGCGTCCGCCGCGCGCCCGGGCCTCGATCCTCCCGCGCTGCCCCGGTCACTCGGGCTGATCGGAGCGGCCGCGGCGGTCCTGGCCCTCGGCCAGGCCCTCGCCCTCGGCGTCGAGCTGTTCGTGCTGCTCCACGACGCGGCGTGGCCGCTCGGGGCCGCGGTGGGGACGCTGTACGTGCAGGTCAGCGCGGTGCGGGTCGCAGCCGGCGTGGCGCTCGCCGTCTGTGCGATCGCGTTGCGCCGCGGGAGTGCGGCCGGCCCGCTTCGACCCCGCCTCCAGCGGGTGATGGTGGCCCTGGCGGCGGTGCTGATCGGGGCGGCGCCGTGGACCAGTCACGCGGCCGCGCGGCTGGAGTCGCGCGGCGTGCTGCTCGCGCTGGACGGCGTTCACCAGCTCGCGGCGGCCCTCTGGGTCGGCGGCCTCGTGCACTTGATCGCAGCCGCGGTGGGTCGGCGGGAGCGGCCGTGGCCGGTGGGGCTGCTGCGCCGCTTCTCCGGCCTCGCCATGGGCTCGGTGGCCGCGCTGGTGGCGGGGGGTGTGGGCCTCACGCTCTACTACGCCCCGGATCTCACCGCGCTGTTCGGCACCGCGTACGGCCTGATGGTGCTCACGAAGGTCGTGATCCTGGGGGGCCTCCTCGCCCTGGGCGCCTTCAACGCACGCGCGATCCGCGGCATGGGCGATGGGGCGGGGGCGGACCAGACGACGCTCCGCCGCTTCGTGGAGGTCGAGGTCGGGCTCGGACTCACCGTGATGTTCGCCGCCGCCTCGCTCACCTCGCTGCCGCCGGCGGTCGACCTCTCCACGGACCGCGCGAGCTTCTCGGAGGTCGCCACGCGCTTCACGCCGCGGATGCCCACGCTGCGGTCGCCGTCGCTCGCCGAGATGCCGATCGACGATCCCGACGCGCCCCGCACCGACGCGGACCGCGCGTGGTCGGAGTTCAACCACCACGTGGCCGGCATCCTCGTGCTGGCCATGGGACTGCTCGCGGTCCTGCACGCGACCACCGGGGCGCGCTGGGCGCGGCACTGGCCGCTGGTCTTTATGGGCCTGGCCGCCTTCATGGTCGTCCGCAACGATCCCGGCTCCTGGCCCCTGGGACCGGAGGGCTTCTGGGAAGGCATGCTGGTGGCGACCGTGCTGCAGCACCGCATCTTCGTGCTGCTGGTGATCGCCTTCGGCGTGTTCGAGTGGATGGTGCGCACCGGCCGCATGCCCTCGCGGCGGGCCGCGCTGGTCTTCCCGCTGCTGTGCGCGGTGGGCGGGGCGCTGCTCCTGACCCACTCGCACGCCTCGCAGAACCTGAAGGACGAGTTCCTGCTGGAGGTGACCCACGCCCCGCTCGGGGTGATGGCGATGCTGGTGGGCTGGGCCCGCTGGCTCGAGCTGCGCCTGCCTCCTCCCCGTCAGCGCGTGCCCGGCTCCATCTGGGCCGTCGGCCTCGCCCTCATCGGCGTCCTCCTCATCATCTACCGCGAGAGCTAGGCCGGGGTCAGGGAGCTAGGCCGGGGTCAGGTCTTACATTCCGACATTTGCCGGCCGGCAGCCGGCTCCCCGGCGGAGGAAATGTCGGAATGTAAGACCTGACCCCGTTCGAGGAGGAGGCCGGTGAGGTAGCGGGTCTCCGGGATGTTCAGGATGACCGGGTGGTCGCGGGCCTGGGTCAGGGTGGCCAGGACCCGGACGGGGAAGCCGGCGTCGCCGGCGGCCTGGCGGCAGATGTCCTCGAAGAGGGCGGGCGTGACGTGGTGGGAGCACGAGAAGGTGGCGAGCACGCCGCCGCGCTCGAGCAGCCGCAACCCGCGCAGGTTGATCTCCTTGTAGCCCCGCGCGGCCGCCTCCACCGCGTCCTTGCGGCGCGTGAACGGCGGCGGATCCAGCACCACCAGGCCGAAGCGCTCGCCGCGGGCCTCCAGCTCCCGGAGCGCGTCGAAGGCGTTGCCGGCACCGATGAAGGCGCGCCCCGCCACGTCGTTGAGCGCGAGGTTGCGCCGGGCCAGCGCGAGCGCCTCCTCGGAGGAGTCGATCAGGAGCGCGGAGGCCGCCCCGGCCAGGAGCGCCTGGCAGGCGAACGCCCCCGCGTAGCAGAAGGCGTCCAGCACGCGCCGCCCGCGCGCGAGCGCGGCGACCTCGAGCCGGTTGTCGCGCTGGTCGAGGTAGAGGCCGGTCTTCTGGCCCGCGCCGAGCGACACCACGAAGCGCGCCGGCCCTTCCTCCACCACGATCTCCGCCTCGTGCGCCTCGCGCACCGGTTGAAACCCCTCGATGCGCGCCGCGGTCGGATCGTCCAGGCGGACCACCGGCTCGCCCGGGAAGAGGCGCTCGAGGGCCTCGCGCACCCACTCGACCGCGCCGGCCATGCCGACGGTCAGGCACTGCACGACGCTCAGGCGCCCGTACCGGTCGATCACCAGGCCGGGCAGCCCGTCGGCCTCGCTCCAGCAGAGTCGATACGCGGACCCGGCCAGGCCGGCGGCCTGACGCCACTCGAGCGCGGCGGCGAGCCGCCGATGGAAGAGGGCGGCGTCGACGGCCTCGTCGGCGCGGGTGATGAGGCGGCACACCAGGGTGGAGCGCGGGCTGTAGAAGCCCCGGCCCAGGTAGCGGCCGGCGGCGTCGCGCACGTCGACCGCGGCGGCGGCCGACCAGCGGCCCTTCACGTCGGCGACCTCGCCCCGGTAGATCCACGGATGGCCGGCCCGGATCCGGCGCTCCGCGCCGCGGCGGAGGGTCAGGGTGGCCAGATCAGCGCTTCCGGAGCACCACGACCATCAGCAGGGGGTGGTGCGCCCGATCCAGGCGCAGGTGCGGCTTGAATCCGTAGAACCAGTCGACCAGATCAAACCCGCCCGCCAACTGGACGAGGGCGCGGAGCTCCTGCGGAAAGACCATGCGGGAGGCGTGTCGCTGCCGGTAGACCCGGCGCACGCCGTTCTCGTGCACCTCCAGCTCCATGTCCTCGTAGAAGGTCTGGGTGACCGGGTTCAGGTCCTTGAGGGCCTCGAAGGTCGCGCGCACGGTGGCGCGGCCCCGCCGCCGGGTCCACGACCAGCGCCGCGCCGGATCCGTCCAGGACGAGCACATGTAGCGGTCGAACACGTAGAGGCCGCCCTTGCGGAGACTCCGCGCCACGCAGCGCAGGTGCGCCAGCAGGGCCTCGTTGGTCAGGAGGTGCCCCTGCGAGTCCTGCATGCAGATGGCGGCGTCGACCGGGCGGGGCAGCGTGAAGCGCGTCATGTCGGCCACCAGCAGCCGCGGCTCGAAGCCCTTGGCGGCCGCCCGCTCGCGCAGGAAGGCGATGTTCTGGGGCGACAGGTCGAGCCCGGTCATCGCGTAGCCGCGCTCGGCCAGCCGGATCAGATGCGGGCCGGTGCCGCACGCGATGTCGAGCACGGTGCGCACCGTCCGCCGGGCGTAGCGCCGGAAGCAATGGACGAGGAAGTTCACCTCCTGGCGCCGGTTCATGTCGAAGGCGATCTCGTAGTAGCGCGGCGCCGAGTACTGCCGCTCCGACTCGGTCTTCACCGGCCCCACCAGGTCAGGATGGCCTCGCGCAGGATCCAGGAGGCGGTGATGCCGGTCCGCCCCGAGGGATCCCAGGCGTGCGCCACCTCCACGAGGTCGGTGCCCACGATCGAGCACGGGGCGAGGAGGCGGACGATCTCCAGCAGCTCCGCGGCGGTGATCCCGCAGGGCTCGGGTGAGCCGGTGCCGGGCGCCTCCGAGGGGTCCAGCACGTCGACGTCGATGGTGACGTAGAGCGGGTGCGCGCCGAGCTCGGGCAGGAGGCTGCGGACCGCGTCCAGCGGCCTCACCTGGTGGGCCGCGAACAGGTGGGGCGCCTTGCGCTGGTACTCCTCCCGCGCCCCGGTCCGCATGCCGACCTGGTAGACGCGCGCCGGCGCCACCACGTCCATGACCCGCGCCATGGCGGAGGCGTAGTTGTAGCGCTCCCCGAGGAACTCCTCCCGGAGGTCCGGGTGCGCGTCGAGCTGGAGGATCCGCAGCTCGGGGATCGCGGGCGCCAGCACCTCGACGACGGGCAGGGTCGCGGTGTGGTCGCCGCCCAGCATGACCGGCTTGAGCCCCGGCCGCCAGAAGCGCCGGATCTCCTCGCGGGCCCGGCCGAGCTGCTCCCGGGGGCCGCCGTCGCCCAGCTCGCAGTCCCCCAGGTCGGCGATGGCCAGGTCCTCCAAGTCGAGGCCGAGGAACGGCGAGTACGTCTCGATCGAGTCGGAGGCCAGCCGGAGCTCGCGGGGGCCGCGGTCGGCCCCACGGCGGAGGTTGACCCGGCCTTCGAACGGGATGCCGAAGAGGACGATCCGGGCCTCCGGGAGGGAGGCCCGGCAGGCGATGAAGCGGGGATCGGCCGGGATCAACGGCCGGAGCTAGCCGTCGACGAGGTCGTCCTGGGAGAGCAGCGTCACCGCGGCGAGGGCGCAGCCGGTCCGCTCCACCCGGTGCTCGACCGCGAAGACCTGCATGTCGCGGATGGTCTCGCCCCGGACCCGGAAGGCCTCCTCGAGCATCTGGACGATCATCCGCTCGGCTTCCTCGCGGCTCGCCTTGTCGTGGTACTCCATGATGACGCCGTTCTTGGCCGCGTCGAGGGGCCGGGCCCATCCCACGGCGGCGGCGACGACCTCGCCGGGCACCTCGCTGGTCATGGCCGCGTAGGCGGTCGGCACCAGGGCGCCCGGCTTGATCCGGGGCAGCGGGACGAGCTCGACGCCGGGCGGGAGGATGCTCGAGACCTTGATCAGGTTGATGTTCCCGATCCCCGCAGCCAGCAGGGCGTTGTCGAAGGCGTTGAGCGGCGTCGACCCCTCCGCGGAGCCGGCGGTCCCGGCCGCCTTGATGACTGGTGCGAAGTGCATTCGCTCCTCCTCGTGAGCCGGTCGTGAGCTTCGCACTCACGCCGCGTCTCGAGCGGCGCCCCATCGCCACCCGTCGTGAAATTCTGGCTCATCGTAGCGGCTGGGCTCACGAACGCAAGCGAAAAGTTGCTGGCGGCGCCGCTCCGAGGCGCTCGGCGAGTCGCCGACGAGGCGCGCGCGTGCTCGTCGGCGCCTCCGCGAGCGCTCGGCGACGCTCCAGAGCGGCCAAAATCCTCATTTTTTTCTTGCAATGAAAAAAAAATGGCCCCACAGTGCAGAAAAATCCGGGGCCTAGTAGAAAAAAACGCGGCGCGCGCTCCGGATCGACGGGAGGAGGGAAAGAGTGCAAGCACTGGGGCGTCACCTGCTCCTCGAGTTGTTCGACTGCGACGCAGAGGCCATCAACAGCCTGGACACCGTGAAGGCGTCCATGGTGGAAGCGGCCAAGCGGGCTCAGGCCACCATCGTGGACGTGGTCTTTCACGAGTTCAATCCGTTCGGCATCAGCGGAGTCGTCGTCATCGCCGAGTCGCACCTGGCGATCCACACCTGGCCGGAGTACCGGTACGCCGCGGTGGATGTATTCTCCTGCGGCGACGTGCTGCAGCCCCAGGTGGCGGCGGACTACCTCGTCGAGCAGTTCGGGGCCTCCCGGGCCTCGGTGGTCGAGCTCCAGCGCGGCATCTTCGTGAACCACGGCCGGCCACTGCTCCACAAGCCGGCCGGGGCCACCGTGGCCACCACGCCCGGCTAGCCCGGGGGCGGCGATGGCCACGCCTCAGTACAAGTGGTTCTTCGAGACGACCACGCCGGTCGAGGGGCACATGCATGCCATCGCCCGGACCCTGGTCGCCCGCCAGACGAAGTTCCAGTTCATGGAGATCATGGAGACCCACTCGTACGGCAAGTGTCTGGTTCTGGACGGGCGGATCCAGTCCAGCCAGGCCGACGAGTTCATCTACCACGAGACCCTGGTCCACCCGGGCCTCCTGGCGCACCCCCGGCCGCAGCGGGCCATGGTCATCGGCGGGGGCGAGGGGGCGACGGTCCGGGAGATCCTCCGCTACAAGACGATCACCGACTGCCTGATGGTGGACATCGACGGGGAGGTGGTCGAGGAGTGCAAGAAGCACCTCCCCGAGATGCACCAGGGGGCCTTCGATGACCCCCGCACCCGGCTCCTGCACGAGGACGCCCGGGCCTATCTCGAGAAGGCCACGGACCGCTTCGATCTCATCGTGGTCGACCTGGTGGAGCCGCTCGAGGAGGGGCCGGCGTGCCTGCTCTTCACCCAGGAGTTCTACACGCTGATCCGCGACCGGCTGACCGAGCGCGGGGTCATGACCATGCAGGCCGGCATGACCAAGGTGAACGAGATCTTCTTCCACGGGGCGGTCAACCGGACCCTCCGGGAGGTCTTTCCGGTGGTGGCCCCGTACCAGAGCTTCATCTCCTGCTTCGGCACGCCGTGGGGGTTCATCCTGGCCTCCAAGGGCACCGACCCCCGGACGCAGACCGCGGAGGAGATCGACCGGCTGATCGCGGAGCGGCTCGATCCCAGCCAGCTCGGCTTCTGGGACGGCCGCGCGCACCTGCACTGCTTCAACCTGCCCAAGTTCCTGCGACAGTCGATCGACAAGAACGACCGCGTCATCACCGACAAGAACCCCCTGATCGTCACCTGAGCCGTCCCGTCCTCGTCCTGGCCTCCGCCTCCCCGCGGCGCCGGGAGCTCCTGGGCCAGCTCGGCGTCCCGTTCGAGATCCACGCCAGCCACATCCCGGAGGTCCACCCGCCCGTCGACCCGGCGACGTCCATCGCCGCCGTCGCCCTCGCCAAGGCCCGGGCCGTGGCGGAGGCGCGCGGTCCGGCCGCGCCGCCGGCCATCGTGCTGGGCGCCGACACCGAGGTGGTGCTGGACGGCCGGCTCCTGGGCAAGCCGGCCGACGCCGCGGACGCGGCCCGCATGCTGCGGGCCCTCCGGGACCGGGAGCACCAGGTGATCACCGGGGTGGCGGTGGTGGCCGTGGGCGGCGGTCAGGATCCCGCGCCCGAGACCGCCGCGGTGACCACCCGGGTGCGGATGGCGGCCTACGACGACGCGGCGATCGAGGCCTACGTGGCCACCGGCGAGCCGCTCGACAAGGCCGGCGCCTACGCGGTGCAGGGCCTGGGGAGCCGGCTGGTGGCGGCGGTCGACGGCTGCTTCACCAACGTGGTGGGGCTGCCGCTCACCACCACGCGCGCCCTGCTCGCCCGCCGCGGGCTGCTCTAGTCCGCCGGCGGCTCGGCGAGCAGCCGGTCGGCTCGGGGCGGGACCTTCACCACCACCGGCAGCGGCGCCCGGCGCCGGATCAGATCCAGACTCCTCTCGAGCGCGTCCGGGGTCACACGCCCGCCCGGAAGGAAGAGGTCTCGCGCGCTCGCCAGGCGCGCCCCGAAGTCGGCGGGCGAGCCGATCACCGCGTCCGGGAGGCCGGCGGCGGTCGCGGCCGGGTCGGCCCCGGTCAGCCGTCCGATCGCCGCCTGCAACGCGGCGCCCAGCGCGCGCAGAGTTCCCGGCTCCGGCACCGCGCCGGCCCGCGCGAAGACCGCCGCGTTCACGGTGGGCGCGCCGAACGCCGCCGCGGCGGCGGTGGCGGTGCGCAGGTCCACCAGCACCCGGGCCTTGCCGTCCTCGACCAGGCGGCTCACGTGGGGCTCCGCGAGCACCGCCGCCGGCACGTCGCCGCCGGCGAGCGCCCGCACCGCGCCCCGCTCGCCCATGCTCTGCACCCTGACGCGGCTGATCGGGACGCCGGCGCGCACCAGGAGCAGCCCGAGCGCCTGATCCTCGGGCGTGCCCGGCGCGGGCAGCGCCACCGTCTGCCCGACGAGGTCCGCGACGGAGCGGACGGTCTCGGCCGCGGTCGGGCTCACCAGCACGGCCACCGGCGGCGCGGCGGTGAGGCCCCACACGAGCAGCGGCGGCCGCCCGTCCGCGTGGCCCAGGCGGAGCGCGGCGTCGAGGGACGTGGCGGCGAGCGTGACGCGGCCGGCGCCCAGCGCCTCCGCCGCGTCCGCGTCCGAGCGCGTCGACCGCAGCGTGACGGTGAGCCGCTGGGCCGCGAAGTCGCCACGGGCCTGCGCCACGTGCAGCGGCAGGTACTCTGGCGAGGTGACCGGACCGGACACCGCGATGGTCAGCGAGGCCTGCAGCAGGACCAGCCAGGCGATCATCGGCCGGGCGGCTCCGCGCCCACGACCTCGAAGAGGACGCGGACGATGCGATCGGCCGCGTCCGGCACCGCGAGGCTCCGGGCCCGCTCGCCCATCGCGGCCAGCGCCCCCGGGTCGCCCAGGAGGCGTCCCACGGCCTCCACGAGCCCGTCGGGCGTGAGGGAGACCTGGGGGAAGACCACCGCCCCTCCCGCGGCCTCCACGAGGCGCGCGTTGGCCGTCTGCTCGTCTCCACTCGTGCCCGGCAGCGGGACGTAGAGGGCGGGCAGGCCCAGCTGGCAGCACTCGTTCACGGTGCCGGCGCCGCTGCGGCCGATGACGAGCACGGCCGCCGCGTAGACGTCACGCAGGTCGGCGCCCACGTAGGGCTGGAGCGCGTAGCGGCGCCGGAGGCGATCCGGCAGCGCCCGGGCGCGCTCGCCCAGCCAGGCGAGGTCGCCCGTCGTCTTGTTGTCGCCGCTCTGGTGGATGAGCTGGCAGTGCTCGAGCAGCCGGGGCAGGGCCTGGCCCACGTCGCGGTTCAGCCGGTGGGAGCCGAGCGCGCCCCCGGTCACGTAGACGATCGGGTCGGTCTCGCTCAGGCCGAAGCGCTGGCAGGCGGCGGCCCGGCTGCCGCCCAGGAGCTCCGGCCGGAGCGGATTGCCGGTGAGGACCGCCCGCTCGCGCGGCAGCTCGGTGCCGGCCAGCGGGAAGGTGAGCGCGATGCGCCGCGCGAAGCGCCCGGCCACGCGGTTGGCGAGCCCCGGCACGCTGGTCTGCTCGTGGACCACCACCGGGAGCCGGAGCGCGCGGGCCGCCAGCGCCGGCGGCAGCGCCACGAAGCCGCCGGTGGCGAACAGCAGGTCCGGGCGCAGGCGCCGCAGCAGCCGCCACGCGCGGGCGAGGCCGGCGGGGGCGCGCACCGCGAGGTCCGGGACGTTCTGCCAGTCCCAGTAGCGCCGCAGCTTGCCCACCGGGATGGGGTGGAACGGCACGCCTGCCTCCGGGACCCGGCGCGCCTCGATGCCGGTCTTGCTGCCGATCCACTCCACGTCCACGCCCAGCTCGCGCAGGCGTGCCGCCACGGCGAGGCCCGGGCTCGTGTGGCCGCCGGTGCCGCCGCCGGCGATCACTACCTTCATCTGCGGGGGCCCCGAGATGGCCCCCGCACTCCCCCCGGCTGCGGGCGACCGTTTACTTCTGCAAGGCTCTTCATCTGCGGGGGCCCCGAGATGGCCCCCGCACTCCCCCAGTCGGCGGGCAACCGTGGTTCGTCTGGCGTCCGCGCTTCCCCGGTCCGCGGGCGACCGTGTGCCTGTTCTGGCGTCCGTACTCCCGCGGTCCGCGGGCGGCCGTGGGGCGGTGGTGCCTGAAGCGGCACGGGCTACCGGCGCTCGAGGGCGAGGGCGATGAGGCGGGAGATCAGCTCGGGGTAGGGGATGCCGGAGGCTTCCCAGAGCCGCGGGTACGCGCTGGTGGCGGTGAAGCCGGGGATGGTGTTGATCTCGTTCACCAGCACGCGGCGGTCATTCTCGATGAAGAAGTCCACCCGCGCCATCCCCGCGCAGTCGGTGGCCCGGAAGGCCCGCAGGGCGAGATCGCGGACCTCGGCGGTCACCTCGGGGGCGAGCGGGGCCGGGATCTTCAGCGACGTCTGCCCGGCCCCGTACTTGGTGTCGTAGTCGTACCACTCGCCGGGGAAGCACACCTCGCCCGGGACCGACACCTGCGGCTCGTCGTTGCCCAGGACCGCCACCTCCACCTCGCGCGCCTGGATGCCGCGCTCCACGATGATGCGGCGGTCGTAGCGCGCGGCCAGGTCGATGGCGGCGGCCAGGTCCTCGGGCCCCTTGACCTTGCTGATGCCGACGCTCGAGCCCAGGTTGGCGGGCTTCACGAAGCAGGGGAAGCCGATGGCGCGCACCAGGTCGCGCGCGATCGATCCGGGCTCGCGCTCCCAGTCGTGGCGCCGCACCACCGCGTACTCCACGATGGGCAGCCCGTGGGCCCGGAAGAGATCCTTCATGGCGACCTTGTCCATGCCGACCGCGGAGGCCAGCACGCCCGCGCCGGTGTAGGGCACGCCGGCCAGCTGCAGCAGGCCCTGGACGGTGCCGTCCTCGCCCTGCGGGCCGTGCAGCAGGATCAGCACCACGTCGAGGCGGTCGCGCAGGCCCGGCGGCAGGCCCTCGCTGGTCTCCATCCGCATGAGCGCGGCGCCGGTGTCCGGCGCGGACGCGCGCTCCAGGAGCTCGTGCTTGGTGTGGGCGTCGGCGCCGCCCTCGGTGAGGGCCTGACGCGCGGCCTCCTGGGCGAGGGCGCGGAGCGGATCGCCGCCCATGAGCCAGCGGCCGTCCTTGGCGATGCCGATGGGGATGACGTCGAAGCGCTGCCTGTCCATCGCCGCCATCACCGAGGCCGCGCCCGCGAGGGAGACCTCGTGCTCGCCGGAGCGGCCGCCGAACACCACGCCGACTCGCAGCTTCCGGGGCGCTTCCGCCATAGTCCAGTTGTATCAGACCCCGGTTTTCCCCGGGGAGAACTCCGTGGCGGCCGGTCAGGCGCGCTTCGGCGCCCGCTGCTGCTCCCGCCACGCCCGCCATTTCGCCAGGCGGGCGCCGATCTCCTTCTCGGCCCCGCGATCGGTGGGACGGTAGTACACGCGGCCCCGCAGGGCGTCCGGCAGGTGCTCCTGGCTCACCTGCGCGTCCGGCGCGTCGTGCGCGTACTGGTAGCCGCGGCCGTAGCCGAGGTGGCTCATCAGCCCGGTGGGCGCGTTGCGCAGGTGCAGCGGCACCGGCTCCGCCGGCTGCTCCTCGATGTCACGGCGGACCGCGTTCCACGCCGCATACACCGCGTTGGACTTGGGGGCCAGCGCGAGGTAGCAGGTGGCCTGGGCCAGCGCCAGCTCGCCCTCGGGCGTGCCCAGGAAGTGATACGCGTCCTTGGCGTCGAGGGTGAGGCGCAGGGCCGCGGGATCCGCGTTGCCCACGTCCTCGGACGCGAAGCGCACCAGCCGGCGCGCCACGTAGAGCGGGTCCTCGCCCGCCTCCAGCATGCGCCCGAGCCAGTAGAGGGCGCCGTCCGGATCCGAATCGCGCAGCGACTTGTGGAGAGCCGAGATCAGGTTGTAGTGCTGCTCGCCCGACTTGTCGTAGAGCAGCGCCTTCTTCTGCGCGGCCTCGCGCACCACGGCCGGCGTGAGGCGCGCGCCCGGCTCGGTCACCGCCAGCTCGAGCACGTTGAGCGCGGTGCGCGCGTCGCCGTCGGAGAGGCGCGCGATCATGGCGAGGGCCTCCGGCTCCGCGGACGCCCCCAGCGCGCCCAGGCCGCGCTCGGCGTCCGCCAGCGCGCGCTCCAGGATCGTCACCAGGTCCGCCTCGCCGAGCGGGCGCAGCACGTAGACGCGCGCGCGGGAGAGCAGCGCGCCGTTGACCTCGAACGACGGGTTCTCGGTGGTGGCCCCGACCAGGATGATCGTGCCCTTCTCCACGTAGGGCAGGAACGCATCCTGCTGCGCCTTGTTGAAGCGGTGGATCTCGTCCACGAACAGGATCGTGCGGCGGCCCTGTCGCATGCCCTCCGCCTCCGCCTCGGTCATCACCTGGCGGATCTCCTTGACGCCCGAGACCACCGCCGAGAACGGCACGAAGCGCGCGTTCGACACGTCGGCGAGCAGGCGGGCCAGCGTGGTCTTCCCGGTGCCCGGCGGTCCCCACAGGATCATGGAGTGGAGCGCCCCCTGATCCAGCGCGCGGCGCAGGGGCCGGCCGGGATCGGTCAGCTGGGGCTGGCCGACCACCTCGTCGAGGCTGCGCGGCCGCATGCGGTCGGCGAGCGGGGCGGGAGCCTTCGGGCCCGGGCTCGGGGTGGGGGTGGAGTCGAAGAGGTCGTCCACGCGCGCAGTATACCTACTCCGTCAGTCCGCCAGCGCCGCGGGCAGATCGAGCAGGGACCCGATGCGCGCGGCCATCGCCACGCCGCGCTCCGCCATCTGGGCCAGGTCGGGCCGGTAGGCGATGAAGGGCACGCCCGCGGCCTGCGCGGCGAGGCCGTCGACCCAGGAGTCGCCCACCACCACGATGCGCGAGGCGTCGGGCCAGCGCTCCCGGACCACGCGCAGGCCGTCCGGATCGGGCTTGAGCCGGCGCGTGTCGTCGCGCGTGACCACCAGGTCGAGGTGCGGCAAGAGATCGAAGCGCGAGAGCACGAAGTCGGCGACCACCCGGTCGTTGTTGGTCCAGATCGCGGTCGCGAAGCCCAGCTGCTTCACGGCCGCCAGCGCCTCGCGCGCGAACGGGATCAGGGTCGCCTCGGCCATGGCCCGCCGCTCGTGGGCCACCGGGATCGCGAGCAGCTCCGCCTCCAGGTGAATCGCCTCGCGCCGGACCAGATCGAACAGCTCGGCGCCGGACCAGCGCAGCGCGCGTGCTGGTACGTTGATTCCGCGCTCGCGCAGAAAGGCCTCCATCTCGCGCCCGACCGCTCGCAGGTCGAGCGGGGAGTCGACCAGGGTGTGGTCGAGGTCGAAGACGCAGACCGCGAGGCCGGAGCCTATGCGATGGCCTCCGGGGTCCCCACCACGAGGGCGCGCAGCAGGTCCGAGTGGGTGAGGATGCCGACCAGCCGCTCGCCCTCCATCACGAGCGCCTCATGGCCGCCCCGAGCCAGCAGGTGCCGTGCCGCGTCGGTCAGCGGCGTGTCCGCCGCGAGCCGGATGGCGGGCTCGATCGCCCGCTCCACCGTGAGGCGCGCGAGCACCTCGGGAAGCTCGTGGCGGGACAGCGTCGTCGCCTCCGACGGCGTGAGGGCGAGCAGCCGCTCCTCGCGCACCACCCCGATGAGCGCGCCGCGCTCCACCACCGGCAGCCGGCGGATGCCGTTGTCGCGCGCGAGCCGGAGCGCGGCGGCCACGCTGGTGCGAGGCGTGACCGTGAGGGGCCCGCGGGTCATCGCGTCGGCCACCGTCATGACGGCTCCTCCAGCTGGGCCAGCAGGTCGCGCAGCATCTCGATGCCGCCGCTGTCGAGCCGCCGATAGGCCAGGATCACCTCGACGTCCTGGGGCAGGCGCTCGCGGAGGGTGTCGGCGGCCTGGTCGGAGCAGACCACCAGCCGGGTCTTCTCCAGCATGCGCTCGATTGACCACGGGTCATCGACCGAGGCCAGCACCGGCACGATGTGCGAGAGGCCGGCGGCCTGCACCGAGCTCAGGATGTTCTGGCTGCCGCGCGGGGTGATGCACACGAGGCCCACCGCGGTGCCCTCCGGCAGCTCGGTCAGGCGCAGGAGCGAGGAGATGTTGGACTCCGAGAGCAGCGCCACCGCGTGCGGGCCGTCCAGCGGCAGCGCCTGCTTCACCTCGTGGATGTGGAAGAAGGTGGTGATCACCGCGCGATAGTCCTTGAGGAAGCTGTGCTCGCGAGCCCGGGCCGGGAGGTCCTCCACCAGCAGGCGATCCACCGTCACCGGCAGCTCGCCTTCGAGCTGCTCGCGGTAGCGGGACAGCTCCGAGTGGTTGCACTCCACCAGCAGCACGCGGGTCCGGCTGCGTCGCGTGTCCCGCGCCGCCGGCGCGGTGGCCGCGATGGTCGCGGTCAGCTCATCGTGGGTGAAGCCCAGGCGCCGCGCCCGGTCGAGGGTCTCCTGCACCAGGCGCTCGAGGCTGCGCGCCGCCCGGCCCTCGCGGTGCGGGGGGCGGTCGGCCACGAACGTGCCCCGGCCCTGCTGGCCCTGGAGGTAGCCGTCCTGGTAGAGGTCGGCCAGGGCCCGGGCCACCGTGTTGCGGTTGATGCGGAGGAATCCCGCGAGCTGGCGGACGGTCGGCAGCTGCATGCCCGGCTTGAGCGAGCCGGTGTCGATCAGATGGCGGATCTGGGTCTGGAGCTGCACGTGGACGGGAACCCCGCTCTTCCGGTTCACCCGGAGCCCGGAGGGCGGGACGATCTGCGAGGACTCCCGCGCCACGTGCCGGCTCCTTCCCTCAGGCCGCGGCCCGCCGCGGCTGGCCCGCGCGTCGCGGGGCCCGCCCGGCCACCCAGTGACCGGCCTTGATCAGGGCCAGGCCGAGCGCGGCACGCAGGGGGTTCCGCGCCGGCCGGAGCTGGCGGATCAGGGCCCAGCGGGCCGCCTCGGCCCGGGCCTCTTCCAGCCGCTGCCTGGCCACCTGCTCATCCACCTGCAGGTTCATCTCACGCCTCCTCTCTGAGTGTCCTAGGACAATTGTCACGGCGGCACCGTCACCGCCAACAAAGTGGCCTAGTGCACTAAGACATTAAGACAGTGAGACGCGCCACGTCAAGTCTATTCCGCGGCGAGGCGGTAGCCCACCCCCGGCTCGGTCAGGAGATACCGGGGCCGGGCGGGATCCTTCTCGAGCTTCCGCCTGAGAGTCCCCATATAGACACGGAGATAGTGGGTCTGCTCGGTCTGGCCCGGGCCCCACACCTCCTTCAATAGTTGCCGCTGGCCGACGACCCGGCCGGCGTGGCGGACCAGCAACGTGAGGAGCCGGTACTCGATCGGCGTGAGATGCACGTCTTGGCCCTCGACCTGGACCTGCCGCTTGATCTGGTCGACGCGCAGGCCGCCCACCGCGAACGTGGGACTCCCCGAGTCCCCGGCGGCCGCGTGGCGGAGGGCGACCCGGAGCCGCGCGAGCAGCTCGCCGACCGCGAACGGCTTGCTCACGTAGTCGTCCGCGCCCGCGTCCAGGGCGGCGACCTTGTCGCCTTCCTGCCCCCGCGCGGAGAGCACGATGATCGGCACCGTGCTCCACTCCCGCAGGCGGCGGATCACCTGGAGCCCGTCGAGGTCGGGCAGCCCCAGGTCGAGGATGACCACGTCGGGCTGCCGCGACGCCGCCTCGACGAGGCCATCCTCCCCGGCCCCGGCCTCGTACAGTCGGTAGCCGTGGCTGCCGAGGGTGGCGCGGAGGAAGCGGCGGATCTGAGGCTCGTCCTCGATGAGGACGATCACCGGCGCGGGCGGAGCGGAGGCAGGGGGGCCGGGCGTCTTGCGCGATGGCTCCGGCGGGACCGGCTCAGGCGACATGGGCCGGATCGATCGGGGCCGGTGGCGGCGTTCCCTTGAGAGGCAGGGCGAAGCGGATGGCGACCCCGCCACCGGGGCGGTTCTCGGCCCGGATTCGCCCGCCGTGCGCCCGGACGATCCCGGCGCAGATCGCGAGCCCGAGCCCCGTGCCGCGCGCCGTCGGCGCCGGATCGACGCGGTGGAACTTCTCGAACGCCGCGTGCTCGCCGCCGGGGGGCAGGCCGGGGCCGCGATCCGCGACCTCCACGATCACCTCGGTGCCGGTGTCCTCGGCGGTCAGCTCGATCGGGCTGCCCGCCGGCGTGTACTTGAGCGCGTTGTCGATCAGGTTGATCAGGACCTGCTCGATCAGCACGTCGTCCATCGGCACCAGCGGCAGCTCGGTCGGGATCCGGGTGGTCACCGGCCGCTCGGCGAGGGCCTTGCCGAAGCGTCCCAGCGCGGCGCCGGCCACCTCCTCCACCGAGTGCCACGCGGTGTGCGGCACGAGGGCGCCCGCCTCCAGCCGCGTCATCTCGAGGAGGTTCTGGACCAGACGGTTCAGCCGATCGGCTTCCTCGTGCAGGGCCTCGAGCAGATCGTGGCGGGTCGCCTCGTCGAGGCGCGCTCCGGTGTCGAGCAGCGTGCTGGCTGCCCCGGTGATGGAGGCCAGCGGCGTGCGCAGGTCGTGGGAGACCGAGCTCAGCAGCGAGTTGCGCAGGCGCTCGGTCTCCGCGCGCACCTGCGCCTGCTCCGCCTCCTCGGTCAGCCGCGCCCGCTCGAGCGCCAGCGCGGTCTGGCTCGCGAAGGCCTCGATCTGGTGGAGCGCCTCCGGGCCCCGCAGGGCGCTCGGCTCGTCGGCCTGCAGGCCGAGCACGCCGACCGTGCCGCGCGAGCCGAGCAGTGGCAGATAGAGCGCGCTCGCGCCGGGCAGGGTGTCGGTCCCGCGGCCGGCGACCTGGCCGTGCTCGAAGACCCACTGCCCGACGGCGAGCTCGCTTGCGTCCATCGTGAAGCCCGCGGCGGCCGGATCCGGGGCGAGCCGTCCACCCTCGCCCGGCCGCAGCACGACGCCGCGCGCGCGGAACACCTCGCGGATGTGGCGTACCGCGGCCTCGACCAGAGCCGAGACCCCGCGGGTGCCGGCGAGCTCGCGGCTCATCGCATAGAGCGCCCGGAGGCGCCGCTCGCGGTCGCGCGCGGATTCGGCCTGAGCCCGGATCCGGGCCGCGAGGCTGCTGATCACGAGGGCCACCACCAGCATGACGCCGAAGGTCACGAGGTACTGGGTGTCGGTGACCGCAAACGTGAAGAACGGCGGCACGAAGAAGAAGTCGAACGCGGCCACGCTCAGCACGGAGGCGAGCAGCGCGGGCCCGCGGCCGGAGCGGGTGGCCACCACGATGACCGCCAGCAGGTACACCATGATCAGATTGGACGGCGCGAAGCGGGTGAACATGACGCTCGCCACCCCGGTGGCGAGCGCGACCGCGGCCACCGCGTGGGCGTACGGTCCCCACTCGGTCCGCTGCGGCCACGGGCGCGGTGGCGCCGGGCCCGAGTCGTCGCGGTCCCCGCTGATCACGTACACGTCGATCTCCCCGCTGCCCTGCACGAGGGTGTCGACGATGGAGCCGGTGGCGAGGCGTCGCCAGAGCGCCCGCTGCGGCTTGCCCACCACGATCTTGCTCACGTTGCGGGCGCGGGCGAAGGCGAGGATCTCGTCGCTCATGCGGGGGCCGGCCAGGGTGTGGACCTCGGCCCCGAGCTGCTCGGCCAGCCGCATGGTCTGGGCGACCCGATCCCGGGCCTCCGCGGGCAGGCGAATCTGCGCGGGGGTCTCCACGTAGGCGACGATCCACTCCGCGCCCAGGCCCTCCGCCATGCGCTTGGCCGCGCGCACGAGCCGGACCGACGAGGGGCTTGGCCCGATGCAGACGAGCAGCCGCTCGCGCACCGGCCACGTCTGGCGGATCGCGTGATCGCGCATGTAGTGGCGCATCTCGGTGTCCACGTGCTGCGCGGTCACCCGCAGCGCCAGCTCGCGCAGGGCGATCAGGTTGCCCTTGCGGAAGAAGTTCTCGATCGCCTCCCGGGCCTGCTCGGGGATGTAGATCTTGCCGTCGCGCAGGCGCTGGAGCAGCTCGTCGGGCGGCAGGTCGATCAGCTCCACCTCGTCGGTGTGGTCGAAGATCGAATCCGGCACCGTCTCCCGCACCACCACCCCGGTGATCCTGGCCACCACGTCGTTGAGGCTCTCGACGTGCTGGACGTTCATCGCGGTGTAGACGTTGATGCCCGCGTCGAGCAGCTCCAGCACGTCCTGCCAGCGCTTGGCGTGGCGCGAGCCGGGCGCGTTGGTGTGGGCGAGCTCGTCGACCAGGATCAGGGCGGGGCGGCGGGCCAGCGCGGCGTCCAGATCGAGCTCCTGGAGCTGCGTGCCGCGGTATTCCACCCGCCGCCGGGGCAGGATCTCGAGATCGGCGACGAGCGCCTCGGTGTCGGCCCGCCCGTGGGTCTCGACCCAGCCCACCACCACGTCGACCCCCTGGCCGCGCTGCTCCCGCGCCGCCTCGAGCATCGCGTAGGTCTTGCCGACCCCCGCGGACGCGCCGAAGAAGATCTTGAGCTTGCCGCGCGCCCGGCGGGTCTCCGCCTCCTTGACGCGGGCGAGCAGCTCGTCGGGGTCCGGTCTGCGCTCGGTGTTCATGGACAGCCCGGCGCCAGCCTACGACGGGAGGAGCGGCCGGTTCAACCGACGGTGCTCAGCGCGAAGGATCTTGATGCCGTCTTGACGCAGAGAGGTCCCATCTTGAGGGCGGCCCGAAGGCCGTGCGACTACGCTCCTCGGTTGGGGGCAGGACGTCGCACCGCCCCCGGGGAGAGTGGCGGATCCGTGAGCGACGAGAAGGAGATCGGGTGATGGCGGACCTCGTGTACCTCGGCGTGACGGCGGTGTTCTTCTGGCTCACCTGGCTGCTGGTCCGACTCTGCGAGCGGCTGTAGGAGGACGGGCCATGCCCCTGCTCTACCTCGTCGGCGCGCTGGTGTCGGTCGGACTGCTGGTCTACCTGGGGCTGGCGCTGCTGAAGCCGGAGCTCTTTCAATGACTGCGAACGGGATCTTCCAGCTCGTCTTCTACGTGGTGGTGCTGCTCGCGCTGGCCAAGCCCCTCGGCGGCTACATGGCGCGCGTCTACCAGGGACGCCGCCTCGCGCTGGAGCGCGTCCTGGGCTGGCTCGAGCGCCTGATCTACCGCGCCGGCGGCATCCGCGCCGACGAGGAGACGGGCTGGAAGACCTACGCGGCGGCGATGCTCGCGTTCAACCTCCTGGGCCTGCTCGCGGTCTACCTCATCCAGCGCCTGCAGGCCCTGCTGCCGTTGAACCCCCAGGCGATGAGCGCGGTCTCGGCCGACTCCTCGTTCAACACCGCGGTGAGCTTCGCCACCAACACGAACTGGCAGGGCTACGGCGGCGAGTCGACCATGAGCTACCTCACCCAGATGCTGGCGCTGACCGTGCAGAACTTCGTGTCGGCGGCCTCGGGCATGGCGACCCTGGTGGCGGTGATCCGCGGCTTCGCCCGCCGCTCCGCCGAGACCATCGGCAACTTCTGGGTCGACCTGACCCGGACGACGCTCTACATCCTGCTCCCGCTGTCGGTGATCCTCGCCCTGATCCTGGTCTCGCAGGGGACCGTGCAGACCTTCAGGGCGTACCCGACCGCGACCGTGGTGCAGCCCTCGGAGTACGACGAGCCGGTGGTCGACAAGGACGGCAAGCCCGTCCTCGACGAGAAAGGCCAGCCCAGGACCAGGAAGTCGAGGCTGACCGAGCAGGTCATCGCGGTGGGGCCGGCCGCCTCGCAGATCGCCATCAAGCAGCTCGGCACCAACGGCGGCGGCTTCTTCAACGTCAACTCCGCGCACCCGTTCGAGAACCCGACGCCGCTGTCGAACTTGCTCGAGGTGCTGGCGATCCTCGTGATCTCGGGTGCGCTCTGCTACACGTTCGGGGCCATGGTCGGCGACACGCGCCAGGGCTGGACGGTGCTGGCCGCGATGACCGTGATCCTGGTGGCGCTGCTGGCGGTGTGCTACGTGGGCGAGCAGCGGGGCGCGGTGTTCGTGAAGCAGGGAGTCGACCATACCGCGAGCGGCCTGCAGTCGGGCGGCAACATGGAGGGCAAGGAGGTCCGGTTCGGCATCGCCAACTCCGCGCTGTGGGCCACCGCCACCACCTCCGCCTCCAACGGCTCGGTCAACTCCATGCACGACTCCTACACCCCGCTCGGCGGGCTGGTGCCGATGTGGCTCATCCAGCTGGGCGAGGTGGTGTACGGCGGCGTGGGCTCCGGCCTCTACGGCATGCTCATGTTCGCCATCGTGGCGGTCTTCGTGGCCGGCCTCATGGTCGGGCGCACCCCGGAGTACCTCGGCAAGAAGATCGAGGCCTACGAGATGAAGATGGCCTCCCTGGTCATCCTCATCACGCCGATTCTCGTCCTCGTCGGCACCGCGGTCGCGGTGGTCACCGCGGCCGGGAAGGCCGGAATGGCCAACCCGGGGATCCACGGCTTCAGCGAGGCGCTCTACGCCTTCTCCTCGGCCTCGAACAACAACGGCAGCGCGTTCGCCGGACTCTCCGCGAACACGCCCTTCTACAACACCGCGCTGGGCCTCTGCATGCTGTTCGGGCGCTACTGGCTGGCGGTGCCGGTCCTGGCCATCGCCGGGTCGCTCGCGCGGAAGAAGACGGTGCCGCCGGGGCCGGGCACGCTGCCGACCGCGACTGCCCTGTTCGCGGGGCTCCTGGTCGGGGTGGTGATCCTGGTCGGCGCCCTGACTTTCGTGCCGGCGCTGGCCCTCGGGCCGATCGTCGAGCACCTCACCCTGATCGCGGCGAAGTAGGCAAGGAGTCGAGATATGGCGAGTACCGTCGTGCGGTCCCGGTCGCTGTTCGACTGGCCGATCATCAAGCAGGCGATCGTCGATTCGTTCGGGAAGCTCACGCTCCGACGTCAGGTGCGCAACCCCGTGATGTTCGTGGTCTACGTGGGCTCCATCCTGACCAGCCTGCTGTGGGTGCAGGCGCTGGTCGGCAAGGGCGAGGCCCCGGCCTGGTTCATCTTCTGGGTGTCGGTGTGGCTCTGGTTCACGGTGCTCTTCGCCAACTTCGCGGAGGCCATGGCCGAAGGCCGGGGCAAGGCGCAGGCCGCCTCCCTGCGGCGCGCCCGGCGCGACCTCAACGCCAAGCGCCTGACCCGCTCGGGCGCGCGCGACTTCGAGGCGGTGCCCGCCTCCGCGCTCCGCAAGGGCGATCGCGTCCTGGTCGAGGCCGGCGACTTCATCCCCGCCGACGGCACCGTCGTGGAGGGCATCGCGTCGGTCAACGAGGCCGCCATCACCGGCGAGAGCGCGCCGGTCATCCGGGAGGCCGGCGGCGACCGCAGCTCGGTCACCGGCGGCACTCAGGTGCTGTCCGACTGGATCGTGGTCGAGGTGACCGCCAACCCCGGGGAGGCGTTCCTGGACCGCATGATCGCCCTGGTCGAGGGCGCCAAGCGCCAGAAGACCCCGAACGAGATCGCGCTCGACATCCTGCTGGCCGCGCTCACCATCGTGTTCCTGCTCGCCACCGCGACCCTCCTGCCGTTCTCGCTCTACGGCGTGCAGTCGGCGGGTCAGGGGACCCCGATCACGGTGACGGTGCTGGTGGCGCTGCTCGTCTGCCTGATCCCGACCACGATCGGCGCGCTGCTCTCCGCCATCGGCATCGCGGGCATGGACCGCATGATCCAGAAGAACGTGATCGCCATGTCCGGCCGCGCGGTCGAGGCGGCGGGCGACGTGGACGTGCTGCTCCTCGACAAGACCGGCACGATCACGCTGGGCAACCGGCAGGCCGTCGCCTTCATGCCGGCCGCGGGTATCGGCGAGGCCGCACTGGCCGACGCGGCGCAGCTCGCCTCGCTGGCCGACGAGACCCCGGAGGGGCGCAGCATCGTGGTGCTCGCGAAGGAGAAGTACCAGATCCGCGAGCGGGACATCGAGAAGCTGGGGGCGACGTTCGTTCCGTTCACCGCGCAGACCCGGATGAGCGGTGTGAATCTCAACGGTCGCCAGGTTCGCAAGGGCGCGGCCGACGCCATCGAGGAGCACGTCCAGAGGCTCGGCGGCACATTCCCGATCGAGGTGCGCCAGAGCGTGGACACCATCGCCAAGGCCGGCGCGACGCCTCTCGTGGTGGCCGACGGCCCCCGGGTGCTCGGGGCCATCCAGCTCAAGGACATCGTGAAGGGCGGCATCCGGGAGCGCTTCGCGCAGCTGCGCCGCATGGGCATCAAGACGATCATGATCACCGGCGACAACCCGCTCACCGCGGCCGCCATCAGCGCCGAGGCCGGGGTCGACGACTTCCTGGCCCAGGCCACGCCCGAGGCCAAGCTCAAGCTGATCCGGGACGTCCAGGGGCAGGGCCGAATGGTAGCCATGACCGGCGACGGCACCAACGACGCGCCGGCGCTGGCCCAGGCCGACGTGGCGGTCGCCATGAACACGGGCACCCAGGCCGCCAAGGAAGCCGGCAACATGATCGACCTCGACTCGAACCCCACCAAGCTGCTGGAGGTGGTCGAGACCGGCAAGCAGATGCTGATGACCCGGGGCGCGCTCACCACGTTCAGCATCGCCAACGACGTGGCGAAGTACTTCGCGATCATCCCCGCCGCGTTCGCCAGCACCTATCCCGCGCTCGGGGCCTTGAACATCATGGGTCTCGCCACGCCCCGGAGCGCGATCCTGTCCGCGGTCATCTTCAACGCCCTGATCATCGTCGCGCTCATCCCGCTCGCCCTGAAGGGCGTGCGCTACCGTTCGATGGGCGCCGCCGCGGTGCTGCGACGGCACCTCTGGATCTACGGGGTGGGCGGCATCATCATTCCGTTCCCGGGCATCAAGATCGTGGACATGATCCTGGCGGCCCTCCGGCTCGTGTGACGGAGGCGAGGTCATGATGGCTCAGCTGCGCCCGGCCCTGATGTCGCTGATCGTGTTCACCCTCATCACCGGGGTCGCGTATCCGCTGGTGGTGACCGGCATCGCCCAGGCGATCTTCCCGTACCAGGCCAACGGCAGCCTGATCGTGAAGGACGGCGAGGTGGTGGGCTCGGCGCTCATCGGCCAGCCCTTCGACGATCCCAGGTATTTCTGGGGACGGCCGTCGGCCACCAGCCCCTACGGCTACAACGCGGGGTCCTCCTCCGGCTCGAACCTGAGCCCGACCAACCCGGCGCTGATCTCGGCGGTGCAGGGGCGGGTGGACGCCCTGCGGGCCGCCGATCCCGACAACAAGGCGCCGGTCCCGGTGGACCTAGTGACCGCGTCGGGCAGCGGGCTCGACCCGCACATCAGCCCGGCCGCCGCGCTCTACCAGATCTCCCGGGTCGCGAAGGCGCGGAAGCTCGAGCCCGAGGCGGTGCGCACGCTCGTGGATCAGCACACCGAGGGGCGGCAGCTCGGCTTCCTCGGCGAGCCGAGGGTGAACGTGCTGACCCTGAACCTGGCCCTGGACGCCCGGTAGTCCGGTCACGGCACGGAGGCCGTCGCGATGCGCACGACTGTCGGCCCCACCCGGGCGCGCTAGACTCGCCCCATGCGCGCGCCGTCGGCCATCACGTCCCGACCGGTCGGCTGGTCCGATCGGGTGACGCTCGCGTGTCCGGTGGCTGGATGCCGCCGGCCGCTGACGCGTCAGGGGCCGGGCGTACGCTGCGCGCGCGGCCATGCCTTCGACCTCGCGCGAAGCGGCTACGTCAACCTCCTCCAGCCGCAGGACCGGCGCTCGGCGCGCCCCGGCGACTCATCGGCCGCCCTGGCGGCGCGCCGCCGCTTGCACGCGCGCGGCGTCGAGGAGCCCGTCGCCGCGGCGATCACGCGCCTGGCGATGCCCGCCTCGGGGGACGCGGTGCTGGACGTGGGCTGCGGGGAGGGCCATCTCCTCGCGGCGATCGCGGGCACGGCGGGGGCCGAGGGCCACGGCCTCGACCTGTCGGTGGCTGCGATCGACGCGGCGGCCCGGCGATATCCCACGCACTACTGGGTCGTGGCGAACGCCGACCGCGTGCTGCCCTACGCGGACGGCTCCTTCTCGCTGCTGATGTCGATCAACGCCCGGCGCAACCCGACCGAGTTCCGACGGGTGCTCCGGGGTGACGGCACCCTGCTGCTGGTGGTGCCGGCGCCCGACGACCTGATCGAGGTGCGGGAGCGCGTGCTGGGAGAGGCGGTCGAGCGCGACCGGGCCGAGCGCGCCATCGCGGAGTTCACTCCGCTCTTCACCCTCGAGCGGCGGGAGCGCATCCGCCACACCGCCCGCCTCGACGCGGCCGCGCTGCAGGACGCGATGGCCGGCTCGTACCGGGCGGGCCGGACCAGCCGGCTCGCCCGTCTGGCCTCGATCGCGGAGCTCGACGTGACGCTGAGCCGCGACGCGCTCCTGTTCCGGCCGGCGCGGGCGCATGGATCCGCCCGCCGCGCGGAGGCGCCCGCCTCGGGAGGTCGCCATGAGAGGCAATGACCGGGGGGCTGATCTGGACGGTGACGGGCGCGCTGGGCGCGATGGCGCTCGGCATCGTGCCGATCCCGCTGCGCGGGGTGGTGGCCGCGTCGACTCTCGCCTTCCTCGCCTTCACGGTCGTGACGACGAGAGCCGCACGCTCGCGATCGCGTCCTCCATCGTGAGTCTCGGGATGCGGTAACCGCCGGGCATCCGTGGTAGCGTGGGTTCAGTGCCATGCCGCCCACGACGCCACATGTCCATGTGACGATTCGCCGGCTGCTCGGGCCGGTGCTGGCCGTGCTGATCGCGTGGCCCTCGGCGGCGCTCGCGGTGACCGAGGCCGAGCGGCTGTGGACCGTCGGCGATCGCGCGTTCCAGGATGGCCTCTACGCCGAGTCGCGCCGCATGCTCGAGCGCCTGCTGGAGAAGTATCCGTCGGATGCCCACGCCCCGGACGCGACCCTGCTGCTCGGCAAGGCGAGTCTGTCGCTCGGGGACCATGAGGCGGCCCTGCAGGCGTTCCGTCGGGCCCAGACCCTCTCCCCGGTGCCGGGCCGCCCCGACGAGGCGCGCTTCTGGGAGGGCGAGACCCTCTTCCGGATGAAGCGGTATCAGGACGCCCGGGCGATCTACGACCGGATCCTCGCCGAGAACCCGAATTCCCCGAGCGCGCCCGACGCGGTCTACGGGCTCGCGTGGGTGAACCTCGAGCTCAGGCGGCGGGAGCAGGCGGTGACCGAGTTCCGACGCCTGCTCTCGAACTACCCGGACCACGCCAACGTCCCGTCCGCCACCTTCTACCTGGCTCGCACGCTGGTGGAGTTGAAGCGGCCCGACGAGGCGATCGGGCTCCTCCGCGGCTTCGTGGCGAAGTATCCCGACAACCGCCTCCTGCCCGACGCCCGCTACACGCTGGGGCAGGCGCTGATCGCGTCCGGGCAGACCGACGAGGGCGTGATCGAGCTGCGCAACTTCGTGAAGGCCTATCCGGGCTCCGAGCTGGCGCCCGCCGCTCGCCGGACGGTCGTGGACACGCTGGTCCGGCAGGGCAAGAAGACGGAGCTGGCCGAGGAGTACAAGACCCTGATGGCCCAGCCGGCCACCGCGGAGACGCTCTACGACGCGGGGCTCGTGGCCAGCAGGATCGGCCGGCCGCGCGACGCCGACGGCGCGTGGGCGCGTCTGCGCAAGGAGTTCCCCGATCATCCGCTGGCCGGGCGCGTGTCGCTCGACATGGCGCAATCCGCCTTCGCCCGGAACGATTTCAAGGACTCGGCGGCACTGGCCCGCGCGGCCGCGCGCAGCCCGGAGGACGCCGTCCGCGGGGAGGCCTTCGTGCTGCTGGGTGAGAGCGAGCTGAAGCAGAAGCGCCACGCCGCCGCGGTGGCCGCGTTCAAGTCCGCCGCGGACTCGCCCGCGATCGACCCCGCGCTGCGCTACCGGGCGCTGGCGGGCACGGGGCTCGCCTACGAGGAGCAGCGGCAGTGGGGGCAGGCGGCCCGGTACTACGACGAGGTCGCGAGCAAGAGCCCCGACAAGACGCTCGCCTCCTGGGCCAAGGAGCGGCTCGCGGCGGTCAACGCCAACCTCAAGTCCGGAGCCGGCGCGCCCAAGCCGGCGCCCAAGGGGCCGACGAAGGGCGCGCCCAAGAAGAGCGCGCCCGGGTCGGGCCAGAGCAAGCCATGAGCGTTCCCCGTCTTCGCGGACGGCTCGGCCCCGTCGTCGCGCTCGCCGCGCTGCTCGCGCTCGCGCCGGGAGGCCGCGCTCGGGCCGACATCTCGCTGATCCTGCCTCCGCCCGACGTCGCGGCGCTGGTCCCCCTGGCCTCGCCGCCGCTCGACAAGCCGCCGGTGCCGCTGCCCGCGGTGCCCCTGCCGCCCCCGCCGGCGGGCCCGCTCGAGCTGCCGCCCGCGCCCATGGTGGGCAACCTCGGAGACCGGCCGGTGGCGCCGCTGCCCCCGCCGCGGTTCCTGGCGTGCAATCCGGTGGGCAGCCTGTTCGGCGTGGCCTCGGAGCTGATCGAGTGCGGGCGCGCGCGCTACCAGCGCGGCGAGTTCGAGGAGGCGCGCGCGGTGCTCGAGCGCGCGGTGCAGGAGGCGACCGAGCGCGGACAGATCCGCGAGGCGCGCTACTGGCTCGGCGAGACGTTGCTGCGCCTGGGCAAGCCGGTCGAGGTCGAGCGCCTCATGCAGCAGGTACAGCAGGACGACCCGCGGGGGGAGCTGGGGCTCTACGCCGCGCACGAGCTGGGCTGGGTGTCGCTGGAGCTCGGCAAGCCGGAGCGCGCCCTCGGCTTGTTCGACAGCCTGCTGAAATCCGGCGCGCCGCCGGCGCTCGTGCCCTACGCGCGCCACGGCCGCGCGCTGGCCCTCTACGGGCTCAAGCGCTATCCGGAGGCGCGCGATGCCTGGGCCGGCCTCCTCAACCAGAGCGCGCCCCGCACGGTGGCCTGGGAGGGAACGTTCTGGCTCGGCGACACGCTCGGCCGGCTGGGCGACTACGCGGGCGCGGTGCAGCGCCTGCAGACGTTCGTGTCCGGCGGCCCGCAGGTGCTGATCGACAGCGGCCTCCTCCGTCTGGGCTGGTGGAGCCGCGCGGCCGGACAGCCGCTCGAGGCGGCCAAGGCCTACCGCGGCATGCTCTCCGCGTATCCGCGGTCGAAGGAAGCGCGCTGGGCGCGGGCCGGACTCGTGCAGGCCCTGCTGGACCTGGACGACTACCCGGGCGCCCGCGAGGAAGCCAGGAAGCTCGAGCAGGCCGACCGCAACGGTCCCCTGGAGGTGCCGGTGCGCCTCCTGATGAGCCGGTGGGCCACCGAGAAGGGGCGGCCGGACGAGGCGCGCGAGATCAACGACGACCTCCTGGCGCGCAACCTCGATCCGGCCACCCGCTCTTACGTGCTGACGATGAGCGCGGAGAGCAGTCGTCTCAACCGGCAGAACGACGAGGCGCGCGACCGCTTCGAGCTGGTACGGCGGGCTCCCGGCTCGCCCGCACTGGCCGCCTACGCGGCCCTTCGCCTGGCCCAGATGGACTTCGACACCCGCGAGTTCGCGAAGGCGCGCGACGCGGCCCGCACGCTGCAGGCCGACACCGGCGCTCCGAAGGAGGTCCGCGCGGCGGCGATGGTGCTGGGCGGCGAGGCCGCCTACTGGGCGCGCGACTACGCGCAGGCCGCGCAGCTCTACGGCGCCTTCCTCCAGGCATACCCGAAGCAGCCGGAGGTGCCGCTGGTCGATCTGGCGCTGGGCTGGGCCGAGCTGCGCGGAGGCAAGCCTGATGCCGCCCGCCGGCGGTGGACCCGCTTCGCCCGGGAGGCCCAGAGCGACCCGCACGCCGCGGAAGCGCTGGTGCTGGCCGCCGATCTCGCCGGGCGCGCGGGGGACTGGGCCGGCGCCCAGAGCCTGCTCGACCAAGTGGTCGACCGCTATCCCAACAGCGAGTACGCGGAGGTCGCGATGCTGAATCGCGCGATCCTCGCGGTGCGCGGCGGCCGGTCGGCGGACGCCCTGCCCGAGCTCGGGCGGGTGGTGAACCGAGGCGCGGCGTCCCCTTACGTGGGCCGCGCCCGCACCGCCCGCGGCGCCGCGCTCCTCGCGACCGGCAAGCCGGCGGAGGCGGAGCGCGACTTCCAGTCCGCGCTGAACCTGGGGGAGGCGGGGATCGCCCAGCTCGGTCTCGGCGCGGCGAGCTTCGCGGCGGGGCAGTGGGACCAGGCCGCGCGCCGGTTCGGCGAGGCGCGGGACGCGGGCACCGGGCCCGTCGACGCCGCCGCCTCCTACGGGCTGGCCGCGGTGCTGTTCAACCAGCGCAAGATCGACGACTTCAAGCGGGTGGCCACGCCGCTGGTGGCGGGCCCGGTGGATCCGGCGACGACGCCCCGGCTGCTGCACGGCCTCGCCGCGGTCGCTATCGAGGAGAAGCGCTGGAGCGACGCCCGCACGCTCACCCTGCGGCTGGCCGACCAGTTCCCGCGCTACGAGGGCACGCAGCCCGCGCTCTCCCAGCTGGCCTCGGCGTCCAGCCGGGGCGGGGAGTGGACGCTCTCGCGCGAGATGTACGCCAGGCTCAACGAGCGCTTTCCGGGCAGCACGACCAGCGGGGGCAATCGCCTGGACTACGCGGAGGCGCTGCTGCGCACCGGCGCCGCCGCGGAGGCGCGCCGCACGCTCGAGGCCGGCGTCGGCCAGAATCCGTCGGTGCGCGCCGCGATGCTGCTGGCCGAGGCGCAGGAAGCCACCGGCGACCGCGCGGCCGCGCTCGAGACCTACAACCGTGTCGCGACCTCCAGCGACCCCAAGGCGAAGGCGGCGGGCCTGCTCGGCCAGGGACGGCTGCTGGCCGCGGACGGCAAGTGGGAGGAGGCGCGGGGGCGGCTCGAGCAGGCCCTCGACGCGGGCGAGGGCTCGGTGGCGGCGGAGGCCGCGTACCGGCTGGGCGAGGGGTACCGCGCCGCCGGCAAGGCCCAGGACGCGGTCGACATGTACTTGACCGCGGCCTATCTCGCCCAGGATTCACCGTGGGCGCGGCGCTCGCTCGTGGGGGCCGGTCAGGCCCTCGCCGCGCTCAAGCGGAACGACGCGGCGGTGATCGTGTACCGGAAGCTGCTCTCGATGAACGGCGTGGAGCCGGATCTCGCCGAGGCCGCACGCCGCGGCCTCCGCGCCCTCGGCGCCTCCTGAGCGACTGGCCCCGCTGACCGGGGAGTGCGGGCGGCACGCGACGCCCGGTCGTCCGCTAGCTGGGGGAGTGCGGGGGCCATGTCTGGACCCCCGCAGCGGAAAGGTCTTTGAGACTCGGAATCGCCGCCACCACCGCATCCAGATCGGGCCCATCACCCGCGTAGCGGTCACGCCACTCGAAGCGCACCCGATCCCCCGGTCCCAGCACGAACGTCCCGCCCTGCTGGGTCACGTCGCCCTGCCGCGAGCCCTGACGGAATCCGCGCGCGAAGGCCAGCACGCCCTTGAGCACGGCGAGCGGATGATAGGTGCTGGCCCAGCCGTGCGCGAGCCCCGCGGTGCGGAACACGCGCCGCGAGGGATCGACGTAGAGCGGGCCCTGATAGCCGGTCACCTGCCGGAACCCCGCGACGTGCTCGGGCCGGGCGGGACCGATCACCACGAGGCGCGCGCCGCGGGCCTCGATCTCGGGCAGCCGCGCCTTCAGGCCAGCGACCTGCTGGCGGCAGAAGATTCAGCCGAAGTGGCGGACGAGCGCGAGCACCACCGGCCCCTCCGCCCACAGCCCCTTGAGCGGCACCGAGGCCCCGGCCTCGTCGAGCACGGAGCACTGAGCGAGCGCGGCCGCCAGCAGATCGTCCATGGCATGTCATTGTAACCGCCCGTCGATCTCTCTAAAATGGGCGGCCATGCGGGGCTACGGGGGCCGGATCCTGTTCGTGGACGTCGGCACCGGGTCGACCCGCATCGAGGCGGTGCCGGAAGCGATGGCCCGCGCCCTGCTGGGCGGCAACGGCCTCGCGGCGCGCCTGCTGCTGGACCACGTGCCGCCCGGCGTGGACGCCTACGACCCGGCCAACGCGGTGATCTTCGCGGTGGGCCCGGTGACCGACACGACGGTGCCGGGCAACAGCCGCGCCTGCGTGGCCGGCAAGTCGCCGCTGACCGGGCTCTTCTTCGACTCCACCTTCGGCGGGCGCTTCCCGGCCACCATGAAGCGCACCGGCTTCGACGCGATCGTGATCACCGGCCGCGCCGCCGAGCCGGTCTACGTGAAGGTCACCGAGGCCGGCGCGGCGCTCTGCTCCGCCCGCACCCTCTGGGGGCGGAGCACGCGCGACACCGTGGCCGCGATCCACGGCGTCGAGGGCGGCGACGCGGACGTGATGGCGATCGGCCCCGCCGGGGAGCGCCTGGTGCGCTTCTCCGCGATGGGCACCTACTGGAAGAACCGCGAGGCCTTCGCGGGGCGCGGCGGCCTGGCCTCGGTGCTGGGCAGCAAGCGGGTGAAGGCGGTGGTGGTGGCGGGCGCGCGCAAGACCGAGATCGCGGATCCCGCCGCGCTCAAGGCGCTCCTCGACCGCCAGCGCGAGCCGCTCAGGACCGGCACCAAGGCGCTCTCCACCTACGGCACGCCGTTCCTGGTGAAGCCGATCAACACGCTGGGCGCGCTCGGCTCCTTCAACCTGCGTGCGGAAGTGTTCCCGGAGGCGGTCGCCATCTCCGGCGAGGAGATGCACGCCCACATGCACGACCGCGACACCACCTGCCTCAAGTGCCCGGTGGCGTGCGGCAAGCAATATGAAGTCCGGGAAGGCGAGCTGCAGGGCCTCAAGGCCAAGATGCCGGAGTACGAGACGATCTTCGCCTTCGGGTCGATGCTGGGCAACGCCCACGCGGCCTCGCTCGCGCGCGCCAACGACCTCTGCGACCTGCTCGGGCTCGACACCATCAGCATGGGCGTCACGCTGGCCTTCGTGTGCGAGGCGGTCGAGCGCGGCTGGATCACCCCGGCCGAGCTGGGAGTGCCGTTCGGCTGGGGCGACTGGCGCGGCATGCTGCG